>Ga0307509_10002911_pt1 | contig 27037 bp, 26 predicted proteins | sample 10_EM_MG_FD_202245 | JGI IMG/M metagenome (GOLD analysis project Ga0307509, IMG submission 202245) | Populus trichocarpa ectomycorrhiza microbial communities from riparian zone in the Pacific Northwest, United States - 10_EM | ecosystem: Host-associated > Plants > Roots > Unclassified | place... | reverse complement strand
GAGGGGGAAACACCGCAAACTCAGCCCCCAGTTGAGACAAAAGAAAAGGAATATACGAGGCGCCTTACTAGGAGAGGCAACTCCAACGTCCTAGCACATTTTTCTTCTATTCGAGTTCTTACGGTAGTTATAAAAACGCGCGCTCAGCTAATTTCGATTCTTTCTAGTTGGACTTAGTTGCGACGGATGAACTTATATTTTCCTTCTTGTTGGGCTCAGTTGCGACGAATGGACTCGTGTTTTCTTTCTTGTTTGGCTTAGTTGCGACGAATGGACTTATGTTTTTTTCCTGGTTGGGCTCACAGCGAAGGACAAAAGTGCATGAATTTTGGTACAGTACAACGCAACAACCGCCAAAAAAATATCACCCCAACACCAGCAAGGCCAAAATCCAACGTAGTGCCAGCAACACAACCAAGCATATCCTAAAGTAAGAATACTGATAAGGCTGCAGATTCCTTGCATTACCTTGTATGAACATACTTTTCTAGGCCGAGAAATGGTGGAAATAAGTGCACGCAAAGCAAGTCTGCTCCAGAGAGCAAGTTAAGTTACTCGGCAGACCCATCAACTGATAAGTATGTGGTGGACCTTGGGCTCCACACTCCTAGCCCGGCTCCCATTTCTACCAGAAGAAATTGCTAGTTCTAAGAGAGACTTGACTTAGGCATGCAGGAATACTATGTGAAGGGTTCATAGAAGCATGGTGGCGGTGATCGGTGCTTTGTGAACTTTATTTCGGATGCGAAGATTTTTTCTTCTTCCATGGTTGCACTACGGAAAAACTCATAAACTTTTGTCCTCCGGTGTAGTTGCAACCAATGGACTTATGTTTTCGTGTGGAATGTCGCAGGGTAGTTGGATAGCATTTTCAAATAGGATAAACCTTTTTATTACTTGTATTATATCACAGAGCTAATGACTTAAAACTCATACAAAGCAATAGTGATGGCCACAAAAGTTATTTCAAGCCGTGTTGCCATAGCCCCAAATCCTCCTGGCTACCCTCTTGCATGAGGACAGCCGGTGGTCCTGTACAAACATTTCGCGCATGTGTCCTTAAAGCCCAGGGGACAGGACCCGGAGATGCAGTGGTATGGGCCAGGAGCAAGGGGATCATCACAGTTGTCGCAAAGATTTGCCGCTCTGTAATGTACAGAATGGGGAGCCGGCGCGTGGAGGAACATACCTTGGTGTTTTGGGTTTGTTGCTCGAATCGAGGCAGCGGGGGAAATCGATGTAGCAACGATCATAGTCCCCTCTAAGGCAAGCTTCAGTTATTCCTCCTAACTTGAAAACATACTCGATTTCTAACAAATTTCGATGCCTCACAGTATCGATGAGCAGCAGATTTCGATGCGCCCCAGATCTCGATCACTGGTCTTACTGTAGATTTCTCTCGTATATCCCCTTCTGCGATGCTAAAGCTGCGTGCTTGTGTCCATCGCCCGATAGTTGCCGGAGTCTCCTGATTCACTTCCTAAGTCCCGTTCGCTAGGTTATCCATGAGGGAGAAAGGTGCCTGCTGAGACTCTAAGGGGTGAGCCGCTCCCCACCTGAAGCCGGAAAAACCATTCTCCTGCCAGTAGTTGAGTTGAATTGATTCCGTATTCCTTTCATACACCATATTCAAAGTGAACTTTAATTCACGTCTAACAATGTCTTGCCCCAGAATGACCATTCTCGTCTTTCGAATTTCTGCACGATTTGGTAAACAGGATCGCTGATTCCAAAATTCTGCAGCTAAATTCATACGCAAGCCATTCTCGAGCCTTGAATTAGGCATTTGTAGTATGCTGAACCTGATAAAAACACAAATAGACGGTTCATTGTCAGCACTGACCGGACAACATGCAGCAGTGTCTGATACACCTTATCTGATACCCAAGGTGCATGGGCTGTAGGATCTAGAGCCAAAAAAATTGACGGTTCTCAGGCAATATTCACTTGCATTCACACTCCACAGAAATTCACTTTTTGATTGGGGCACGCAGAGACCCTTTGCAGGATAATATGCACCAGGGATCAAGGGTAAGTACGGCGAACCTTCTCTGATTGGCTCGTACGCCAACCAGCCAATAACGGGGTCAAGTATAGTTCTCCAGACCATTTTCAACCTATCAAAATTGCCCCAAGAATGGCTGTCCCTCTGGTCGCACACTTAATTTTTGCCTGGGTGAAATGATGTTTGCCGTATTTATGCTCACCCTCTAGTACAACTGTAAAACATTTAAATTTCCGCAGGTATCCGATTGTCTTCTACACAACACACTATCCCAGTATCCTGATATTTCCACCCCAAGAAAATAAGAAGCTAAGTTCACTCAACCATGGGCTCATTTCTTCCAGATACCGCTCTTACCTCACTTGTAACAGGCAATAAAATCTACACCTATGCTCAGACAGAGAGTGGCAGTCTATTGGAACTCGAGGGCAACTTGGAACGAATTGATGCTCCGGTAGATACTTATTCCTACGACAGGTCCACACGCGTTGTCAGACGTTACCAAAATGACCGAATCACCAACAACGCGCCGAAGCTCTTCACTCCCCTAGCTGCAGCAGACTTTACTCCAAACAAGTCTGCTCAAAAAGACACCAGAGTAGGTATACTAGCATCTCTACACACAGCACACAATACTAAGCATGAAGCAGTATCTGTTCTATGTCGATGACTCTAACACCCTACGTGATATGGTTAGCGAGAGAGGGACCAATTGGAAGGAAGGCACTCTTTCTCAACTTGCTGTAGCAGCTGCTCATTACTCGAGCCTCGCTGCAACCACCGTTAGCAATGACTTATACAATGTCATTTGCATTTCTTACCAACTTCCTGACAAAAGCGCGGCTATCAAAATGGTCAGTTACTCTGGGAGGGACAAGAGATGGGTGCGCACTACACCAGACTTGAGGGACCCCCCTCTTTACGGTACTTCCCTCACAGCCGTTCTCCCACGGCCAGGTATATTAGTCGCCCCAGCAGGCACGTCCGAGGCTAGGCTTCCAGTGCTGTATCTCCAATTAGATAACCTTAAGCTTGCCCATTCGCAAGGAGGCGGTAAGCATTCACATTTGACTCACATTATCATCTCTAATACCAGTAAAGAGCCAGCCGAAATTCCCGGGTTCGAGCTCGACCGGCGACCCCTAGTATTTTCTCCTCACACTAGTCTTACTGCTGTCGACGATGGAACTAGATTGTATTGCATCTTCAAATCCAATGGCGGTGATATCAAGATGATAGAGATCGTTAACGGCAGACCAAATCCGCCTGAGAAATTCGACCAAATCAACCCTACGCCGAGGAGCGCCATTGCCGCTTGCCTTTCGCCAAGCAAGACACAGATCATACTCTTTTACCAGAGTCTGAACAAGGAAACTATGAAAATTGATCTTTTTGGCTTGACACTCTATAAGCGAACAGCAACATCCACTGATTGGATACACGCTGAAGCGAGAAAACTAGAAGATTGTATGCCTTCTCGTCATATTTATTTCATTGACTATGTTAGCTAACGAATGATTAGAATGCGCTAAACCCTGGTAAAGGGACGCAACAAGTGGGATCGGCTGGCATGTTAGTTGGAAGATGATACTGGTGGCTATCCTGATGGATGATGGGGTTGTGGTAGCAGAGTAGTTGGGTTTGGGATGAGCTAGGAGCAAGGCTCAGAATTCATGCAGCTCCCTTCTAGTGGTAGCTAGGAAATATCTACAGTCATTTGCTGTAATAGAGTGATGGCGCCACCGTGCATAAACAAATGGTACTGTAGAAGTCATAAGACCGAAGCCTTCAGTGTTCTGAACGGGGGAGTCCGTCTGCCCTGAAAGCGGACTGCTGTGGACCGCGTTAAGCGGTCCCGTCCCGTCTTTTCCGAAATTTTCCCGGCGCCCGGCGCAAAGGACTATACCCCCGCCGTCCCCCGTGAAAAGTGTTTCATGTTTGGCTGGGAAATGTTTCATCATTGCTCGGGAACCAACCTGAATTAGTAAGCAATCCCGCACGGGATTGCCTTCATCATCCCTTATGCCTAACACCCCGAAAGTCTAGCAATATTGAGACTGTAAGTTGGGTATGCGATTATGAATGTCTCACAGGGGTGTTTTAACACATGAAGCTCATAGCTTTATAAGGTTGGCCACTAAAGCAGAGCAGAAAACGAATGTAAAAGGAAAGAATAAAAGTAGACATCAATTTCAGGCAACAGAGGAAGAAGAAGAAAACGGGAGGCTTATTTGCAAAGGCTTAAAACAATGTGTGAGAAAGCCAGAAGGATTGAAAGCATCAATGAAGGTTTGGTGGTGGTTTGTAATTCTTAAATTCGCGTGTAAATTGAATGTGCCTTTGAGCTGAATCTGGCGTTGAGCTGTGGGGCACCTCGGAGTGGTGCTGCAAGATTGTGTAAATGTGTGCGATTACATAATCAGCAGGAACCTTGACCAGGTCAATACCCTAGGCAACGCCAGTGAGGCTAGTGAGATTTAGCTTGAATAAAGCTATGATACAAACCAGAGAAATGCGAGGAATACCCAATGACAAAACTTCTTGCAGTGAAGTACTTGTGCATTGCAAGAGTTTCGTATTTGCACCCCCCTCTGCTTTATTTATTCCGAGGAAAACATGTTCAACGATTAGGTGAGGTTTTCAAACTGAGCTCCTTTGGTCTTAGTAATGCCTAGTTGAATACTAAATGGGCACATCAACTGGAGGCGTGCTCAACACTCCAAAACCCCCCCCAACCACGCTACTGGACTGCTGCACCCCCAAGAAGGTGGAAATTGTTAGTACGGAGACAGGACCACAATATGAGCTCATGTCCGAAGCAATTTTCCCGCCTTATTAGTCTTAAGACAACACCCATACTTCTTGTACAGATTACGGGAGGGACACCCTCTTGGGGAACTGGGCGCATCCCCTTTTGAAGAATTCATTTTTTTTGTTTTTTTACCCACGACGTTTTTTGAATACCAAGGTTTCAACACAAACTGATCGAGGTCGGAAAAGGAGGATCACCACTTCATTCCTTCCAGTGTTCCGAACCGTCCAGGGGCCCCACGGGGGACGGCGGGGATAATGCCAAGAGGACGGGACCGCTAGCCGTGGTCCGGTGCAGGGCAAATTACTCAGAGGACTGCCGGCTGGGCTGGGACCGAGTAATGACAGCCGGGGACAGCAGCCAAAGTATGAGTGATAAATGGTGATGCCCTCTAACCGAGATAATAAATAATATTCCCGCAGGAAAGAGAAGAAAGTTAAATAGTTTATCAAGTGCTGTGAGTATTAAGATAAGACTGAATACATCATTCCGCTTCGTGTCTTATTTTTCTTCGAATACTTCTCTAAGCTCTTTGCCTTGACTCTAAGTTAGAGAGTGATATCGCAACAAAGCCAAACAACAGATGCAACAGAAGTTGACTTGCAGCCCGAGGTGAGATTTTGCAGGAGAGTTACCAGGAAACTCGATTGACTCTCTCAGATCCGGAGATTCTTCCTTGCTTATTAGTCTATGCACTTAGCACATGATTTGCCGGATAATAAAGCATGAGCGAGATGAAATCATGAACTTGACGTTTCTGAGCATACGAGTTGAAGAAATGTAACAGGAAAAGCTCCACAGGGCGTCAGGCCCTTCCTCCAGCTCCCCTAGTCCGTCCATGGACTCAAAAAAAGACGGACTATGACCGCCCGTCCGTCCGGTCCTACCTCCAGGACCGACGGACTGGCTGTTCGGAACCCTGGCTATCCCTCAAAATCAATAGAAGTGATACTGTCAGCTCCCAAGATATCGGTTCATTAAAGAGCTAACGGCCTATGTTCTACTTGGACGCACAGTTATGCAGTGTGAAGGGTAGACACCCTTTATAGCAGCTAACTGCAAAGTTCCGAATAGTCCGACCGGTCAAGTCCTGGAGGTAGGACTAGGTATGTCAGTCCTGGTTGACGTCAATGCCTAGAACTGACTAACTCAGGTGGTCCAGTCTGAGCTGGACTGGTCCTAGACCAGTCCTCAAAAAAGATTGCATATTCATGTATTATGACTCATTCAGCACACAGAAAATAATTTGATATTCATGAATCTATTTTCGCTGTCCCTAACCTAAGCGAGGCACTATCTCCACCCCAACTTTCTTGAGATTCTACAGTATATTCGACGGGAACAATGGGTTTAAGGGCTCGTTTACCTATAGACGGCCGTCTAGCGGCCGGAGACAGTGCCGACCGTTAAGGAAGGCTAGACGGTGGGAGGAGGGTAGGGTGAATGGATGGGGGTGTGTTTACCTACATATACCGTCTAGTATAGTTTAGGGCCCGTTTACCTATCTGTCCTGTTTCGATATTTTGGTGGGGAAACTTGACGGTGGCGTCTCAACCAGGAACATATTCCGATAGACGTGGCAAAACTGTTTACCCTGTTTTCAACCGTCTAATATTCTTGCTGCTAGACGGTCAAAACCTTAAGCTGCTCAACAGGTCGTTTTGCAACCACCGTCTATCAACACCACTCATACATCATGCACTCAATCGCAATAATAACTACCAATCAGCTCTAAATTTTTTCTGCAAATAGCAATTTGTTTTCTCATAACCCAGAGTGAGTTCAGAGACAAAATTCCTATCCTCGGTCTGTGAGGAGACATTGTTGGTCAGTCTACTATCTCGGTTGCCGAGCACTGTTGCGAGCCGAAGCTACATGGTTGCACACCTCCCGTCAATTAATCAATTTTTTCATACTAAACTACACTAGACAGTATAATTAGGAAAACACGCACCCATCCATTTACCCTACCCACCTCCCACCGTTTAACCTTCCTTGACGGTCGGCACCGTCTCCGGTTGCTAGACGGCTGTTTATAGGTAAACGGACCGTTAGTGTGAAAATTTTGATTAACCAACAGGAGGTGTGCAACTATGTAGCTTCAATTCTCAATAGTGCTCAGCAACCGAGATATTGGACTGACCAAGAACGCCTCCTCACAAAAGGAAGATAGGCATTTTGTCTCTGACTCACCCTGGGTTATGCGAGAATGGATTGCTCATTGAGCAAAAAAATTAGAGCCGATCGGTTGCTATTCTTATGATTGCGTGCATGATGTATGGGTGGTGTTGATAGACGGTGGTTGCAAAAGGACCTGTTGAGCTCTGTCAGGTTTTGACCGTCTAGCAGCTAGAATAGGACAGTGGAAAATTAGGTAAACTGTTTTGCTACATCTACTCGAGTAATGGAACAGGATGTCGGTTGAGACGCCACCGTCTAGTTTCCCCACCAAAATGTCCGAACTAGAGGGTTAGGTAAACGGGCCCTAATTAAGAAAAGCTTTATATGCATGTAATGTATTACGATAAAAGGAGTAAAAAGCAAAATGGATGCCAATCCCGTCAAATGGCCATGCATAACCTATTTCTTGGCGGGCCTGGTCGGACTAGTCCTGGCCGAGTAGGTTCCGATAATCCATCCCGTCGGTTTAATTTCCACTATTAGACTAGACTTGACTTTCGACTAGACTAGATGGCCCCGTCCAGTCTTCCGCGGACCATTCGGAACCCTAGCTCACCGTATCAACTTATTGATGAGGTTAGTAGAGCGAGAGATCACTATCGTGCATTCTCTAGAATAGTCGAACAATCGTCCTGCTAGAGTCAACAGACTAAATTATTATCATAATCCTCGATTATAAACCCGAGCCCTGCGTTCTGGGTTGCTGTGGCTCTCTGCATAGTGTTGAGTATTCATCTGTGTTACTGCGCATCCCTCTTGTTTCCCCTGCAATAGCAGTGTTGGAAATCTGGTTTGTTCTATCTGATGGACTGTGAAAGCGCATATTCGCATCGCACCTGGTGCGAAAGATTTCCGATTTTAATAATTTTTGATGACACTGCCCAACATGTCCCTCAACTTAGTTTTGAATTTTAGAATTAGAGCTTTCGCAAAGTAGATAAAATATTAATTTTTCTCTAATTGAAATTGGCATTGGTTTTTATGATTAAAGAAAAGAGCATGTGGGAGTGGGTTTTGACTCAATAAAATTACAGGATGATCATATATACCCTCTAAAAAAGGTTTCAATCGGGTAACTCTTTGGTAGGAAACTGCTGACGATCAAACGAATGAAGAACTGGGCGGGTAATCCCTTGCCGCATCCCAATTGGCTGTTCCAAGTTTTAGGATATTGATAAAGACTCAGTACGTAGCGTCACGAGTGTTGAAGCCGGAGAGACCGAGCGGGGAACCGATTTCTAGTAGTTGTATGTCCCTGATTGGCCACATCGTCGAAGTTTAGTTCCAATAGCCAATATATTTTCACCGCTACTAAGCGGCCCTGAAGTTTCTAGGTAGTAGATAGACAACAATTGCAGTACCGGTGTTGTGACCTGCCCTGGGGGTGGAAACATAGGAGGGGACAACGTAAAAAAATTCTCTTTGGCGGGGAATTGAACCCCGGTCGTCCGCGCTCAGAGTTAACTGACAGGCGGAAATACTAACCACTATACTACCAAAGACATTGTCTAAACTTTGCAGGCAGGGTAGATAACCTACTTTACTGCTTACCGAAAATACGGCACAACTGGGGTTTTGGCGAGTGTGAAACTACTTAGGGCCCATTCACCAATAGACGGCCGTCAAGCAACCGGAGACAGTGCTGACCTTCAAGGGAGGCTAAAGGGTCGAAAAAGAGGGGTAAGGAAGATTGATGCGTATGTTTTTACCTAATATAGTGTGTAGTAGTATGAAAAGGTTGATCCACAAACGTGAGGTGTGCAACGAGGTAGCTTTCAATTCTCACTGTGCTCGACAACCGACATATTGGACTGACGAACAATGCTCTCTTTTAAATCAAACAATGAGAATTTTGATATTAAACTTACCCTAAATTATGAGAGAAGGAATCAGTGATTGTGCAAGGAAAATAAAGCTTATTCATAGCTTCTCTTGTTATTGAAGGCATGGGAGGTTGGTGGTATTTTTGTTGCACATGTCCATGCAGTAAAAAGTGATACAAAGTGGGGGGGGGAATGAATTTCGACAAAACTGCAGAACTTTATGGCAAATTAAGACATTGTGTACACGTGACATCTTTATAGAAAAATATACACCATGGTCTATAACGAGAGACAGGAATCGTGAGCAGGGAATCAAGTCAACCAAAACACAAAAATATAAACATTTATCATGAGCCTATAGAAGAAAGAAAACAGGATTTTAACTTAGGTAAAGAGGTGAAGGCAAAGTTAAAGGGTGAGCAAATAAGGAAAACATAACTACCTATTAGTACGGGGCCTATAACGACCAAATCGCCACAGAACCAACAAAACTAAAAACATTGCAACAAAAACACGAAAGTTATTTCGCATTGGCCAAAAACCACACACTATTGTCGGGGGACAAAAATAACGGCGGTATCAACGGGCGAAAATCTTGGGCAATGACAACTGTTAGGCATATGAGAAAAGCGTTGCATTTCCACCTATTTTTGTGTACCCTGGGGTTACCCTACCTTCACCCTGTGAGGGTAACACCCCCCTCTGGCCCCGGCGTTGGGATGGCACGACAACAGCTGACAGCATCGCAGTTGCGTCCCAACACCAAAGGACACTATCATTGGAACCTATCTTATAACACCGTATACATCACGGCCGTCCGTCCGACCGGATGCTGTTCGCAGGATGTACGAGATGGGACCTTTGGCGAGCTTATTCAAGTGTTCCGGGCAAAGTCGGTCTACGTCGCATAAGGTTACAGATATAGCGGATCGGCATAGGAAACTATGTCACTAAAGTAACGGGACGTTTTCGTCGTGTCTACTCAAGAATGAAGTAAGAGTATGACCGCACCCACACCAATGGTATAGTACCATATAGGATCATTTGGTAAGGAAAGACTATGAGAGAATTGTGCCACTGGTACGATCCCGACTGATAGTCTGACAGAAGCCTAAGCACAGGAAGCAAGAGTGATATCTGCTACTGCAATAGGTCCGATTACGAAGTTGGCCACTTCGTTCGTCCGATGATGAAGACACTGTCTAGCATGCAGACAAGTTTCAGTTTCTCCTGACGGAAGAAGGATTGCGAACTCTAACTGGACAGTGGTGCCACACCAGAGAAATCAAGAGCTCTCCAGTCCGGAAGTCAATGGTGGGGCGATATTATTCAGGGTCCAAAGGTGTTCGCACTAGAGAAAAGGTTTGGAATGGTTAGCAGGTACTTAGTTAGTATGGTGGTTACTTGTAGGCCGCACACTCTATCGACGCGGGATATAAATATCGAAGTGCCTCCCGAGCTTTATTGAAATCATCACGTTACGCAGAAGAGAGCTTATCAATATAATAAGTTATTACAAGAAAAATCTTTATCACTATTTTTACGCACGTTTATATTGAGCCTTCCTAGACATATCTCCGTCTACGATAAAGTACTCCGGTCTTACCCATCTCGCTTGTTCTTACAGATTTGGTACCACCTAACAACAACGGCCTCCCCCACCAACCCCACCATCATGAAAACCAAAAAAAAATTAGAAAAATGTAAATACATGGTAGAAATTCATATTTGGTATACCATCCATCAGCCTTAATAATTGCCTCTATTCTATCCACCATTGACCCTGCCAAAGAAGTAAAAACCTTTGGGTCCAGAAGTTCCCAACAATCAGTGATTGCCTCCTCTATTGCCTTCTTGACCACATTGACATCACCCCTCATAAGATATAGCTCAGGATAGTGCTTATGAAGCTTATCTTTCACCAGAGACTAAACATTTTCAATTGGATTGAGATCTGGTGAATATGCAGGAATTTCCATAAGAGCAATTCCCTGCCTTCTGAGCCATCTCCTAAAAGGCAAGTGAATCTTAGCATTGTCAATGATAAAAAATACCTCTTCTTCTCCAACCTTTTCCTTAATGTCCTCCCATATCCCTAGAAAGTCATAATGATCATAGACATCAATAATTGACTTTCTAGTAACTCCACCCCTAGCAGAAGAAGGATCAGGAAAAACAGGTAAAAAAAATACCATGAGTTTGACCATAAAAAAAACCAGTCATCATCTGGCTAATCCTTCTCTCCCCTCTCCTAGCAGTAGGTTCAACACAATCCTTATTCCACTTCTCATTTGGGTATCTAAATACCCATTTTCTCCTCTTTCCTCCACCCCTCTCCACAGATATCTCATCCCCCCACATTGCCTTCCTTCTCCACATCTCCCTTATACAATGCCTATGGGCTAATGCCTATTCCAACCTCTCCTGAGCCAGGTCTTTATCCAAATGCACTCTCTCTTGTGCAACCCATTTTTTAAGATGCTTTTGTGCAATTCTTCTCTTCACTGTCTTGGTAAAAACATTGGGTCCAACTTTTTTAGCAATCTCAAAATAGGTAGTGTGGCGATTTTTGAGAGCTTCCTCAACCATGGCTTCATCCTGCAACTTGGTAGTCTTAGGATGCTTCCTCTACCTTCATTCTCTTTGCCCTCTTGATATCCCTTTGCAATTGTCCTTCTGACAGTGATGGGAGGAATGTTAAGGTAGTGGGAAATTTGCTCAGATCCCATTTGAGCCTCATGTAAGCCAAAGATTCTCCCCCTGGTAAACTGAGAGAGATGCTTGGAGGGAATAGGTTTTTTGGCATGACTGCAAAGAATAGGAGGCATAGTTTATTGAAAAAAATAATTAGATAAGATGGTTTAGTTTTGGTTGATTTAGAGGGATTTATTTCCGTGGTGTAGGAAGTGCAGGGTGATCAGGAGTTCAATCTCTTTTATTTATAACTATAAGCTAATGGAGCGACTACCTATCCGATGAGGAGGGGTGCGTTGCTATCGATCGTTGAACCGCCGTTATTTTTGTCCCCCGACAATACTTCCTACTGAAAACCAAAACCAAAAAATAAAAGCTGAAAAGCCAAACATTTTAAAAGTCCGGGGTACATGTTTTCCTTCATAGCGAGCAATGAGCCCTAGCTTGCAAAATTCTCTAACCTAGAGTTTAGGACCATACAACCCACAAAAGGCAGGTTATTGCCAATTAAGCATGAATTCTTTTTGGATATAGACGGTGAAACAATACACTGCGAAATGAACAAAAACGCTAAGGAAACCACACCCAAATAATAGCACTCAGAAGCGGAGGGGGGAACTTGCTCAACGACACCTGGATGGTTGATGCTCCCTAACTGACTAACTAAGGGTGATTATGGGAGTATTTATCAATCCCAAAGCCATCACATCCATCTATGAGGTACCACACTACTCCATGTGAGTCTCTCCTTCCCCCGTAAGCACTTCTAGCTAACTAAAAGGAAAACAAACTATCCCACCGCCAGGCTTCCAGCTCTTTCACACTGGCCTTACAGTGCTTCCGCTTTTCTCCCAGCTTTTCTCCCGAAAGCTGCACGATCCCAAAACCATCGTGAATTTCTGCATTTACGATGCTTTCCCGAACAGACAAACCAAACGTTCAAAGCCGAAGCAATATTCCCCGATCCTTAGCGCATATCCGAAGCCACTCCCAGAAGTTATCTTAACAAAGGAAGTATCGTGAGTCTGGTGAGCAGCACCCTTCTCAACCCTTCTTGCTGCACTTGGGTCTAGCATCATAAGAAAATATTGTGCTTGTATGGCCAAGTTTCTGTTTAACACCCACATAGAACCTTCATCTGTGTGCCAATAAATAGGTGATCCGGTAGCGTCCAGCAATTTGACATAGAGTAGAAAATTATGTGAGGGCATGATGGTCGCCTGCTCATCCATAAGCAATTTGGGAAAGCCTGTGGTATTGTATCATATATATGTATTAGGGTCTGCTTATCTATAGACAGTGTTCCGAACCGTCCAGGGACCCCCTTCATCCCCACAACTTCTATAAGATAGCAAAGATCATATCTCCAAATGTTCTTGATCATAGCTCAGGTCATTCTCACTATCGCAGATGTGAAGACAAGGCTCTCCTGTGCTAGAGCAAACTCAATCCCAAAACAAAAGCTCTATATCCTAAATTCTAATTCGGTTCACGTGGCTGATAAACCAATTTTACAGTACCTTTCCACCCGGCACTAGGGTTCTTCTCTTCTCTTTCTTTCTTCCTTTGCCTCGGTTAGTTTTTCTTTTTCTTTCCTCGGTTTTTTATTTAGTACGATATTACATTACTTTTCTCAAATTTTGTTGTCAATCCAAATTGGTTTTCGTGTTTTCAATGAAATGTTTTTTGTCTTTTCAGTTTGGTGGCGATTTGGTCGTTATAGGCCTCCGTATATTAGCAAACTAGTGGAAGCTTCGTCATAAATTCCTACTATGCCAGAAAGTATTTTGCAAGCTGTCATGGCGACAACTCCTTCATCTCTAATAACTTATCCTCAGGTTGTTTAGGAGTGACAGTGATCTGTCAGAGTCGCAAATCATAAGCAGTAAATTTTTATCTTGTCGGACTCCAGTTCCTATTCTACTTTGGCCTTCTTGCCACACTATGTGTCGGAGTAGGAGTCTGTGTCTGAGTCTGAGTTTGAGTCTGAGTTTGAGTCTGAATTCTAATTCCCATTTCTGTATTATTCTTTCTGTCTTTAATTTCTTAAACCAAGTAACAAAAAGTATTGTAGCTTGACTATAGACACTGCCTCACAGGCCAAGTTCTCAGAAATCCTATCAGGCACCAGTGTTCTCAACGGTGTAGGGGCCCGACAGGGCCCCGAGGACGGACTGCCAAGAGCCCGGGACCGGACGGGACGGCAGAAAATATGCCGTCCTCGGCTGCAAAGTCTAAAGACGGCCCTCTTTAGCGAGGACGACGGGCCCGGCAATCTGAGGCACTACTATGCAGTGTGTGCATGAAGACTGCGGGTTTGTTGTGGGAATCGTAGTCAACAGTGGGGGACGACAGGGGATTGAAGGGGACTGCGGGGGACTGCGGGGGACTGCGACTAACGACGGGTGACGGCCGGCAATCGCAGTCCCTATGAAGAAACGCCGGGGATGGCAGATGACGGCAGGGGATAGTGGACCACAGCTTCACTCGTTCTACACCACCACAAACCCCCCAACAAATAAGGCCACATACGGCGGGTCATGTAGACATCGAGTGCAAAAAGAAATCCCAAGCGAGAAGGAGCCAAAGCGCAGAGGCTGCTTATGTAAGCAACTAATGGGGGAATGAGAATCCGTATTCCCTACGATCTGGCCTTTAATAATATTCTATCTCTATATGTTACTTGTATTCGATTTAATTCTTCAGATGCTACTAGTGAAGCGTGAGGTATGCAAAGCATACTGGTACTTGAGTATACTCATGTTCACTTAATTCTCATACACCATCATGCATGTGCGGCAGTGTTGTTGTGGTCAAAATATACCATGCAACCAAAGATTGCTGGGGACAGTACTTGTAATTTTCACCAGCTATAACACTGCCACAGATACACGGAGGCAGGAGAATTCTCAGTGGCAACAAAGGTACCAAGACAATCTTTACAGTTTGAACCATATACAAATTCTTGTAGCAGTAATAGCCGGTTGCCCTCTTATTTCACTATCGCTCATAGTCGGGAAAAGGTAGTGGGACGCGAAAGCAAGAGGGATGCGCCGGCTTTTGTTTCCTTTTCACTGTGTAGACTTACCGAATACTAGTGTTCAACAATATATCCCTCTGCCCTATATCAGTACCGTATTTACTCGGTGGATTCGCTAGCGCCGAATCTCCCTGAATATTGCGACATCGGCCCAGATGGGTTTGGCTGAACAAGTTATTAGAATTGCGAAAGCCAGTTAATGAGATCCAACTGCACTGAATAACTCATGCCATACCGTGTCAGGAAAGCACTAATCCTTCTTAAGAACTTTTGTCTCTCAATCCCAAGATGAGCAAGGGAGGAGAGATAACGAAGATAGTGAATCGAACGAGTAAATACGGGACAGTATTTACCGGTCTGATTCACCAATAGAAATCATTGTCGAAGCTAGGGTAAGCTTAGCAGAGCAGGTTAACAAAATTATGAATACCAGTTGATGGGCTCTAACAGGCTCAGCTTAAATAGTCTCTACTGTTTACTGAGAAGATATTTCCTTCTCACAGCAATTTTGTATCGGATGGAGGGGAGAAGTCTTACTGCGCATGGTGGACCCAGCGAGTAAATACAGTATCCCTGGAGCCATGTGAAACAGAAAATTTCGCGCTCAGACCAGCATAAATACTGTTCACGTTAATATCTTTCCATAACAAGCTTCGCACGCCTAGGATGCTGAGTTGTTTGAGCATTACAAGGGCTGAGAAATCAGGTTTCCTCACAAAACACAACAAAAAGCTATCCAGTTTTGGTGGGCACGAATTTTACTGTTTCACACCACCCAAGGGATAGTAGGGTAGAGGAATGCATTGTTGAAAACTAGTATTATCTGAGCCGACGGAGTTAAGGAAGAAAAGAGCCAGTCCGTCCCACTTGCGTTCACATCCCACTTGCTTTCCCTGACTATGAGCGACAGCGAAATAGGAGGGGAACCCGCTATTTCCATTACCATCAAGAGATCACCACAGCACCTCTTTCTGTGACCGCTTTGCTAAAGTGAGTGCACTGTCAAGTGCGAGGTTTAGGGTTAGGCCCTAAGGGCAGGGTAACAGACAACCAGAACACTACTAGGGGAATTGCCAAAACACTTGCTGAGCAGGTAGTCGATAGAAATAACATGCCCGAGAGATAGAATATTAAGCAATTAGCTTCATGTGGTTGTAGCTGGATGGAAATCTTGTAGGGAATGAGGATTCTCATGCCCCCTATTATTTGCTTACGTAAGCAGCCTCTATGCTTTGGCTCCCTTCTCGCTTAGGTTTTTTTTTTTGTACTCGATGTCTACATGACCCGCCGTAGCCACAAGCTCATACACGAAAATGGGGAAGAGCAAACCTGTCTGTTCTTCCTCCTCTCCCTTCCCAGATGGCAATTGCGCAATTAACAACTAATGTAACGGCACAGAAAACCGCCCTACTCAGGCCCCCAAGCCGCGACCCTATCCGCGAAAGGCAAATGAAGATATCTACTGCGGCAAAATGGCTTACGCAGGCGGAGAAGCGATGAGGAGGAGGTGTTTTTTGTTCAGAGAGCAGTAAGGCGCCTGAATTGGTTGAGATAAGTACTTTGGCACCGGAGGAGGGCTCGAGGTCTGCTATGAAGAAGACGGAGGGGAAGCTTGCTGAGCCTGATTCTGCCGAGGAGGAGGAAGCCGGTAACTGCGATTCCACCAGCGGTGGCGAAGAAGCAGAGGGGGAGGAGGTTTCCGACATCCCCTTCCCCGGCATCTCCGCCTTAGACCTAGACTGAAACACGGACCACCCCCCGCAGCAAAAACTACCCACAAACACTCGCGATCTCACTGCTCCCCTAGCACGTATATCCCTCCCGCTATTCTCCCCTTCTCCAAAACCCTGCTCATAACCACCCCGGAACCCACCGCCACCCCAGACATCCACGAGGGCCTAACCCTTGAGCTCACATTCTTCAGGCAAGCCCACAGCGCGGCCAACAAGTGTCACGCCAATATCCTGGCGGAGGGTGGACGGCTCAGTCGGCCGGTGGACTACCTAGCTGGATGCTGAAAGACGATGAGAACATGGGGAAGGTACGGCAGAAGCTACTAGATGAGGTGGCGGGAAAGCGCACAGCGAGGGAGACGCGCAAGCAGCGAGATTTGAAAAAGTTTGGGAAGAAGGCGCATTTAGTGAAGTTGGAGGAGCGGGAGAGGGGGGAGAAGCTGTTGGAGAGGGTTAAGGTTTTGAAGAGGAGTATGTTCCCATTCTCCTTACTTTCCTTACCGGATGGGTGATAATTAATTGGGGAGTACATGTAGAAACACAAGGCATGGAAGTAGAAGCAACCACTGAGGCTGATATGTTTGATGTAGCCCTCGAAAAGGTTGCCAAGGGCCGTCGCGGTACCACTGGGGGCGGCATCACCACAAGTGCCAGAAGAAGGATCAAAAATACGACTTTGGCTGTAGGGAGAAGTTTGCCAAAAACACCAATACCAAATCCTCCGGTGACCTTTCCGGCTTCTCGCATAAGAAGAACAAGGCTCAATTCACCGGAATTTAAGAAGAGGAAGCCTGCTATGGGGCTAGGTAAGAGCAAGCGTGCCGGTGGCGGCGGCTGCGGCGGAGGAGGCAGATAGGCAACGGATGGACAGATGGACAGATGGACAGATAGGTAATTAATTGTACAGCGTCCCGGCTTGCGGATTTGGAATTACAAAAGTTTGAATAGAACAGAAAATTTTATCTCCTATCATTGGAACTATTACGGAGAGGCTCAAGCCCTCACCTAATCGCCCCTCTCCCACCCTCTACGAAAATCCAATATTACAAACCCAAACCCCACACAATCAACTTGAATCAAGAGGGGAGCACTACTGCACCGGTGGCAAGAAAACCGCGAACAAACCCCGTGAACAAGAGCATAACAAATAAACATCGACCACACAATCCACTCAGCACAGACATCGCCAGCAAAAATAATGTACGCAACCTACCAGTACTAGACTCAGCTCCCACTACTCAACCTTGTGATGATCAGTACGTGGTATGCCGAGAGCGCCATGGCAGCTAGCAACACATGGGGGATTGCCACTTCTCCAATGACGTGCCCAGCACCGCCGTAGATAGCCTATATACCAGAGCAGATGAGGACGGTCAACGCCGGGGCCACGAGGAGGAATAGCGGGATGCTGGAGATCGCCCAGTATCGGAAGATGCCCACGTTCCTGACTTAGTTAATCTCGGGCTAGAAAGTGGGAGGAGGAAGACCGGAAAACAAACCAATACCGCTCCTGAAAAAAGAGGTAAATTCTAGGAACAGTGTCGTCATACCAACTCCTAACCTCCTCTGCACCCGCATCAGTAAGACAGTACCTCCCGTCAGCAACCCACTGCGGAAACGCCAATCCAACCCCCACCTCTCACTCACCCTTCCTCCTCTCCAGCCATCAACCTTCACCCAGCCCTCCAAAAATCCAGCAGAAACGCCGCACCGTTCATCCACCCATTACTCCACACCATGGTGGCCAAGAACATCCACCTGCCAGCGACAGCCACGAAGCCATGCACATAGCAGTACAACCCCGAGGTCAGGAGGGCAAACAACAACTCACTATACGTCGCTAAATGGAACAGCCCAGCGGGTGAGATGACGTGCAAGAGCCCCGCTACCAGTGGTAATTTTTTTTATTTCAAGGGGAGACTTAGCGCGCAAGGGCTAGAGCACCGCTATTGGCCGCGCTTACACGAGGTTGGTCAGGAGGAGGGCAGAGAGGGTGTAATCATAGGGCTCTGGCAGATCTAAGTTAGATACTTGAGTGCCGGAGGAAAGGCTAGTGATTATTAGCTCCCCCATCTCCAGTGACTGAAGGTGCCCCATCAGACTCCACAGATCCCCTTGACAAAGGCATATCCTAAATTTTCTTCTTGCTCGATACCAGAGCCGCCTTGGGCTGCATTGACGAAGCAGATTGCAACTCCAAAAAAAAACACCCAGAGAGCCAAGACTAGGGAAATGGAAAGTCTTCAGTGTGTGCTGGGTTCTCAGCTCACCAGGCGACAAGGGGAGCCAAAGGAACCAACCACCAACCTGAGCCCTGCATTGGCATCTCGCACTTCGATAGATAGTGCCAGAGTAATTTCAACAGATGCTTTTCTGCGATTTTGCTGATGCAGAGTAAGGAGGTTAGGTTATGTGCTTTAGTTTGTTCGCGCAGCTCTGGAGTGGGGGATAGTGGAGGGGAAATCTATACCTGAGAAGTATGAGTTACCCACCTCCATGTAATCTTTGTTTGAGAGTTCGTGCAGTGGTGGGTTCTATCGAAGCAGCAAAGTCCCAGGTTTACATACAGTTTCAACCATGGAATTTCGGATGGAGTTGCAGGATCTCTCTTGCCTCCCTGCTGTCACTAGTTCTGTCTATTAGGTGTTTGTTGAGAATTTCATTCCCAAGTAGATCTATTCTCTATAGCTTTCGCTGATATGAGTCTAAAACTCCATGGCAGAGTAAGAGTATATCATCTAAGAGGAGACCCTTCTTGGCGTTGCAAGGGGTAATATTCTTTGAACCCAGTGCATGGGATAAGGCAGCAAGTGTATTGAGGAAAGTAGAGCATTTATCTCAAAGTTGTAGAACATTCTATTCAGTGTTCCCAACCGTCCAGTCCGTCCCTCTTCGGGGGAGGACCGGACGGACTACGGCTCATAGTCCCTCTTTTTGGGGGTGCTAGGACGGACTACGCCCGGGAAGGTGAGGACCGGACGGACTATAGGGGACTATAGTCCCGGCGCTTGGACCTCCTGTACTAGCCAAGCTGAAATCATACACCTCCAAACAAATTCTTTTCACATCATGAGACATCACTCTTGCAGTCCCCAGCTGTCCACTGCCGTCTCCCGTAGTCCCCTGCCGTCCCTGGCGGTCCTCACCCTTTCCCCGCCGTCCTCAATAGTCCCTTGCCGTTCCCTGCAGTCCCCCATCGTCCACCCCCTGCCCTGAACTAAAATGTCTCACACGGTAGGGCCCGCTGGCCTGCCCAAAGACTGCCGTCCTGCGCTTAGGCCGCCCTGGACGGACTACAGATAGCCGTCCCATCCCGTCCGGGGCTCTTGGCAGTCCCCCAGACGGTTAGGAACACTAATTCTATTGAAGTTCACTAGCTATGAATTTCCTTCCATAGCAACCATATTCCAAGTGTCACCCCCATACTGTAACTGTATGACACCATATGACTACCTCAGGCTTATGTAATCGTCCAGGAGGGACAAGCCTTCTAGGGATTCCATTCTAAGGCTCAACATGCACCCAGTCTGGGCTGTCTCAACCATGAAACCATTTCATGGGGCTGTTCCGCTAATCGGGGAATATCCGTACGATTGCCTGTGGTTCTTTGGGAAATAAGGGAGTTAGTAATGCTGAAACTTATCATCTGGGGCAAACTTTGCGCTCATGACTTTGCTGCCTTACACGGGCAACACTTTGTGAGATGTTAATCTGAGAACCTATCCAGCATAAAATGGTTAGTCATGGTAATCTTCTAAGTATCATAATATACTCACTCTTGCCTTTCGACCTAGAGTTCGCGATAATTAACTGCGAGTGATTCTTGCTCCATTTTCTCATACAAGTATGTACCACCTTGTCACAAATTTCATCAGAATACCTTGTACCCTAACTTCCTGTGTAACTTCCTCATTGCAAACCGCTTACTTCTAACAGTTTCCCTTCCCTGAAATCCAAATCAATGCCTTGCGCTTATCATTAGCTTGTTCTACCTGCTTGTCCTACACTGTCCCTAGATTGACCATTGGAAGATTATCGTTTATGCCGATCGAGAAACCTTAATTTACTAGGTATTTCAGAAGTCAGTTCATGGCTTGAATAATTTTGCCTGACCTGTAATCTCTTCATAATTATTATATAGCATACTGAGGCTTTGTTTCCCAAACCAATAGCTAATTTGCCCATGTCGGCAGATGGTTACCTATCGGGTTTTGATGAACTAAACATCATTGCGACACTTATCGTGCACTTTCTCAGGAACAGGTTTGAAGTAACGGCATCTCACATCGTTGGTGACTAGATATTTAGTCCTATACTGGTACTGTGGCGTATGAAATTGTGTTTACAGCTACAGCACTCTACATATAGATAGTTTTTTTATTAGCCCGTAGATAGGTAGTTAGTATGGTGCACAAGATGGGCTAGCTTGGGATTACGTGATTTTAACAGGGGGGCGCTGGTTTATAAGTACCTATAGGTAGATACAGGGGCAAGAGAGAAGACAACAGTAGACCAGAACGACAACCTCAGGAAAAGAGGCGATTTCAGAACGCAATCGTGACTTTTCTTTCCTTCTTTATCAGGAACTTCGTGATTCTATCTACTTCATTCTACTTCCGGCTGCGTAAGCAGTGATTGCCCCTCCGCTAGTACCATTTGTTTTCTTTTTGTTTCTTTTCCGTTCGTGATATCATTTCCACTGAGGGAAGTGATTCTACCGCTCTCGACACCCTTTTCTCTTGTGGCCCGGAATCAACATTTCAGTACTAAATGCTTCTTTCCCAGTTCAGAGCTTCTGGAACAGTCACGAATGCCAAGAGCCACAGAACTCCCCAGCAGCCCGAACCTCTCCTGTATCTTATATAGCACTGCATCGTCCACCCCTCCACACCGATTTCCTTTTATCACCCACTACTCCAAACACCGGCTTTTAGTCCCGTACTACCTTTGCTGTTTCACGGAAACACTCTTCATCTTTTTCAACTTTGATTGTAGGTAGACTTTTCGCCAGTTATCCCTAACCTTCCGGTCCTATATTAATCGGGCTCACTCCCCTGTTCCAAACCAGACAACACCCCACCTGCATACGCCCTCTTGATCTGTTATGGACCCGAGAATTGTACCAAAAGTCATCAAGACTTTATGGTACGTGTCGGGTCAAAACGATACTCATCTCCCAAAATCTCCTACCAATTCTATGAGAGCACAAGCTGATTTACGTTAAATGTCTAAAACAGGGACTACGGCCTCAGTAGGCATGTATTAAGCAAAGTTTCAGTCCACTAGAACCCAGCTCAAGCTTACCGACCATGGACACCGGAATGTCTGGCCCGATGATTACGCCTCTTTCTCCAACCTTCAATTTTGACCCTAGGGAGATATCGGATTACATCACCCAGGTCCTCCAGCTGATGGACACACAGGATGCTTATGGTATCCTTGCAGGTGTCCATCAGCATGGAGGACCTACCGTTCCAACCTTTATTTTTGGATTACCACAGTACAACATGACAGAGATCATCCTCCCTCCAACCCCCCACAGTCTTCCCATTTGGATACGTGACGATTGTATTTTGCCTATGAACCAACTAGAAACCTCCTGGGCAATGGAACCTGTGGTTGAACCGCAAATATTGACATTAGAAGGATGCTCAGTCGGCATTAAAAGTATGCATACCATCCGAAATGTCCCTTTATTTGAATTATTTTCTAATCACAAATCAGGGAGCATCCTGGAAGCTGGGAGTTTTGGGGGGTTCTTGAAAAATCCCTTGACACCAGACGTACTCTTCGGCCTCACGGCTGCCCACAGTATTCCCGGTGGCCTTATCGGAATGCCTGTCTGCTCTCCCTCAACCCTGGAGGTGACCAGTAGAATGAAAAGATTACTCCGATACGCCACCTTCTCCCCCCCCACCGACCAACTCCATATTGTGTCTGAAAAAGAGTCTGAAGTTCTCGATTTAATCGACAGATTTCAATTTAACCATTCTTCCCCTGGTGTCAAGTTCCTCGATCCTAATAACAATATGCAATTCAAAACTGGAGTACTCAGTGGAAGTGATTTGGGAGTTATTGTCCGTTCCCATTTCGGAACCAACAGTCGCCTCCTCTACCAGTATGACCAGTACCTAAAACGATGTTTGCTTCCACATTTTGGTGCCATTGTGGACTCGCGTACCAGAATCGATTGGGCAATATTTACCTGCAATTTGAGTCGGTATGCTTCCTCTGCTTCTTATGCTTACTTTTTATTTTAAATCTTACTAATTCTGCAAAAATCACGAAGATATGGACGAAATATTTACCAAGGTGACATGGTGGCAGAGATCGGTGATTTGTACCCTGGGGCCAGTGTTGAAAAAGTCGGACGCTCAACAGGGTCCACACAGGGAGTGGTCAACAGGGTTATGCTCCAACACTGGGAGAACGGTGCATCTACACATGAAGTTGCCATTATCGGACGTGGTGATGAAGTGTTTGCAAACCGGGGTGACTCAGGAGGCTGTGTTTTAACCCAGGAGGGTGGGAAATATAAAGCCTCTGGCATGATGATCGGAAAGGTCAAACAGAGTAATATTTGCTTTGCTACTCCTTTGCGTTTGATTTTGAAGATGTCAGGAGAATATCAATGGGCTTAAACCATCATCGGTTGTTCACCAAAGCTTGGTCATGTGGTTCACTTCACTGTTATGGTGCCGGTTGTTTCCCCTACTCTGTTTCTTTTCGCCTCTTTTCTCTTCTCTCATCTCAATTAGCTCTTTCTACACAGTGAACAAATCCAACTAAATTGTTCTTAACGCAACTCTCATTTGACCTTTGGTTTCTCTTGTTCTTGCGTTCAGTAAAGTTCTTCCCATACGACCTGTATCGATTGACTGGCTTGCGGAAAATTCTTTCTGCCCACCGGTTAAAGTACTGGACCATCTACTGATCATTTCCAATACGCTCCTACCCTCTGCTCTGCAATAGACATTTCTTCTACAATTGCCAAATTGCACCTTAGAACCTTCTCTATACCTTGTATGAAATTAGGCAGTATTTCTTGAATCGTCGCTCTAAACGCGAGTCGGTCAAACACTGTCCATCGGGGTGAGGGGAGAGGTCAGGTCATAGATAGCCTATTGGCTGGGAAAGAGCAAGACAGAGCGTGATACGCATGGACGGGGGGTCATTGCAAATTATAGGGTAGTTGTAAGGTGTACGTGTACCTATTCTAATCAACCACTTTTACCCATTTACGGGTGGCGAGGGCGATTAACTGTTGACCCGATGAGGAGAGTTTCTAGATTATGGAAGATTGTGGACTTTTCACTGTTATCCTCAGTGTTCTCAATAGTCTGGCCGGGTCAAGTCTTTGAGGCAGGGCCAGGCTCATCAGTCCTGCTGGATGTCAATGACAGGACCTGACTAACTCGGGTGGTCCGGTCCGGTGCAGACTCTTCCCAGACCGGTCTTTATAAAGATTGCCTAGTCATGTAATATCACTCACCGCCCGCAGAGGAAAATTGTTGGAATTTGACCACATGTGCGGAAGTGAAATCGTGAAGACTTTTGCGTAACTTCAACTCGCAGTGATATTCTTCTGCTCGCTTGCTTAACCAAAACGAAGAGAGGGCCAAACGGCCAAACATATATAGGGAACTTCAGTGACCTCATCTCTCATGAGAAAGAACCTGTTCCCCTCATCAGCCCATAACACATGATGACTTTCAGCCCAGTGGTATGCGCCTCCAAACCTGGAGAGCGCTAAGAAGCCTAGCCGATGCGAAATAGCCGCCGTATAATCAAGAACCAATCAAGTATGTCTCACCACCACATAAGAGACCCATAGGACAGAATGACATAGGAAAGAAATGCTTGTGACAAAGCTGTGGTTTGAGGACAATGAAAGACTTGGACAGTGACACGAAATTCAGCAAAATTTTTGATACTCGTGAACCTATTTCCGCCGCCCCTAATCGAAGCGATGCACTATCTCTATTCCGACTCTCCTGCTTCTACGGTATAATCTATGGAAACGATGGGTTGAATTAAGAAAAGCTTTATTTGTACGGGATATAAGACTACTCTACTGCCAAGCCCCCACGACCATTCTTCCAAAGAAATTCATGAAAGGGAAAGTCCACAGCTTCACTCGTTCTACACCACAAACCACCCAACAAATAAGGCCACAACCTCATACACGAAAATGGGGAAGAGCAAACTTGTCTGTCCTTCCTTCCCTCCCTTTCCAGATTGCAGTTGCCCAATCAACAGCTAATGTAACGGCACAGAAAACCGCCCTGCTCAGGCACCAAGGCCACGGCCCTGTCCGCGAAAGGCGAATGAAATGGTTTACGCAGGCAGAGCGGCGATGCGGAGGAGGGTTCAGAAAGCAGTAAGGTGCCTGAATTGGTTGAGATAAGTAGTTTGGCACCGGAGGAGGGCTTGAGGTCTGCTATGAAGGAGGGGAAGCTTGCCGAGCCTGATTCTGCCGAGGAGGAGGAAGCCGATGACTCCAATTCCGCCGTCGGTGGAATTGAAGCAGAGGAATAGAGGTCCCCGACATCCCCACCCCCGGTATCTCTCCCTCAGACCTAGACTGAGACGCAGACAACCCCCCACCAAAAACTAACCACAAACAACACTCTCGACCTCACCGCCTCCCTGGCAAGTATATACCTCCCGCATATTCTCCCCTTCTCCGAAACCCTGCTCACTACCATCCTGGAACCCGCCGTCATCCGAGACATCCACAACGACCTAACCCCTGAGTTCACATATACAGGCAAGCCCACAGCGCCGCCAACGAGTGTCGCGCCAAGATCCTGGCGGAGGGTGGACGGCTCAGCCGACCGGTGGGCTACCTCGCTGAGATGCTGAAAGACGATGAGAACATGGGCAAGATACGGTAGAAGCTACTAGATGAAGCTGCGGGGGAGCGCCAGGAGCGGGAGGCGCCTAAGTAGTGAGTTTTGAAAAGGTTTGGGAAGAAGGTGCAGATAGCAAAGTTGCAGGAGCGGGAGGGGGGGAAGAAGGAGATGTTGGAGAGGGATAAGGTTTTGAAGAGGAGTATGCTCCCTTTCCCCTCACTTTCATTACCTGATGGGTGATAATTGACGGGGGAGTACATGTAGAAAGTCAAGGTGTGGAATTAGAAACAACCGCTGAGGCAGATATGTTTGATGTAGCCCTTGAAGAGGTTGTCAAGGGCCGTCGCGGTACCACTGGGGGCGGCATCAACCACAAGCGCCAGGAGAAGGATCAAAAGTACGGCTTTGGCGATAGGAAGAAGTTTGCGATGAGCACCGATGCCAAATCTTCCAGTGACCTTTCCGGCTTCTCGTATAAGAACAAGGCTCAATTCACCGGCACTAAGAACATGAAACCCACTATAAGGCTAGGGAAGAGCAAGCGTGCCGGTGGCGGCGGCCGTCGGAGGAGGCAGATAGATCACGGATGGACGGATGAATGGATGGATAATTAATTGAACAGCGTCCCGGCTTCCGGATTTTGAAATTAAAAAAGTTTGAATAGAACAGAATTGTATCTCCCATCATTGGAACTATTACGGAAAGGCTCAAGTCCTCACTCAACCGCCTCTCTCCTACCCTCTACGAAAACCCAATTTTACAAACCCAAATCCTACACAATCAAGAGGGGAACACTGCTACTCCGGTGGCAAGAGAGCTGCGAACAAAACCCCCTGAACAAGAGCGTAACAAACCATCCACCCCACAATCCACTTAGCACGGGCATCGCCAGCACAAATCATGTACGCAACCCACCAGTACTAGACTCAGCTCCCACTACTCAACCGTGTGATGATCATTACGTGGTATGCCGAGAGCGCCATGGCAGCTAGCAACACCTGGGGGATAGCCAATTTCCCACCAACGGGCCCAGCGCCGCCGTAGATAGCCTATATACCGGGGCAGATGAGGACGATCAGCGCCGGCATCGCGAGGAGGAATAGCGGGATGTTGGAGATTGACCAGGATCGGAAGATGCCCACGTTCCTGACTTAGTTAATCTCGGGCCAGAAAGTGGGAGGAGGAAGACTGGAAAACAAACCAATACCGCTCCTGAAAAAAGATGTAAATTCTAGGGACAGTGTCGTCATACCAACTCCTAACCTCCCCCGCACCCGCATCAGTAAGACAGTACCTCCCGTAAGCAACCCGCTGCAGAAACCCCAATCCAACCCCCAATCCCCAACCCAACCAACCTCCCCACCGCCCCCCACCTCTCACCCACCCCTCAAAAAATCCAGCAGAAACACCGCACCGTTCAACCGCCCATTGCTCCACGTCATGGTGGCCAAGAACACCCATGTGCTGGCGACAACCTCGAAGCCATGCACATAGCAGTACAACCCGGGAGGAGGTTAGGAGGGCAAACAATAACTCGCTGTATGACGCTGAAAGGAACAGCCCAGCGGGTGAGATGGTGTGCAAGAGCCCCACTACCAGTGATTATTTTTTATTTAAAGGGGAGACTTCGGACGGAAGGCGTAGAGCACCGCTGTTGCGCGAGGTTGGCCAGGTGGACGGCAGGGAGGGCGTAATCATAGGACTCCGGTAGATCTATGGTGTGCGACACTTAGACGGGGTCCCAAAAAACCCCCTAAACGAGAAATAAATCAACATTCGACCACCACAACTATTTCCAAATACAAATCCTTATACCGATAGATAACCAGTCAGAGGGTAACTCTAAGGTTTAATTTCTCAAAAATCTTGTGTTTTGGTTGAGGAGATAGAGGAA
>Ga0307509_10002910_pt1 | contig 27044 bp, 23 predicted proteins | sample 10_EM_MG_FD_202245 | JGI IMG/M metagenome (GOLD analysis project Ga0307509, IMG submission 202245) | Populus trichocarpa ectomycorrhiza microbial communities from riparian zone in the Pacific Northwest, United States - 10_EM | ecosystem: Host-associated > Plants > Roots > Unclassified | place... | reverse complement strand
ATCCCCACAGATCCCCGCAGACCCCCACAGATCCCCGCAGACCCCCACAGATCCCTACCGTCTTGGTCAGGGGATCCGCAGTCCACCACCGTCCCCTATCGTCCTTGTATTAGGACGGCATAATAGTGTCTCACCTTGTGGGTCCCGTGGTCCTCACTCAAACCCTCAGTCCTAAAATGTCCCAGGACGGGACTGAGTGAAAATTGTCGTCCGGTCCGGTCCAGTCTTCTTGGCAGTTTCCCCGTGGGGCCGCCGGGGCCCCCAGACCGTTGCGAATACTGACCGAACTCCATCCGGTTTCCTGCCAAGAAAAGTGTATTAGATTCAACCCCCCCCCACCTACACTGCAAGTTATAGCAAGCCATACTGGGCTCAAGAAGGGCTCTCAAATTAGCGACAAGACTTCAACCTGGTGAACTGTAGCCAGTGTTCCCAAGTGTCCAGTCTGTCCGTCTTTTGCCTAGGACAGGACGAACGCCAAATGTGAGGCCTGTGGACGGGATGGACACCAAATTGTAGTCGGTCCTAACCCATGCCGAGGACGGATGGGGCCCTACAGGTGTCTCAGTTGAACTCCTATTTTTGAATATAATGAGCTGGGAGTCTGTGCCTCAAGAAATGAAACATTTGTATTCCAATGCTAATAATATCATAGTTGGGTATCAAGTATCAAATGTTCTCATTCATTAACCAAGCTGTGTACTGATATCACATCCAAGTTCTGAGCAACCTGAACCGGCACCAGTTCCTTGAACTAATTTTACCATCCTCTCCTCCAAATCCCTAAGCATCTCTGCATTGGCAAGTGGCTTGTCTAAAATCAACCCTGCCCCCGCCATGATTTCACATACTGAATACCTTTTATAACACCAGCACTCAAGCGACCATGGTGATCTGTCATGAGATTTTTACTGCTAAACAAAATCCAGCATCATTATTACTAAGGATTTTATTTCTGTAAAGTGTTAGGTATCGGAAAGTTGTTGTTAATCACCGGGGCCCTCCGGAGACATTCCCAATACTTTCTTAGAAGACGTGAGAAGATGACCGGAGGATTGACCGGAGTCAGATACTGGGTGAAGAGGGTGAAGTGAAGGGAAACAATATACAATGGCAGGGAAAAGGAGAAGGGAAAGCAGGGAAGCAAAGAGGAGTAAGAGGGAGAGCAAAGAGGGGTAAGAGGGGTAGCAAAGCGGGGTAAAGACGCTATGTGAGAAAGTACGAAAGTGCCACTATTATATTCAAGAAAATGCTAGAAGGGCAGACATCAATTCATGTATTGAAAGGGTCGTCTCGGACCGTACTCTTAGAGAAAGTAGGTCACTAAATATCAAAGTCTGTCCAGGTATTCTCTTTGCATCTCGTAACCACTTCCTATTTACATGCTGCCCAAATTCCCACTCATAATTTTCTCAAAAGTCAGGTAAATTCAGGCGCATTCATCCTTGTCGCTGAGGCATATGAAATTGGAAATTCTCCCACAAGTGCAGTATATTTAAGCATATTTTCCTCTCTCATCAAATATATGAAGCAACTGCTAAGCAGATACAGCAGGTACTTGAGTACACACTATAGATATTTTTTGTGAAATACCTGTAGGTGACACCCATCATTACTAAGAACTCCAGGTGACAACAGGGCCCAGCGGTGACATCTGTCTTTACAAATGGCGGCTGGGCCCTGCAAGTTATACCCGATGAAACCAAGGACAGTGGGCTGTACCGGTAGTTCCGGTCCGCATAAAGAGTGCAGGGCCCTCCCGTCAACCTACAGTCATCCTGTCAATATCGAGGATCGACGACTTGCCCGGCAGTTCTTATTATCCCTGCCCTTGATGGACAGGACTATTGGACACCAGTGGCATACAGTCCACGCGGGCCAATTGGTAATACTGACTGTAGCTATACACTACTCTTTCAAGCCAGTCAGTGGAAATGCCCTAGACATGAGTGGTGTAGAAAGTTGTCATCAGATTTATACCATACATCGGGGATCCTGGATAAGTTGATTGGAGACAATATTTTCCGGAACACTCCGAAAAGACAAATTCTATAAGTAGTCCACAGGGTTAGGCCTCTGGTGTTTCGAGAAATTATGGAATGTAGAAGTAGTACAATCAGGGTTCCCAGCAGTGCGGTGGGTGTAACGGGACACTCAATAGAGAGGTGAACTCTACGGTTGCGACGGCACCAAACACTCAAAGTAGAAGATAAAGATGATGTAAATAATTCAAAAGAATCAAGCGGTAAAACTTAATATAGTTAAGCTTGAAGTTTGACTCAATTTAGTTCTTTTGAGGAAAAGTTGGTTGTCGAAGGAGAATGCCAAACGCTTAAACTTAAGTAGATATCATATTTAAGCGTCTGACATTCACCACTACTTTCCACCTTTGTGCCAGCACCCTGTCCTGCTCAGGGTTTGTCTGAGGTCCACCCTCCATGAGGATCTATCCTGTCGGAAGTGTCGGACCAACTCAGGTACACTTAACTCCGTCAATAGGATATGAGTTTCTGCAATGCATCTCCAATACAACCGCAGGTGGAAAAACTCTTCCTATCGGAGTCATACCAGTGGCTAACTGTTATGACAACAACCGGAGTCAATACCTAGATGGTGGACTCACTGGCCCAGTGGTAGTTTCGTCTATACAAGCTATGCAGGCAATCATTTAATCTACGCGACTACGCGACTATCCAAGGTGATAAATTGACATGCAAGCTCCCCTAGTGAGATGTAGCCGATGGTTGGCTAAGTGGGCGCTACCCCTAGCCATCCTCTCGGGACATGCTCTACCGCGATAAGACTCATAGCTCTAGAGTGGAATAACAACCCATATTAATGCTACAAATCAAGGGGAGAAGGTTCGGGCTGGTTACAGAGGTATTTGTCTCGAAAGCACCCTGGCCTTCTGAGACTACCTGAGTACTACTAGGAAGACTACCCTACAACCCGTAGGCTAGAATAGACTCCTAGATGCCTGAGAGACAATATATGGGTAACCCACATTTTGGCGGTTACCCATACTCCCCTTATATATCCAGCGAAGGACATTCATTCGGATGGACGGCGGAGCATTATACGGTGTTACGGCAGCTGCTCCAATGACCTCTTTTAACTAGCAAACGAGCAACTACACAGCTGTCTGCCTATGATGCGCCGTCACAATGCTGGGTCGAGAGGGGGGTGTTACTAAAACCCGGCCAAGTTCAATAGTTTGTCCGGGCCTCCCCGCGCGGATGCTTCTGCGCCCACGAACATCTAAGAGCCCATAGAATGTGAGGCAATCGACCTCTAAGTTCTAGGATGACTTTGCCGGTGAAGGTAGGGTAACTTGGGTTCTTCCTACAGAGGGATCCTTATGCCGTCGAACGATGTTTAGTGCCTACTCGATTTCTCTGGAATCTTTCACATAATAAACATTCGCGTTAGGCAGAAAATAACTCACCCGCTATGGAGAGTTGAACATGTGACCTTCTTCTAAGGCACGTGACCCTTACCAATTAGCCCACACCTAACCAGCTATGTATATACTAAGTATACGAGACCAGACCACCTCTGGTTACCACTTGGTATACCATTTGGGCTAAGGTGATGGTGATTGTAGCTACCTATTGTAGCGTCGTTACACTACTCCCCTCTTCTCTTGGTCTGTCCTCAGACCGCCAACGTCGTCTCTTAGTTCCACGGTTTGGATTGTCTCTAACCCTATGGTCTTTAGGTTTAGACGGATACCTCGCATGGAACAGTTGCAATGCTTGCATTGAGGTATCTTCTAACATCTCGCATTGTTCCCAAGAATTCTCTTCTGGACCGTACCCTTCTCAAGCAACCATATATTGCACCAAGCGGTGTAGAAACTTGGACTTAGGATTCCCATACCATGGGCTAGCAACCACTTCCGCAACAACATAGCTAGGCTTATTGTCAACTATGTCAGGTGTTGGTATTATCCTTTGAGGCCTGCCCACAGGATCCTCACGATATGGTTCCCACAGACTGACCTGGAATACAGGATGGATGTCCCATCTTTCCAGCAGCTCAACCTCGTAGGCCCTAGACCCCACCTTGCATTTGACAAGAAAGGGTCCAAACATCTGATGGTCTAGTTTTTCCATAGGCCTTTTTGTATGGAGGTTCTTGCCGTTTACCATAACCCTATCTGCTTTCTTAGCTCTGCGTTGTGTGACATCTTCTAATGTAACATATTCCGGAGCTGGCTCTCTCATTTGATCATGCCAGTTCCGCTGTCTTTCCTGTGCCTGCTTTATTATCTCTCAGATCTCTTGCCATCTGCCTTCCCAATCCTTCACAACAAGCTCGCGGTCCCGGTGGATTCCTTTGTTATCCGACACTATCCCCAACCACGGAGTCTGTGGGGAGAATGCATAATTTATTTCAAAAGGACTAGCTTTTGTGGATTCCGACATTGAAGTATTATACGTATGTTCCGCGAAAGGCAACAGCGATACCCCATCGTCTTGCTGATATCAACAATAATTTCTTAAATATTGTTCTAGTGTCTGATTAACCCTTGCAGTTTGCCCATTACTTTCTGGGTGAAATGCGGTAGAGAGGTTTAGCTTTACTTCCAATAGCGGCATCAGGCTTGTCCAAAGCTTGGACGTGAATCAGGTATCTCGGTCAGAGACAATTGATTCAGGAAGCCCAGGGAGGCGCCATATTTATTTCACGAAAGTCAAGGCCAATTCCTTAATGTGTTCTTCCGTCCTTAGGGATATGAAATGTGCCATCTTGGAGAACCTGTCTATGATGACCCATATCTTTGTATACCCATTAGACTTTGGTAGACCTACAATGAAGTCCATCGATATTGCCGTCAATGGCCTCATGGGAACTTCTAAGGGTTCTAGGAGTCCAAACTTCTTATGCCGAACGACGTTATTACGTTGACATACATCACATGAGCGAACGTACTCGGTAATGTTTTCATCCATCTTTGGCCAATACAAGTTTGCCCTAACCATACCAATGGTCTTGTATGTTCCGAAGTGTCCGGCAATCTTTGAATCATGTTCTGCCTCCATGATCGTTCGCCTTAGACTTTCATCCTTTGTAATGTACCACCTGTTCTTATACAGGAGCAAGTCCTTTTCGATACAAAAATTTGTATCGACCTTACTATCGCCTTTGAGGAGTGCCTTTAGAGTTGCTAAATAGGTTTCATCAATATCAGCTGTCTTCATAAGAGCCTCATGAAATGTTGTCTGCAACCGAAAACCTTGGCAAGTCTGCAACACATGTGGTCGCAACATGACAGGCTCCTCTCCAATATACTGGCCGGGGCGAAAAAATGTAAAAGGTTCGGAAGTACTACCCCCTTCAGGGCGGTAGTCCCTACACTTCGACAAAGCATCAGCCATTTCATTTAACCATCCTTCTCTATAGATAACCTTAAAATTGAACCGTTGTAGAAACTCTGCCCATCGGTGTTGTCGGTGGTATAGAGTCTTTGGAGTAATAAAGTACTCTAAATTCTTATGATCGGTATACACCAATATCTGATCATCAACCGACATCAACATATAGGCCCATTCTTTAAAGGCTGCCACTCTTGTGGCCATTTCATTATCATGGACGTCATAATTCATCTCTGCTGGTGAGAACTTTCTACTATGAAAGGCTAGAGGATGCCATCTCTGATCTTCACAGAGTTGAGATAATACAGCTCCTAACGCAAAGTCACTAGCGTCGGTTTCCAACTTTGTTGGACGAGTGTCATCAAAGTGTGTCAGAATTGAACCTGTGGTAAACATCTCCTTCAATTTGTCAAAAGCATCCAGACATGAAGGAGTCCCCGTCCCTTTGATACCTTTCTTTATCAAGTCCGTTGATGGTTTTGCTATCTTGCTCAAACCATTTATGAACCGACAATAGAAATTGGCAAAGCCAATAAAGCTTTGCACATCGACGACATTCTCGGGCGTTGACCATGCCCGGATCTCTTCAACTTTTGTACTTGTCCTAGAGATTTCTCTATCGGATATTTTATACCCCAGAAACTCTACTTCCCGTTGATGGAAACTTGACTTCTTAATGCTAAGGCAAAGGGGTGCCTTTGGCAGCCTTTCCATGACCCACCTTACCAGGGCGACATGTTCTTCAACTGTTTCCATATAGATCAGAATGTTATCCATATAGGCGATGACTCCGATATCTAACATGTCACGGCATACATCGTTGATCATACTCTGGAATGTTGATGGTGCGTTGCATAACCCAAAGGGCATCACGGTGTACTCATAAAGACCATATCTGCTTTTGAAAGCGGTCTTCCTTTCTTCACCTTCCGCCATGCCGATAAGGCAATAGCTATTCTTCAGATCCAATTTTGTGAAGATAATGGCTTTACCGAGCCTACTCCTAAGCTCGCTCATCAAGGGCAACGGATACTTATTCTTGATCGTAATCTTGTTTAACCCTTGGTAATCAACACATAACCGAAGCGTTGCATCTGGCTTCGGCACAAATAATATTGCGGCGCCAATTGTCGAGGAAGATCTCCTAATCTTTCCATGGTCTTCCATTTCCCTAATATAATCCCAAAGTGCGTCTAATTCCTTCTTAGACAAGGGATAGATAGGCCCTTGAGGTAGTTGGCCCTCAGGAATCAAGTCGATACGATGATCATATTTACGATGCTTAGGTAAAGCATTGATTTTCTCTTGACTGAATATATCTGCATAGTCTCTATATTGAGGGAGAATCTTAATCTTGATGTCCTCGCCGTCTTCATCAGTGTAAAGGGCGATGCCTATGACAAAAATATTGTCTGGGTCCTCGGCTAAGAGTTCCTCTTCAGTAATGAACTCTAAGCGCCTTTCTTTCCTTAGGGAGTGGGCTTTACAATATTCTGATCGCCACTTAAGACTGCCCTTCTGCCAGTTATTATCTGGGTTGTGGTCCTTTAGCCACGTGATTGGCAGATAACCATTCTCTTTGCCTGCCGGCATATCTGCGACTTCAAATCGCATCTTATTCTTATAGTCACCTATGTACATATCCACCGTAGTGGTATAGTGTAGACCTGAGCCGGGAATGTGGTTTCCACTGCCATCTAAAATCGGTGTCGGTTCCTTCTGACATACGCAAGGTATTTGTGCATTCTTAACCCAATCACTGCTTAACACAGTCCCAGTAGCGCCACTATCTAACAATCAGAGGGCTTCACCACTCAGCCTCTCTTCATTGTGGCTCCATTACAGTCTCACTCTCACGTGAATGGATCTTGTATGTGGCAGTGGGCCTGCAAGCCTCACCCGCGTATCGGGTCTCTTGTCCCTAAACATACCGGTTAGTAACTTTCCAGAACAATTTGGTATGGTTTTACAATAGCTAATCAATGTCTCTTACCTTTCGACACGGGAGCGGCCACTACGGGTCGTGCATAACTTTTATCACTTGATAAATTTCACGGGGTTTCAATAGCTTGGCTGTTTACTATCACGCCAGGATGATTTCGGGTATTCAACCCTCCTCAGGTAAACTTGCAAACTAACTTCAATTGCTAAGTCAAGTCCAGCCTGACGAAATTAACACAAAGCCCAACCAAATTCAGTCCAGAATTCCAAACAATATGAGATAAGGTAATAACACTTTCGCAAAATCACATAAGAAATAAAACAAAAGCGTAAAAGATAGTACCGCAACCATTCCCACTATAACAAAAGAAACCCAACCAATCTCGCTATCCCTATAGCCAGATATTAGTTTGAATCTGGTGTACAGCTAGTGGGGAACATTACTGCTTCGTTTCCGTTATCTAACTCATCAGCCCTTATAGGAACTAGAGTAGAGTTAGCTTTTGCAATCCTATCACCTCTTGGGATAGATCGCACCTTTGGTCCATATCGGTATCAATCTCCATGATATCCAAATCTGGAGGTGGTGATCTGCGGACCTCGGCTACAACCTGCTTACAAGCAGGTTGCAGAGGAGCTTCAATGTGTCAATTTTTTTGGGCTTGGGTGGGTTGGTATCCAGCTTCACCGGCGCCTCATTCTCGAGTTATTCGAGAGGACGCAACAACCAGAGTAGCTGAATGAGACTTTGCCCAGTAGTAACCGGCTTGTCCACATCAAGAGCATTGATTCAACCGCTTGTGTTTGTCAATCAGAGTCTGAGGAATATCACGATGCATCTTCGTGTGCTCTGTTTCTTGAGGTCTTGAAGACCCAGACGCATGGTTGCGGGGTTTCTTTTGGCGTGGCCCCGAGCCTTTCCTATCCTATCGCTGTCTCTGAGCGGTTGACTGCCTATCATCGCTCTTTTCCGGCTTGGAATGATGTTAGTCCCTTGTAACCGTACGGTTAAAGTGAGCAAAGTATTCCAGCAGATGGCCGGTTCGATGGAGGAGATTGATATATTCGACATATTCATCGTGAAGCCGAGTTTCCAAAGCCCATGCATTGCGAAGGTCTGTAGTTATAGCTACGCCGGCTTCGTCCTGGACAAAATTGCCGCTATATCCCAACTGTAAAGCCAGTCTCATCAGCTCATCACAAAAGTGATCGATCTTACCGAGCTTCAGAGTCAAATCATTCCACTCTCTCAAAGCGCTATCCCGATCAGAGTGTCCACCCAAACTTGACACCAGCGGTTGCCGAAACCTTCCCAAGTGCGAAGGACATTTTTTGGGTCGAAGGGAATCCCTGCTCGACAGGCACCCTCTTCACTAATGTAAGGGTGTATGCTCTGGTACCACTTTTGGCACGACCTTGGAGAAGGGGGATTACCAAACTGACTTTATCCCAATCCTTGGGGAGGGATTCCCTAAAGTAGGCCAGTGTGATTTCGCAATTCTGTATAAACCGTTGAGTATCGGTAGAGTCACCTTTGAATGGATCGACACCTAATTTCTCAGGTTTCTTGGGTCGATGCGCTGACCTCTTACCCAGGCGTTGTTTCTGAAGATAATCAGCAAGCTCATGACACCGCCTATCATACTTTTCCTTTCTCGCCTCATTTCAATGGGACTTGCGTCTTCCTAGGATTCTCCCTGGATCGGGAAGGGAGGAGTCAGAATCACCATCTGACCAGGAGTCGGAATCACCAGGATCTCCACCGCCTCCAGGGTTTCCACCACGGGGAGGCAGATTTCCTCCACTGCCACCAGCGTTGCCACTGGGGCCTCCCCTAGGGGAATCGTACCCACTAAAACCATCTTCGCACGGCACGTCTTCCTCCATTCGCTCTGGTAATGGGTTAGACAGTGGGGGAGGAGCTTGTTGGCTTGCGGCAGGAGCATTAACCGCATAGTCTCTTAAAAATTCAGGGCAGTCAATATGGCTAGTGTGCCTTACCCTCTCACCGTACCCGTATCGATTCTGTTTTGCCTTTGGCTGAGGAGCTTCGTTTCTAGGTCTCGACCAAATATTGATCGCCTCAAAGTCACTCTTGAGACATGGAAACCTATGTGGATAATGAATATCGCTTCCTTCAGCCACAACCCTAGAGTCTGGAGAACAAACAGCCATAGGCGCTAGCGCTTCTGACCTTCGCGCAAAACCGGGAGATCCAACATTAATGGAAGGCTTTGCTGGTGGGGGTGGTGCTATTGCGGAAACAAAGGCACCGGGAACTTGTGGAGTAGTGGGTCGAGGGGTTTGCACTGCTACCGCCAAGGGATGTTCTCGTTTGATACGAATCGCAGGGGTAATTGGTTCCTCTGCCTGAGGGGCAGGTACAGTGGCCGATCGTGGTAACGGGGAGGGTGTTGCGGGGACAGCCTCCGGCGGTGGCAGCTGACGAGAATTCTGTCTTGATAATCTCGCCAACGAAATGGAGCTAGACTTGGTAACACCGAGAGGAGGTGAGAATGGCCGGAGGTTTTTGACATAAGGAGTTGTTCCCCGTGATCGGACAACCTCACTGAAGGCCACTGCGAGAGGGGTTCGACGTTCATGTGATTCGGCCACCTGCTTTTACAATTCCGCAAGCTGCTCTTGCTGTGCGATGAATTGTCTACCCACCTCATTCAGCCAAGGTTGATATTTTTCATTAATCATGCAGGCTGCGACTTCAGCAGCATAATGAGAAGGGGGTTCTATTGCCAAGGGAAGAGCAGGGGCAGCGTTCATGGCCAGGTCATTCTCCGCGTCAATGGAGTACGCCTGGGCAGCAGCCTGCTCCAAGGCTTCTACCCTTTTCCGAATCATCTGATCGGACATGGCTAGCTTGCGGAAGTTCTTTGGCTGGTATTCCATCCAACGAATTAGCGTTTCCCACGATCTCCGGTTCAAATGCATGCTGATGCTCTTCAGCAAGATTGAGGAGATGGCTTTGTGCATCTTGCATCTGGCTTGTGATTTGCTCAAGTATGTATGGTTCCACGAGATCTGTTCTGAAATCAGCGAAGGTCATCTTCCGTTGTCTATACGTGGGTATTCTCCGTCCTACTGAGGGTCATGAGTGAAACTTTGGAGGAAGGCATAAGGGTCTTCAATCTCCATATCTCTTACCGTACGAGGTAGTTCTCCTCAAAGGTAGGCTCATTCTTAAATGTCATATGTCAGGAGCTGCTGGATTGGCCGCCAACCTAATCTCTTCAGGTCTGCTCGTGCCGCGGTTCGAGATATTTCTCTTTCAATACAAGTCATGCGCTGAGGACAAGAATGAAAGCGCGACACAGCCATAGTTGAAGACATTCTTCTTTCCACGCGATGCTTGTTGTACCAGACAAGCGACGCGTAATGAAACAATGTCCAAACTGTAGGCTAAAAATAACAATTCTCTGAAGAGAGTTAAGCGAGTGCGCTTAACTATATACTGTAACGGGGGCACGCTGTAGAGAGGTGAACTCCAAGGGTGCGACTGCACCAAACACTGAAAGTAGAAGATAAAAAGTGAGGTAAAATAATTCAGAGGAATCAACGGTAAAACTTAATATAGTTAAGCTCAAAGCATCACTCAATTTAGATCTCTCGAGGAAAAGTTGGTTGTCGAAGTAGAATGCCAAACGCTTAAAGTTAAGTAGATATCAGATTTAAGCCTTTCACATTCACCACTACTTCTGAGCATTGTGCGAGCACCCTTGCCTACTCATGGTTTGTCTGAAGTCTACCCTCCATCAGGATATATCCTGGCCCAAGTGTCGGACCAACTCGGGTACACATAACTCCGTCAATAGGATATGAGTTTCTGCAATGCATCTCCAATACAACCGGATGTGGAAAAACTCTTCATATCGGAATCATACCAGTGGCTAACTGTTATGACAACAACCGGACTCTATACCTAGGTGGTGGACTCACTGGCCCAGTGGTAGTTTCGTCTTTACAAGCTATGTAGTCCATCATTTAATCTACGCGACTATCCAATGTGCTAAATTGACATGCAAGCGCGCCGGGGGAGATATAGCCGATGGTAGGCTAAGTGGGCGCTACCTATAGCCCTCCTCTCGCGACATGCTCTACCGCGATAAGAATCAAACCTCTAGAGTCCAATAACAACCCATAGTAATGCTACAAATCAAGGGGAGAAGGTTCAGGCTGGTTACTAAGATATTTATCTCGAAAGCACCCTTGCCTTCTGAGACTAGCTGAGGACCACTAGGAAGACTACCCTACAACCCCTAGGCTAGAATGGACTCCTAGATGCCCGAGAGACAATATATGGGTGACCCCTATTTTGGCGGTTACCCATACGCCCCTTATATATCCTGCGAACAACATTCAGTTGGACGGACGGCGATGACTTATACGGTGTTACGGCAGCTGCTCTTTAACCACCCTACGTTAGGTAGCTACAATCACTATCACCTTTGCCCAAATGGTATACCAAGAGGTGGTATGGTCTTGTATACTTTATAGAAATAGCTGGTAAACCTAAGATAAGGCCTAGGGAATTGTTGAGTAGGCTTGAGGCACTGTACTGGGCAGGGTAACCTTTCGGGAGAACATTCGCATAAGGTCAAGAGAATTACGGAAATGTTACACGGACCTCCGAGACGACTTCTGTGGCCGACTGGAAGACTTCCTGAGCGGTTAAAGGCATAAGAGAGCAAAGTTACCCTACCTTCGGAATTTGGTCATTATGCCTCTGGACCCCAGTTACCCTACCGAGGTGTCCAAGTTACCCTACCTTCACCGGCAAAGTCATCCTTGAACTTAGAGATCGATGGCCCCACATTCTATTGGCTCTGAGATGTTCTTGGGCGCACACGCATCTGGGCGGGGGGCCCCACGCCTGTGTAATGGTGTCCCGAACATAATATTGAACTCGGGCGGGTTTAGCTAACATCACCCTCTGGCTCCAGCGTTGGGACGGCGTGTCATAGGCAGACGGCTGTGTAGTTGCTCGTTTGCTAGTTAAAAGAGGTTATTGAAACAGCTGCCCCATGTAACGACCCTACGATAGGTAGCTACAATCACTATCACGTTAGCCCAAATGGTATACCAAGAGGTAACCAGAGGTGGTATGGTCTCGTATACTTGATACAAATAGCTGGTAAACCTAGGATAAGGCCTAGGCAATAGTTGAGTAGCCTTGAGGTACTCTACTAGGCAGGGTAACCTTTAGGGAGCACATTCGCATAAGGTCAAGAGAATTATGGGAATGTTACACGGACCTCCGAGGCGACTTCTGTGGTCGCCTGGAGGACTTCCTGAGCGGTTAAAGGCATAAGAGGCCAAAGTTACCCTACCTTGGGAATTTGGTCATTATGCCCATGGGTCCCAGTTACCCTACTGAGGAACCCAAGTTACCCTACCTTCACCAGTAAAGTCATCATAGAACTTAGAGGTCGATTGCCTCACATTCTATGGGTTCTTAGATGTTCTTGAGCGCACACGCATCTCCGCGGTGAGGCCCCACGCCTGCATAAGGGTGGCCCGAACATGCTATTGAACTTAGGTGGGTTTAGCTAACACCCCCCTCTGGCCCCAGGGTTGGGACAGCGCGTGATAGGCAGACGGCTGTATAGTTGCTCGTTTGCTAGTTAAAAGAGGTCATTGGAGCAGCTGCCGTAACACAGTATAAGTCGTCGCCGTCCGTCCAACTGAATGTCGTTCGTAGGATATATAAGGGGAGTATGGGTTACCGCCAAAATGGGGGTCATCCCTATATGGTCTCTCGGGCATCTAGGAGTCTATTCTAGCCTACGGGTTGTAGGGTAGTCTTCCTAGTGGTGCTGAGGTAGTCTCAGACGGCCACGGTGCTTTCGAGACAAATACCTTAGTAGCCAGCCCGGACCTTCTCCCCTTGAATTGTAGCATTACTATGGGTTGTTATTGGACTCTAGAGGTATGAGTCTTATCACGGTAGAGTATGTCCCGAGAGGATGGCTATGGGTAGCGCCAACTTAGCCAACTATCGGCTACATCTCACCGGGGGAGCTTGCACGTCAATTTATCACATTGGATAGTCGGGTAGATTAAATGATAGACTGCATAGCTTGTATAGATGAAACTGCCACTGGGCTAGTGAGTCCACCACCTAGGTATTGACTCCGGTTGTTGTCATAACAGCTAGCCACTGTTATGACTTCGATAGGAATAGTTTTTCCACCTGCGGTTGTATTGGAGATGCATTGCAGAAACTCATATCCTATTGACGGAGTTAAGTGTCCCCAAGTTGGTCCGACACTCCCAGCTGGATAATTCCTGATGGAGGGTAGACCTCGGACAAACCCTGAGCAGGACAGGGTGCTCGCACAAGGTCGGAGTAGTGGTGAATGTCAAAGGCGTAAATCTGATATGTACTTAAGTTTAAGCGTTTGGCATTCTACTTCGAGAACCAACTTTCCTCGAGAGAACTTATTGAGTGAAGCTTTTAGCTTAACGATATTAAGTTTAACCGTTTTGATTCTTTGTGAATTATTTACTCTATCTTTATCTTCTACTTTCAGTTTTGGTGCGGTCGCAACCTTAGAGTTCACCTCTCTATTGAGTGCCCCCGTTACACCCCAACACCATATAAGTCGTCGCCCTCTGTCCAAGTGAATGTCGTTCGCAGGATATATAAGGGGAGTATGGGTAACCGCCAAAATGGGGGTCTCCCATATATGGTCTCTCGGGCATCTAGGAGTCTATTCTAGCCTACGGGTTGTAGGGTAGTCTTCCTAGTAGCACTCAGGTAGTCTCAGAAGGCCAGGACAAATATCTCAGTTACCAGCCTTGACCTTCTCCCCTTAATTTGTAGCATTACTATGCGTTGTTATTGGACTCTAGAGGTATGAGTCTTATCACGGTAGAGTATATCCCGAGAGGAAGGCTATGGGTAGCGCCCACTTAGCCAACCATCGGCTACATCTCACCGGGGGAGCTTGCTTGTCAATTCATCACATTCAATAATCGAGTAGATTAAATGATTGACTGCATAGCTTGTACAGACGAAACTGCCACTGGGCCAGTCAGTCCACCACCTAGGTATTGACTCCGGTTGTTGTCATAACAGCTAGCCACTTGTATGACTTCGATAGGAAGGGCTTTTCCACCTGCAGTTGTATTCGAGATCGATTGCAAAAACTCATATCCTATTGCTGGAGTTCAGTGTACCCGAGTTGGTCCGACACTTCCGGCAGGATAGATACTGAGGGATGGTTGACCTCGGACACCCCCTGTGCAGGACAGGTGCCTCGCACTATGTCGGAAGTGGTGGTGAACGTCAAAGGCTTAAATCTGCTATCTACTTAAGTTTAAGCCTTTGGCATTCTACTTCGACAACCAACCTTTCCTCGCGAGAACTGAACTGAGTGAAGCTTCGAGCTTAACTATATTAACTTTTACCGTTGATTCTTCTGAATTATTTAACCACATCTTAATCTTCTACTTTGACTGTCTGGTGCGATCGCAACCTTGGAGTTCACCTCTCTACAGGGTGCCCCCATAACAGTATATAGTTAAGCGCAATCACTTAACTCTCTTCTGAGAATTGTTGCTTTTAGCCTACACTTTGGACATTGTTTGGTTACGAGTCGCTTGTCTGGTACAAGACGCATCGTGTGGAAAGAACAATGTCTTCAACTATGGCTATGTCCCCCTCTCATGCTCGTCCGGAGCATATGACTGGTATTGAGCGAGAGATTTCTGGAGCCGCTGCAACAGCAGACCTGAAGAGATCCCCTTGGCTGCCAATCCAGCAGCTCCTGACATATGACATTGAGAATGACGTTACCTTTGAGATTGAAATACGGCGCACCGTGAGCGAGATGGAGACTCAAGACACTTGTGCCTTCCTCCAAAGCTTCACTCATGACCCGTCACTCGGATGGAGAATACCCCTGAATAGAGAACGGAAGATGACTTTCGCTGATTTCACACAAGATCTCGTTGAACCATACATACTTTAGGAAATAACACAGCAGATGCAAGATGCATAAAGCCATCACCTGAATCTTGCTGAAGAGCACGAGCCTGCATTTGGAACAGAGATCGTGGACAATGCTAATCGATGGATGGAATACCAGCCAAAGAACTTGCGCAAGCTAGCTATGTCCGATCAGATGATACGGAAAAGGGTAGAAGCCATGGAGCAGGCTGCTGCTCAGGGGTACTCCATTGACATTGAGAATGACCTGGTTATGAACGCTGCCCCTGCCCTTCCCTTGACAATAGAACCCCCTCCTCATTATGCTGCTGAAGTCCCAGCCTGCATGATTAATGAGAAATAGCAACCTTGGTTGAATGAGATGGGTAGACAATTCATCGCACAGCAAGAGCAGCTTGCGGAATTGCAAAAGCAGGTGGCCGAGGGACATGAACGTCGAACCCCTCTCGAAGTGGCCTTGAGTGAGGTTGTCCGATCACGGGAAACAACTCGTTCGGTCAAAAACATCCGGCCCTGGACACGTCCTCGCGGGGTTACCAAATCAGGCTCCATTTCGTCGGGCAGATCATTGACACAGAATTCTCCTGAGCCGCCACCTCCGGAGGCTGTCCCCCCAACACCCTCCCCGTTACCAGGATCGTCTACAGTACCTGCCCCTCAGGCAGTTGAACAAAATACCACGGCGATTCGTATCGAACGAGAACGACCCTTTGCGGTAGCAGGGCAAACTGGTCCACCGTTTACTCCACAAGTCCCAGGTGCCTTTGTTTCGGCAATAGCACGACCCGCACCAGCAACGCCTGCGGGTAATATTGGACCTCCCGGTTTTGCCCGAAGGTCAGAAGGGCTAGCGCTTACCCGGGTTTGTTCTCCTGACTGTAGGGCTGTGGCCGAAGGAAGCTATATTGGTTATGCGCATAGATTTCCATGCCTCAAGAGTGACTTTCAGGCGATCAATATTTGGTCGAGACCTAGGAACGACGCTCCTGAGCTAAAGTCAAAATAGAACCGATGTGGGTAGTGTGAGTGTGTATGGCACACTAGGCATAGTGACTACCCTGATTTTTAAGAGACAATGCGGTTAACACTCAGGCGGCTAGCCAACAACCTCCTCCCCCACCGGCTAACCCATGACCTGTGAGAATGGACGAAGACCTGCCGGGCGAAGATGGTTTTAGTGGGTATGATTCCCCTCGGGGAGGCCCCAGCGGCCACGCTGGTGGTAGTGGAGGAAATCTTGCTCCCCGTGGTAGAAACGCTGGAGGCGGTGGAGATCCGGGTGATTCCAACTCCTTGTCAGATGGCGATTCTGACTCCTCCCTTCTGGATCCGGGGAAATTCCTAGGAAGACGGAAGTCACACTGGAATGATGCGAGGAAGGAAAGGTATGATAGGCGGTGTGATGAGCTTGTTGAGTCTCTTTGGAAACAACACAAGGGTAAGAAGTCAGCGCATCAACCGCAGAAACCTGTGAAAATTGGTGTCGATCCGTTCAATGGTGACTCTACCGATACTCAACGCTTCATACAGCATTTCGAAATCAAACTGGACTACTTTAGGGAATCCCTCCGCAAGGACTGGGATAAAGTCAATTTGGTAATCCCCCTTCTCCAAGGTCCTGCCAAAAAAAGGTACCAGAGCATACCCCCTTACGTTAGTGAAGAGGGTGCCCGTCGAGAAGGTATTCCCTTCGATCCGAAAAATGGCCTTCGCATGTGGAAAGGCTTTCGGCAACGGCTGGTGTCAAGTTTTGGTGGACACTGCGATCGGGATCACGCTCTTAGGGTGTGCAATGATTTGACAATGAAGTCCGGTAAGATCGATCACTTTTGTGACGAACTGATCCGACTGGCTTTAGAGTTGGGATATAGCGGCAATTTTGTCAAGGACAAAGCCGGCGTAGGTATAACTACAAACGTTCGCAATGAATGGGCTTTAAGAACTGCGCTTCCCGATGAATATGTCGAATATATTAATCTCGTCCGTCAATCCGGACATCACTTTGAAGATGTTACTTCTTTTAACAGTCTGGTTCGAAAGGAAAAACATCATTCCAGACCGGGAAAGAGCGATGATAGACAATCGTCCGCTAAGAGACAGCGAAAGGATAGGAAAAGCTCGGGGCCACACCAACAGAAACCCTGCAACCATTCGTCTGGGTTTTCAAGACCTCAAGAAACAGAACACACCAAAATGCCTTGTGATATTCCTCAGACTCTGATTGACAAACACAAACGGTTGAACCAATGCTCGCGATGTGGACAAGCCGCTCACTATTGGGCACAGTGGCCTTCGTCTACTCCTGTTGTTGGGTCCTCTCGAATTAATCAAAAAAGAGGCGCTGGTGAAGCTGGCTACGAAGCCACCCAAGTTCCGAAATGGCTCCGCCCTGAAGCTGCTCCAAAAAGTGCTGTTTTGCAAGTTGTAGCCGAGGTCCGTGCATCACCATCTCCAGATTTGGATATCTTGGAGATTTATACCGATATGGACGGCTAGGTAAGATCTATCCCAAGAGGTGATAGGAATGCAAAAGCTAACTCTACTCTAGAGTCTAGAAAGGCTGATGAGATGGATGACGGAAACGAAGGGGTAATGTTCCCCACCAGAGGTTCAACATATTGAAACTAATATCAGGCTATAGAGATAGCAAGATTGGTTGGGTTTCTTTTGTTATATTGGGAATGGATACTTTGTTTTACGCTTTTGTTTTATTTCTTATTTGATTTTGCGAAAGTGTTATTTGCTTATCTCATATTGTTGGGAATTCTGGATTGAATTTGGTTGGGTTTTGTGTTAATTTCGTCAGGCTGGACTTGACTTAGCAATTGAAGGTATTTTGCAAGTTTACCTAAGAAGGGTTGAATGCCCGAAATCATGCTGGCGTAATAGTAAACAGCCAAGCTATTGAAACCCCGTAAACTTTATCAAGTGATATAAGTTATTCACGACCCGTTGTGGCCGCTCCTCTGTCGAAAGGCAAGAGACATTGAATAGCTATTGTAAAAACATACCAAATTCTTCTGGAAAGTTAATAATCGCAATGTTTAGGGACAACAGACCAGATAAGAGGTTGAGGCTTGCAGGCCCACCACCACATACAAGATCCATTCACGTGAGAGTGAGACTGGAATTGAGCCACAGTCAAGAGAGGGTGAGTGGTGAAGCTCTCTGATTGTTAGATAGTGGGGCTACTGGGGCAGTATGAAGCAGTGATTGGGTTAAGAATGCCCAAGTACCTTGTGTACTTCGGAAAGAACCGACACTAATTTTAGATGACAGTGGAAACCACATTCCCAGCTCAGGTCTACACTATACCACTACGGTAGATATGTACATAGGTGACCATAAGAATAAGATGCGATTTGAAGTCGCAGATATGCCGGCAGGCAAAGTGAATGGTTACCTGCCAATGTTGTGGCTAAAAGACCACAACCTAGACATCAACTGGGAGATGGGCAGTCTTAAGTGGCGAGCAGAATATTGTAAAGGCCACTGCCTAAGGAAAGAAAGGCGATTTGCGTTCAGTACGGAGGAGGAACTCTTAGCCGACGACCCAGACAATATCTTTGTCATGGGCATGGCCCCTTACACTAACGAAGACGGCGAGGACATCCAGATTAAGATTCTCACTGAATATAGAAACTATGCAGATATATTCAGTCAAGAGAAAATCAATACTTTACCTGAGCATAGTAAATACGATCATCGTATCGACTTGTATCCTCAGGCCAAACTACCAGATGGGCCTGGCTATCCCTTATCAAAGAAGGAATTAGACGCACTTTGGGATTATCTGAGGGAAATGGAAGACCATGGAAAGATTAGGAGATCTTCCTTGACAATAGGCGCCGCAATATTATTTGTGCCGAAGCCTGATGGAACGCTTCTCTTATGTGTTGATTACCGAGGGTTAAACAAGATTACGATCAAGAATAAGTATCCGTTGCCCTTGATGAGGGTGGTTAGAAGTAGGCTCGGTAAAGCCAGTATCTTCACAAAATTGGATCTGAAGAATGGCTATTACCTTATCCGTATGGCGGAAGGTAAAGAATGGAAGACCCCTTTCAAAAGCAGATATGGTCTTTATGAGTACACCATGATGCCCTTTGGGTTATGCAACACACCATCAAGTTTCCAGAGTATGATCAATGATGTATTCCGTGACATGTTAGATATCGGAGTCATCGCCTATATGAATGACATTCTGATCTATACGGAAATAGTTCAAGAACATGTCGTCCTGGTAAGGCGGGTCATGGAAAGGCTGAGAAAGGCACACCTTCGCGTTAGCATTATGAAGTCAAGCTTCCATGAATGGGAAATAGAGTTCCTAGGGGATAAGATATCCGATAGAGGAATCTCTATGACAAGTACAAAAGTTGAAGATATCCTGGCATGGTCAACGCCCGAAGAGGTCGTCGATGGGCAAAGCTATATGGGCTTTGCCAATTTCTATCGTCGGTTCATAAATGGTTTTACCAAGATAGCCAAACCATTAATGGAGTTGACAAAGAAAGGTATCAAATAGACATGGACTCCTTCATGTCAGGATGCTTTTGACAAATTGAAGGAGATGTTTACCACAGGACCAATTCTGTTACACTTTGATCACACTCGTACAAAAAAGTTGGAAACCGACGCTAGTGGCTTTGAGTTAGGACCCGTATTATCTGAACTCTGTGAAGATGAGAAATGGCATTCTAACGGGGGCACCCTGTAGAGAGGTGAACTCTAAGGTTGCGACCGCACCAAACATAGAAAGTAGAAGATAGACATGAGGTAAAATAATTCAGAAGAATCAACGGTAAAACATAATATAGTTAAGCTCAAAGCTTCACTCAATTTAGTTCTCTCGAGGAAAAGTTGGTTGTCGAAGTAGAATGCCAAAGGCTTAAACTTAAGTAGATATCAGATTTAAGCCTTTGACATTCACCACTACTTCAGACCTTGTGTGAGCACCCTGTCCCGCTCAGGGTCTGTCTGAGGTCTACCCTCCATCAGGATTTACCCTGCCGGAAGTGTCGGACCTACGAGGGTACACTTAACTCCTTCAATAGGATATGAGTTTCTGCAATGCATCTCCAATACAACCGCAGGTGGAAAAACTCTTGCTATCGAAGTCATACAAGTGGCTAGCTGTTATGACAACAACAGGAGTCAATACCTAGGTGGTGAACTCACTGGCCTAGTGGCAGTTTCGTCTATACAAGCTAAGCAGTCAATCATTTAATCTACGCGACAATCCATGGTGATAAATTGACATGCAAGCTCCCCCGGTGAGATGTAGCCGATGGGTGGCTAAGTGGGCGCTACCCATAGCCATCCTCTCGGGACATACTCTACCGTGATAAGACTCATTCCTCTAGAGTCCAATAACAACCCATAGTAATGCTACAAATCAATGGGAGAAAGTCGGGGCTGGTTACTGAGGTATTTGTCTCGAAAGCCCACTGGCCTTCTGAGACAACCTGAGTGCCACTAGGAAGACTACCCTACAACCCGTAGGCTAGAATAGACTCCTAGATGCCCAAGAGACCATATAAGGATGACCCCCATTTTGGCGGTTACCCAAACTCCCGTTATATATCCAGCGAACGACATTCGGTCGGATTGACGGCGACAACTTCTGCGGTATTCCGGCAGGTGCTCCCATGACCTGTTTTAACTTGCAAACCAGCAACTACACAGCCGTCTGCCTATGACACGCCATCCCCACGCTGGGGCCAGAGGGGGGTGTTAGCTAAACCCGCCCAAGTTCAATAGTATGTTCGGGACACCATTACACAAGCCTGGGGCCTCTCCGCGCAGATGCGTGTGCGTCCAACAATATCTAATAGCCCATAGAATGTGAGACAATCAACCTCTAAGTTCTAGGATGACTTTGCCGGTGAAGGTAGGGTAATTTGGACACCTCAGTAGGGTAACTGGGGTCCAAGGGCATAATGACCAAATTCCCAAGATAGGGTAACTTTGCCCTCTTATGCCTTTAACTGCTCAGGAAGTCCTCCAGTCGATGACAGAAGTCGCCTCCGAAGTCAGTGTAACCTTCCTATAATTCTCTTGATCTTATGCGAATGTTCTCCCCCAAGGTTACCCTGCCTAGTAGTGTACCGCAAGGCTACTCAACAATTCCCTAGGCCTTATCCTTGGTTTACCAGCTATTTGTATAAAGTATACGAGATCATCCCACCTCTGGTTACCACTTGGTATACCATTTGGGCTAAGGTGATAGTGATTGTAGCTACCTATCATAGGGTCGTTACACTACTCCTCTCTTCTCTTGGTCTGTCCTCAGACCGTCAACGTCCTCTCTTAGTCCCACGGTTTGGATTGTCTATAAGCCTATGGTCTTGGGGTTTAGACGAATACCTCTCATGTTACTGTTGCAATGCTTGCATTGCAGTATCTTCTAACATCTCGAACGGTTCACAAGAATTCACTTCTTGTCTGTACCCTTCCCAAGCAACCATATATTGCACAAAGTGGTGTGGAAACTTTCACTCTGGATTCCTATACCATCTGCTATCAACCATATTGGCAACGACATAGCTAGGCTCATTGTCTACTATGTCAGGTGTTGGTATTATCTGTTGAGGCCTGCCCACAGGATCCTCACGATAGGGTTCCAACCGACCAACATCGAATACAGGATAGATGTCCCATCTCTCCAGCAGCTCAAACTCATAGGCCCTAGACCCCACCTTGCGTTTGACAACAATGGGTCCAAACCTCTTGTGGTCTAGATTTTCCATAGGCCTTTTTGTACACAGGTTCTTGCGGTTTAGCATAACCCTATCCGCCTTTTTAGCTCTGCCCTGTGTGATATCTTCCAACGTAACATATTCCGGAGCAGACTGTCTCTTTTGATCATGCCATTTCCGTTGTCTTTCCTGTGCCTGCTTTATTGTCTCTCGGATCTTTTGCCACGTGCCTTCCCAATCCTTCACAACAAGCTCGCTGTCTTGGTGGATTCCTTTCTTATCCGACACTATCCCCAACCACGGAGTCTGTGGGGAGAATCCATAATTTATCTCAAAGGGACTACCCTTTGTGGATTCCGACATTGAAGTATTATAGGCATGTTCTGCGAAAGGCATCAGCGATACCCAATCATCTTCCTGATACGAATAATAACTTCTTAAATATTGTTATAGTGTCTGGTTAACCCTTTCAGTTTCCCCATCACTTGCTGGGTGGAATGCCGTAGTGAGGTTTAGCTTTACTTGCAAGAGCTGCATCAGGCTTGTGAAAAGGTTAGACGTGAATCGGGTATCTCGGTTAGAGACAATTGATTTGGGAAGTCCATGGAGGTGCCAGATTTCTTTCACGAAGTTCAAGGCCAGTTCCTTAATATGTTCTTCAGTCCTTAGTGGTATGAAGTGGGCCATCTTGGAGAACCTGTCTACGATGACCCATATCTTCGTATACCCATCGGACCTTCGTAACAAAACAATCAAGTCCCTGGACATTGCCATTCATGGTCTTATAGGAAATTCTAAGGCTTCTAGGAGTCGATACTTCTTATACCGGAAGACTTTATTACGTTGACCTACATCGCTAGAGCGAACGTACTCGGTAATGTTTTCATCCATCTTTGGCCAATAGAAGTGGGCTCTAACCCTGCCAATGGTCTTGTATGTTCCAAAATGTCCAGCAAGCTTTGAATCATGTTCTGCCTCCATGATCATTCCCCTTAGACCTTCGTCCATTGGAATGTACCAACTGTTTTAATACAGAAGCAAGTCCTTTTCAATACCAAAATTTGTATCGACCTTACTATCGCCTGTAAGGAGTGCCTTTAGCGTTGCTAAATAGATTTCGTCACTATCAGCTGCCTTCACAAGAGACTCATGAAATGTTGTCTGCAACCGAAATCCTGGGCAAGTCTGCAACACATGTGGTCGCCAGATGACAGGCTCCTCTCCAATATACTGGCCAGGGTGAATAAATGTAAAAGGTTCGGAATTACTCCCCCCTTCAGGGCGGTAGTCCCTACGGGTCGACAAAGCATCCGCCGTTTCATTTAACCGTCCTTCTCTGTAGATAGCCTTAAAATTGAACGGTTGTAGAAACTCTGCCCAGCGGTGTTGTCTGCGGTTTAGAGTCTTTGTAGTATTAAAGTACTCTAAATTCTTATGATCGGTATACACCAATATCGGATCATCAACCGACATCAACATATAGGCCCATTCTTTAAAGGCTGCCACTATTGCGGCCATTTCCTTATCATGGACGTTATAATTTATCTCTGCTGGCGAGAACTTTCTACTATGAAAAGCTACAGGATTCCATTTCTCATCTTCACAGAGTTGAGATAATACAGCTCCTAACGCAAAGTCACTAGTGTCGGTTTCCAACTTTGTTGGACGAGTGTCATCAAAGTGTGTCAGAATTGGACCTGTGGTAAACATCTCCTTCAGTTTGTCAAAGGCATCTTGACATGAAGGAGTCCACGGCCATTTGATACCTTTCTTTGTCAAGTCTGTTAATGGTTTGGCTATCTTGCTAAAACCCTTAATGAACCGACAATAGAAATTGGCAAAGCCCATAAAGCTTTGCACATCAACGACCTTCTCCGGTGTTGACCATGCCCGGATCTCTTCAACTTTTGTACTTGTCCTAGAGATTCCTCTATCGGATATTTTATACCCTAGGAACTCTACTTCCCGTTGATGGAAGCTTGACTTCTTAATGCTAACGCAAAGGGGTGCCTTTCTCAGCCTTTCCATGACCCGTCTTACCAGGGCGACATGTTCTTCAACTGTTTCCGTATTGATCAGAATGTCATCCATATAGGCGATGACTCCAACATCTAACATGTCACGGAATATATCATTCATCATACACTGGAACGTTGATGGTGCATTGCATAACCCAAAGCCCATCACGGGGTACTCATCAAGACCATATCTGCTTTTGAAAGCGGTCTTTCATTCTTCACCTTCCGCCATACGGATAAGGTAATAGCCATTTTTCAGATCCAATTTTGTGTCGATAGTGGCTTTACCGAGCCTACTCCTAAGCTCCCTCATCAAGGGCAATGGATACTTATTCTTGATAGTAATCTTGTTTAACCCACGGTAATGAACACATAACCGAAGCGTTCCATCAGGCTTCGGCACAAATAATATTGGGGCACCTATTGGCGAGGAAGCTCTCCGAATCTTTCCATCGGCTTCCATTTCCCTAATATAATCCCAAAGTGCGTCTAATTCCTCCTTAGATAAGGGATAGATAGGCCCATCTGGTAGTTTGGCCTCGGGAATCAAGTCCATACGATGATCGTATTTACTATGCTCAGGTAAAGCATTGATTTTCTCTTGACTGAATATATCTGCATAGTCTCTATATTCAGTGAGAATCTTAATCTTGATGTCCTTGCCGTCTTCATTAGTGTAAGGGGCCATGCCCATGACAAAGATATTGTCTGGGTCCTCGGCCAAGAGTTCCTCTTCAGTAATGAACTCTAATCGCCTTTATTTCCTTAGGCAGTGGGCTTTACAATATTCTGATCGCCACTTAAGACTGCCCTTCTCCCAGTTAATGTCTAGGTTGTGGTCTTTTAGTCACGACATTGGCAGGTAACGATTCACTTTACCTGCCGGCCTATCTGCGACTTCAAATCGCATCTTATTCAGATTGGCACCTATGTACATATCCACCGTAGTGGTATAGTGTAGACCTGAGCCGGGAATGTGGTTTCGACTGTCATCTAAAATTGGTGTCGGTTCTTTCCGACGTCCACAAGGTACTTGGGCATTCTTAACCCAATCACTGCTGAACACAGCCCAAGTAGCGCCACTATCTACCAATAAGAGGGCTTCACCACTCAGTCTCTGTTGATTGTGGCTCCATTCCAGTCTCACTCTCACGTGAATGGATCTTTTATGTGGCGGTGGGCCTGCCAGCCTCAACCGCTTATCGGGTCTCTTGTCCCTAAACATGGCGATTAGTAACTTCCCAGAACGATTTGGTATGGTTTCACTAGAGCTAATCAATGTCACTTGCCTGTCGACACAAGAGCAGCCACAACGGGTCGTGAATAACCTTTATCACTTGATAAATCTTATGGGGTTTCAAAAGCCTGGCTGTTTGCAATCACACCAGCATGAGTTCGGGTATTCAACCCTCCTCAGGTAAACTTGCAAAATAACTTCAATGGCTAAGTCAAGTCCAGCCTGACGAAAGCAACACAAAACCTAACCAAATTCAATCCAGAATTCCAAGCACTATGAGATATGCAAATAACGTTTTGGCAAAATCACATAAGAAATAAAACAAAATCGTAAAACAAAGTATCGCAACCATTATCAATATAACAAAAGAAACCCAACCAATCTCGCGATTCCTATAGCCAGATATTAGTTTCAATATGTTGTACCTCTGGTGGGGAACATTACTGCTTCGTTTCCGTCATCCATCTCATCAGCCTTTCTAGGCTCTAGAGAAGAGTTAGCTTTTTCCATTCCTATCACCTCTTGGGATAGATCTTACCTAGCCATCCCTATCGGTATCAATCTCCAAGATATCCAAATCTGGCGGTGGTGATCCACATACCTCGGCTACAACTTGCTTAACAGCGCGTTTCGGAGGAGCTTCAAGGCGGCGCCATTTCGCGACTTGGGTGGCTTCTTATCCAGCTTCACCGGCGCCTCTTTTTGGATTAATTCGAGAGGACGCAACATCTGGAGTAGCTGAATGACACTTTGCCCAATAGTGACCGGCTTGTCCACATCGAGAGCATTGGTTCAACCGTTTGCGTTTGTCAATCAGAGTCTGAGGAATATCACAAAGCATTTTCATGTGCTCTGTTACTTGAGGTCTTGAAAACCAAGACGCATGGTTGCGGGGTTTCTGTTGGCGTGGCCACGCCTTTTCCTATCCTTTTGCTGTCTCTTAGCGGACGATTGCCTATCATCGCTCTTTTCGGTCTGAAATGATGTTTTTCCTTTGTAACCGTACGGTTAAACGAAGCAATGTGTTCCAACTGATGTCCGGTTTGACGGAGGAGATTGATATATTCGACATATTCGTCGGGAACCGGAGTTTTTAAACCGGATGCAACGCGCAGGGCTGTAGTTATACCTAGGCGGGCTTTGTGCTTGACACAATTGCCGCAATATCCCAAGGCTAAAGCCAGTCTCATCAGTTCGTCACAAAAGTGATCGATCTTACCGGACTTCATAGTCCAATCATTCCACTCCCTAAGAGCGCGATCCGGAACGGAATGTCCACCAAAACTTGACACCTGTAACAACCCTACGATAGGCAGCAACAATCACTATCACCTTAGCCCAAATGGTTTGCCTAGAGGTAACCAGAGGTGGTATGGTCTCGTATACTTGATACAAATAGCTGGTAAACCTAGGATAAGGCCTAAGGAATAGTTGAGTAGCCTTGAGGTACTCTACTAGGCAGGGTAACCTTTTGGGAGCACATTCGCATAAGGCCAAGAGAATTATAGGAATGTTACACGGGCCTCCGAGACGACTTCTGTGGTTGCCTGGAGCACTTCCTGAGTGGTTAAAGGCATAAGAGGCCAAAGTTACCCTACCTTGGGAATTTGGTCATTATGCCCATGGGTCCCAGTTACCCTACTGAGGAACCCAAGTTACCCTACCTTCACCGGCATTGTCATCCTAGAACTTAGAGGTCGATTGCCTCACATTCTATGGGCTCTTAGATGTTCTTGGGCGCACACGCATCTGCGCGGGGAGGCCCCACGCCTGTATAAGGGTGGCCCGAACATGCTATTGAAC
>Ga0307509_10002909_pt1 | contig 27046 bp, 47 predicted proteins | sample 10_EM_MG_FD_202245 | JGI IMG/M metagenome (GOLD analysis project Ga0307509, IMG submission 202245) | Populus trichocarpa ectomycorrhiza microbial communities from riparian zone in the Pacific Northwest, United States - 10_EM | ecosystem: Host-associated > Plants > Roots > Unclassified | place... | reverse complement strand
AAGTCAGGACACAGAAAGAAACCAACCAACCAAGGGGCACTCACTTCCTGGAGACCACAGAGGGAGGGACAAGTCAGGACACAGAAAGAAACCAACCAACCAAGGGGCACTCACTTCCTGGAGACCACAGAGGGAGGGACAAGTCAGGACACAGAAAGAAACCAACCAACCAAGGGGCACTCACAAACTGGAGACCATAGAGGGAGGGACATGTCAGGACACAGAAAGAAAAGGGTGAGAGATCACAAAATAAGAGATAAAGAAGGAAAGATTCACCCAATACTAGTAGTAGCATTCTTTCAGTAGCAAGTGACAATTCAGATGATGGTATTGCGGCTTACTAAGAATGATGGAAAGGACATTATGCATGTGTTTATTATTGCTTCTGTACTCCCATCTCCTTGTCCAACACCACGATGGGTCCTGTAATGTGGCTACACTCATCTTGTCCTTGTCCTGCTATACAGCATAAGAACTTACCATCTAATAATCTTCTTTATGACTGAGCTCCCTTTTTGTTGTTCAAAAACATGATGGGACCTGGAATGGGACTACACTCATCCTGTCCTTGTCCTGATATGCATAAGGACTTACCGTCTAACGGCCTGCTTTATACCGAGTTCCAGGTTATCCCTCTGTACAGCCACAAGCATGAGGGTAACCGCGCTGTCACTGAGAGCATTGGCCGTCATTTCAATGAGACCAGCACATCGTTGTCCATGCTTTTGCATCTCTGCAGGACAGATATTAATACAGTACGCGTTCATCAGCTAACAACATCATGACCCTCACTCTCCAAACGAATAAACAGGGGAGGACCGTTAAGGTTGGCCATATAATGCTGATTGAATATGTTTTCGACCTCAGCATTGAGGTCCATTTCTGGATCACGGCCTTCATCCTGTAACTTCATCTTGATGTTGCGCTTGAATTGATCGAATTTTGTAAAAACTGCTATTACAGGAACTTGAAAATGCCACGTCATGATGTCAATTTCTATCCATAGGGTCGCATTTTGACATAGACATACCATTCTTGTCCGGGCAAATTGCCTCGAAATACTTTAAATCCAGCGATGGCCGATCATTGTCCATCGGGATGCAGTACCTGACAAGCAACCGTAACCTTGTGAATTTACAACTGTAGATACACGGAAGAACAAACCAGATCGCGTGCAATCTATCCTTCAATCGTTTCTCTTGTGACTTGCGTTTGACAAATTCTTGTACAGTCTCCAACTCGTCTTTACTGCCCGCCTCAAATCCGCGGGAGTCGTGGAAAATGTAGCCATCGTGGTTCGTGAAGATGAGTTCGTCGTTGATCTCGTGTTGGCCACGCTGCAAGCAGGACTTTCATGATCAGCCATCGCCGATAATAGTAAGCCCGTCAAACCTCTATTGTGGGGTCGAGTTGAACCTGGCTAGACGATGAGACCAAAAGTCTCCTCAGGAACGAGAACATACCTGATAGCGATCTCCTCCTGGACCAAGCCTGTAGATCTCTGGGCTCTCTGTCGTATCGCAAACCCTCTTTAAAATGGATGTCTTCCCTGCATTTGCTCTTCCGATAATGAGCACTCTGAACTTGACACCAAGGCGTTGGGCGATATCCTGTTGTGCAGCCATAGTGCCAAATGGTTGTAGGAAGAAAGATTGGCGGAGGTGATGATCAGACGTAGTATTCCGCTGGGACTTTATGTTATAATCACAATCAGCTAGGCCGCGTGGACAATGACATCGGGCCGCTGCGGGCCGATTAATCATGATGGTGGCACATTTCTGCTCTGGGGAAAAAGAATCGGTTCCGTCTTCAAGTTGATCGTCACACCCCTCAGCGAATCAACCCTCAGGAAGGCATTCACTGCAATACAGTTTCCACATACCAGAAATGAGTGCGACCCGTTCCGAGTCGAGTAATTGGTACGTGTTTATTTGAGCATCGATGGCCCTCAATTGTCATGGCAGGGATCCAGTCCTCGGTCCTTACTCGAATTTTTGGACCTGTCCCAATCAAATTGCCTCAATGAAATCCAAGGACACAACATAAAGGGTCTCTTTCCTTTTAAGACTAGGAACACAGACCTAAACACATATCTGTTGAGTGACTCGGACGAGCAACTTCTATTGAACATCTACGTCTGTGCTCGCACCCACGAACTTCCCAGTAGTTGTTACTTACAAAGCCGCGCTACCAGTTCAACCAACCCGTCAGGGTTAGAAGCGTTGTCCTACACACTGCCGATCCACTGAAAGGGCCTAAGTTAATCAAACTGCTGATCAACCGTAATGCCATAGGCTTCGAGGATGTTGAGGACGCCGTAGAACCGGAGGTGGCTCAAGTATTAGAAGTTCCTGAAGACGCCGTGAAAGAGGGCCAGCCGATTGACTTGAGATTTGTGCGGTTCCAATCGGTGAACAGCTTGCATGTGCGTGGCAACATGTGGGTTGCTTTCGACCGAACATTCCGAGTGACTCGTGTGCCACTCGCCAGATTTTTGTCAGCTCTAATCATGGGGGAGAAGAGGCAACTCGTATTGATGCGATAGACATACTCGGGTTCACTAGCGGGTGAGCGGATCTGTCGTAATATTCGAACTGCCTCACTCGGATTCAATTATTCGTAGCACGACCAAAGACTTGAGCGACTTGAAGAAGCACCAGGAGGGTTAGATAAGATAAGATAACTTGGTGGGTGGAGTTTTCAAGCGTGCCCGATGCAAAAGTGTACGAGTCAAAGTAGAACATGACAATGAGAAGTACCGTGACTTGATTCGCTGTAACTCCGTCGAGTCGATGACCCATGTACTCGTCTGTGTGATCTCCATGGGTCCCCATATATTTCTGTACCGCCCGTTTCAGCAATTGCCCGATGTGTAGGATAAAGAGATAGATTATATAAGCGCTGGCTGTCAATGCGTGTCATTGACTCGCCATTCAGTAGCAACCCAACCTTGAACACCGTCTTGCGACATGACAGAGTCGCAAAACAAGGAACTCGACGCCTTTCTGGCCTTCTTCTCTACTTTCAATCTGCATCGATCTGTCACCACCGCCACGGACCTGAGTGATGGCGCAGGCTTTTTCGAGATTCTCTCAACCATGTGTGCCGATCCATCGAATGTATCATCCCTTCTGACTACTGAGACACTTTAGAGATGCAGAATACTTTCACCAGCCCTCCCGTGCTTCTCAGGAGCCATCTGACAACTGGGTCTTGCGTTTCAATGCCGTGAAGCGGGTCTATCGACTCATGACACAGTATTTCTCCGATGTCCTTGGACAGCCTACAGACGCTCTCGAAGTTCCCGACTTGCAGGCCGTAGCAAAGGACTACAATGTACCTTCTACTCTAATTATGTGTCGCCTCACGCTTGCCATTGCTGTGCAATGCGATAAGAACAAGGAATTCATAGAGAAAATCCAGGGCCTGAGCGAGGCGAACCAACACCATCTTATGAAGGCCATTGAGCAGGTGAACAAAAACTATTCCAAGGCTCGATTCACATCCTTGACGTTGTTGTCATTCAGGTTATGAACAGGGTCGGACCAACTTCAGGTGATCGGTCTACCAGGGAGCGGAATAGGACTGAGTGAGCATCTACCTCACTACCGTCACGACGATTGTAGCTCACCGGAACAGAGATGACCACTACTACCAACTTCAGTCGGAGCGCAGCCGCATACAGCTGGAGAAGGAGGCCCTCGAGAAAGCGCACCAAGCACTCCTAGAAGAGCAACGCACGCTCCAGTCCCAACTCGACGATGCCTTATCAGAGAGGGAGGATGCGTTTGCTCGCGCGCGAGAGTTGTCGCACCAAGCCGACACTCGGAGGAGCGACAAGGCCGATGTCATGTTGAAAGCAGAAATGGACAGACTACGCGCAGACTTGTACGTAGTCGGACTGCGACTTGAGCTTCGTTTACCATATTGTCCCTTATCCAGACAAAAGAGCGAGGAGAATCTAGCTACCACCGAGTCAGAGCTTGAAAAGCAAACTAGGGTCGTGGCAGACTTAACTCATCGAGTCGAGGAGTTGCAAAACTACGCCGCCGAAGCGGCGCGCCTCAAGGACCAAGTTGACGAGTAAGCATGCGACCGAAGCTGTGGAGTATATTTTTGATGAGGCGAAGACTCCGCCACGCATCAGATCGCCTTGCGAAGACGGAGAATGTGATGGAGAAATATAAAAAGAAGCTACAAGAGGGTGCTGACCTCCGTCAGCACGTGAAGGTACGTTTACTATCGAGACACGGGTGCCTTGTGTCACTAAAGTCTACAGTCACTGGAAAAACAAAACGCAGATCTGGTGGACATGAACGCATCCTTGGAGGAAGAATACCGCAAAGTGGCCGCGTTTAAACCGCTTATGGAGTCCTACAAGGGTCAAATCGCAGACCTGGAGAGCAAAGTTGCGTCACGCAACAAAGCCTACGAAACGGCCCTGTTTGAACTGGAACAAACCAGGACGAAACTACGAATAACGGAAGAAGAACGTGCCAAAGATTCCGAAGCTTTGGAATTGTACCAGGAGCGTGTCCGCGAGTTAGAGCTTTCTTCACATCGCCCTATGGCTTCTGATCAACCCAAACGTCAAGCGAGCCATGATACAGAATCAAGTACACTCGGTCGAGGGGACGAGGACGAGGACTTGTCTAACAGACTGGGCGGCGAGCTAGATGACGCACTCACAGGCACTACTATGACAGATCTGAAACTCCAAGTTCGCAAGCTCACCCGAGAGCTTGAAGATTTGAGAACGAACAAACTTGATTCGAGTCGAGTTCTGGTCCTCGAGAATCTACTGGACGACGCCAACCGTATGAAGGCCCGCTACGAAGCAGACTACTTGGCCTCTCATCGTGAGAAACTCGTTCTACAGAATGAGCTCGAAGAGATTCGCAGTGGGAAGGCTCTGGGTGACGGGTATGTGCATGCTTCGTGCAGCGGTTCCCTCCTGATCCTTATACCTGCGTAGGCCGGAGGCGGCGATTGCCCTACGGCAGCGCCTGAATGAGACAGTCTCTGAACTGGACAATCTGAAGAAAACCCATACGGAACTTGAATTGCAGAACAGCACGTTCTCCAGGGAGTTGACCATTGCGAAATCAGATTGTCAGTCTTGTTTTCAGTCCATTGGCTCGTTCTGACACTGTTTAATCTAGTGGCACTGGTAAACCGGGATCAACTAGACATCCTCGCGTCTCTACGTGAATCCGTTAACGACGATAAAATTGCTCTGGAAGAGGATGTGGCTCGTCTTCAACAGCAATTGAAAGAAGCTGCTGAAAAAAACAAGATGCAACTAGAACAGATCAATGGCTTGCTCTTAGAGAAAGTGAATCTTCAAAGCGAAGGGATTGGTCAACGGGAAAAGATGTTACAACGAGAACGTGACTTTGGGTGCGTCTCGACTTGCCTCGTGAAGCAGCTAGCTGATCGATTGAAATATGGCCGATTAGTGATTTGCGTGCGTCGATGTCAGGACAGGGCGTGCCAGAAAACGTGAAATCCCGCGTTTTGGGCTTGCACGAGGACAATGTCCAGCTAAGAGAGCAGCTAAAGACTGTGCAGGACAAGCTGAACAAAGCTCGTGCGGTACGATTCTTTCTCCCCTCTTTCTATAGTTCCTAATTCTCATGGTGCCTTAGTTTATCAAATCGCAGGATAAACTCTTTAAGGAGGAGCAAGCGAAACTAAGAGGCTTTTCTCCATCTGTGAGTTGGCCGCCAAATTTACTCCGTCCGCAGCCCGTAGAGGCCAAGTAATCGTTCTACAGGGCGAGCTTGATGAAACGGACAGCCGATCTCAAGTGAGAATATTGGACGATGAAGTGAAACGGTACCAGGTGGGTGGTTATTTCCTAAATACCGTTATTTCCGCCGTGATATCTAGATATCTGACCTCTGCGGCGCAGCGCCTGCTGAGTGAGGCACATCAACGGTACAGGAAGGAGCAAGAACTGCTGCTGAGCGCGATTCACAGCCTTGGTATGCAGACGGCGCGAGATCCGTTTCAGCGCTCTCATCAACAGGGCCGTGCAATGCCAACAAGCTGGCTCGGCCAGCAGCGGCAAAACGTGAGTATCGCCTGGCGCCAGAGTCCATCATCCTCGTCTGACTTATTCTGTATAGCGCGGCCCTCTGCTCTATCGACAATAAGCTATGCTCGGTACGCAACGTGAGCCGACTAATCGAGGTTCTAACTCCCAGTAATTAATTTTATAACCCCTCCGTCTTCTAATGGGAAATGCTTGTTCTGTCCTTGTCATTGGTTCCGGCGGACGTTCACTAGATAGAAGTTATCGAACACCTAGCTTCATGCTAGAAATCATGAGGCTTAATAAAGTTTTATGGTTCCCATGTCGTGCACACAGACTGAGAGTGACAAGGCAGGACATTCTATGCATAAGTATAACTCGCAAAGCCCAACTCCTAAAATTAAGGCGCGAATAGAGGGAAGTCCGCATTATGTAGTGTTGCAACAGTAATGTACAAGTATAGACAGTCGTCAAATGTAAGGACACGGTGAGGCCCCTCATTGATTCCACGACAAGAGGGACATGTCACCGAGACGCCTCGGCTTCATGACATGACGAATAGTACCCGCGATGGAAAGCGCCACGAAAAGCGCAGATGCCGCCACATATGCCCATCCGAGGAAGGGATTTTTACCTCCCATCCACGACACGGTGGATATCACGATCGACTTCGTACCGGAATATGATCTGACGGGATAATCTAGAACAGACAGATGGGCCCACGAATTTGTAAAAATTTCAACAAAGACTTACTCATGTCGATGGTGATTTGGTAGCGACCCTGGATAAGATCATCCTGGTCATTGCGCCCGTACAACTTGGTGAATGTTGGAAGTCCAGCCGTGCGCATCCAATTTTGGAAGTGTTCATCGACATTGAAATTGGGCGGTGGCTGCTCCGCCGTGTAACCATTGGGGAACCTCGCTGCCCAATTGGGAGGGGGGATGATCTCGGAAAGGTTGTAGGCAAGCGTCTGGCTGTATTTTTTAGCCTCGCCTGGCCAAGCGATGCCCGTCTCCGAAAAGTTATAGGTTGAGGAAGCTCCGGATGGTGGGTTCAATAGGGTAAGATCGCTGAATGTGTCTGTCGAAGGTGTAAGATGAGCATCGACGAGACGCACAATAAGAATCATGCGTACCATTGAACACCGAGTTGGCGATCAATCCGCACGGGTAGATGACCTTGTCGCCGTTGGTCGCAACAGGCTTGCAATTTCCATTCTTCAGATCATTTACCGTGCGATGGTCGCCATTCAGCTGCTTCGCGTCATAACTTTGGACGTAACGACGGTGGTTTTGGAAAAAGTTGGTCAGCTTGTAATAGAGTAGCACCGTGGGCGTCACGTTGAACGGGATATCAAATTGAACGATGCACTGGGGAGAGGAGGTATTGCTCGACGCAGAAACAAATGCGTATTGGGGAGGCGAGAATTGGGCATCGGACTCGGACGAGCGAAGACGGTAGTTGTAATTTGGCACTGTAACGAGGCTGCTCCCAATGTCTTGCGGACTTGACGCTGGGGTTAGCTGATCACAGCCAGTGTAATCAATCGTAATTTCGGTGACCTTTGCAAAGGAGAGACGATGAGTAGGAAAGAACAGCATCACGGGGTAAACACGGACCTTATCGCTGCCGATGATGAGGAGAGCACCGATGGGCGCAAAGATGATACCGATGATGAGGAGGGTCGGAAGGACCGTCTTGGGTGTCAGAATGGGCTGCCAAGCCTTCAGCCGCTGCTGTTTGAAAGCGGTATCTATGTAAAGCCGTCATGAAGGGTGGAAAGTAAGCGAGATGAGTAAAGACGTACTGGCTGGTCGTTTCCAACTGCCCTTTGCCTTCTTAGGTTCCTCTTCGGAAGGTGCTGAAGTTTGCTGAGAGTTCTTCGCGCGACGGAAGAGAGAGGACATGATGGATGAGTGAAGAGACGGAGGCGGAAGAAGAGAGAAAGGATTGATAAGTCGAGTGATGCGAACTCGGCCGGGCATCCCGGGGCATCCCGGGTCCGCGAGGTATGTTTATGTAATCATTCCTACTCTAATGACGTACTGCTGTGTACGATACACGTCGTAATAAATATCCGTTGTCGTAGAATTCACTCCTTTGGACTTTCTGCTGCCGATCCCCTCCCGTCAGCTTTCGTGATGGACGTCGAAGATGATCCGGTGGTAGATGTCTGCCGACGTAACGACCTTCGAGGTCGTTCGCCCGTTCTGGACTGAACAGGCGATACCGGCGTCGATTTTGTGGACAAACCGGGCGCCAGACTGAAGCGGGGTAATCGGATTTTCAGCGTCGGAGTAACACTCGCACTTTGAATATGCTGCGAAGGAGTAACTGTCGGGCTCGGCACGGGCCTACTGTCCCCAATGGTCGGTGGGTTCGACTGAGACACGGGTGCAGACGGAACGGAGTTTGCAGGTTCGACGGGTGCGGTCGTAATTACTGGCTCTCCTTTTGTTGCATGAGCGGTGGACCTTTGCTGAGTTCGCGTATGACGCGCTCTCGCAGCCTTTCGTTTTCGCTCTCGAACAGCAGCCGCAGTAGCTGCGGATCGTCTTGATACACGTGCACCTTGCTCTTCATCTCCCGAGCCGTTACTCTCGAAAAGGGCCGCAGACTAAGCGAAGCCTCAATCTCAGTCATTGCTGCGCAGTGGAAGTTGATGTGTCCTTACAAAGACGATGTCGCGCTTTGACGCCCGCGCTGGCTGCTTACGTTCCGAATTTCTTTCCGTAGGCTTTTCTGCGGATGGGCCCGATTCTGAGTAGGTCTGGGTAGGTAATGGGACATCCAAGCATCCCTCAGAGTCTGTTCCGTCCTTGTCAAGGCCGTGGGCGTGTTTCAACGAAGATATCCGCTGTTTTGGTTCATCCGTTGAGGTTCCAGTTTGTGACATGTCTAGAAGCAGCTAGACACGACGTTAATAGCAGGGCTCGACAGCATTGCATGGGCGTAGCCTACCAAAGCGAGCCGAACATCCTCGATGCCCATTCCCCGCAGAGGATTTTTGATCGCCTCATTCTCATCACCGTCTAAAGAGCTTAAAGATGTGAGCGGTGATAGAAGTACATCAGCGCCGTTCTTAGACCTGTCATATTATTCTGTAAATTGTCGAAGAAACGAGTGCGGTCTACGCGAACCTCTGGGTAGGATATTGTACCCCATGAACCTTGTCCCAAAAGTCAAGTTTGATAATGCGCTCAGGGATACGATATCTCTTCCCATTGATGAATACTTCGTCCACAGCAACTTTGTCATGGGGTGATGACGGCCCAACATCGAGAATTTCTATGTTGCCATTGTTGACCTGCCCAGGCCGCGCGACATCTATCATTACGGGATTTTGTCTTGGGATCCGGTGCTTGATCCGCTTTACCCCTGGCTCAGAAAAAAGAAACGCCGTACTCATGATGGCGAATACTTACAAGTGTGTGGTCCACATGGTTTGGGCACATCCATTTCCTGTCCAAAGGGGGCACCGAAAGCAAAGGCGGGTTGAGACAATCAAGGTGCCAGTGAAGTGGGCAGAAATCGCAGGAGACTATGCTCCGCCACAACTCGGATTCGGTGTCATGTTCGCTCGGCCGCCGCGACCTCGTCCCTGAGGTGGGTGTATCCGGGGTCATGTGTCTGGGGAGCGCGGACGTGCCGCATCTGAAACAAAGTACTGGTGCGCCATTCTTGTCCTTCGTGCGGTAAGGGTCGCGATATTCCATTTGACCATATCGGCTGGTGAAAGAAAATCAACTATAATTCGTGGTCAAGCCCCCAGGGAAACACCTACTTGAGGCGAGGTGCCTTAATCAGCGACGTATCCACATAGTGCCCTCGAGGATTACTCCCCACTTAAGAATATCATAGGAATGGGTGATCAATCACGGAATAGTTTTCATAAAACTCACCAAACTTGAAGTAAGTACGGATCTCTTCAGGAAGTTGAAATTCCACTGGCGGACAGCTCTGGACGTGGTGAACAAGTGGGGATAACAACGACGATGGTGGCATTGATGGGGGATTCTGGCGTCATCCAAAGAAAACGATTCATATCAGGTTCAGCTACGCTTGGAATGTATCCCCTTACCTGGTGCACTTCACAGCCAGGACAAAACCACCTACTCTCTCCCTCTGGGATGTCCGCTGCCTCCATTGGCGGATCGAGACACCAAAGGTGATACGCCCGAGTGCAGCCATCACAGTATACCAGGGACCCTAAGGAGCGACATGCCGAGCAATGGTCCTCATTTCGCTAATAAAATGAGACCCCCATAACAAATAAGAAGGAAAAAGTAGTTACCGCGGAGGAGAGGTTGTTGAAAAGTGGGAGTGAAGCGGGCAATGGCTCCTCCTTGACCCTGGTGACCGCCTTATCGCAGTCCTTTTCCTTAGTCTTTCCTTTGCCTTTCTCCTTGGTACGGGCACCCTTTGAGCCCGAAGGGACATCTTCAGGGAAAGTGACTGAGCTGGAACGAGAAACGAGCTCGGGGTCCCAGCTGTTAGTCTGAGAATCCGTTTCTAATTGAACCGCAGCCAAGGGCTCAAGGGCATCGGCACTCGTCGCTCCGTGAGGCGGGGTATTCATACCGCGGGAGGATCCCCGTTGTGCTAGTTGTGAAAGGGACCTAGTACAGCGGGGTGTGTCAGCGGTCATTGAATGGGAGGGGAAGCTCCGGAGGTAGCATGAAAGGACATTTGTTGGGGGGGGTGGAGAGCATTCCAACACGTACCCTTTGTCTAACCGCACACGTTTTCGCCTTGGGCCATCCACCTCTGGAACACCTTCCAGACTACCAATAATAGGGCCAGTCAATACGCCGGCATAGGTAGTACCAGGGTCATGTTGCGGTAGGTAGGACATGGTTGGAACGGGCTTCCTGGGATCTCGCTTTCCCGAGGCCTGAAGGATAGAAGACAGTGTCGGAGGGGCAGGAAGAACTTCGGTCGCTAGGTTTGGATCCCCTGTTTCCAGCGCAGACCGGGGTGGCTGCAAAGCTGGAGCACCTGGGAGCATGTAAACGGGGATGCTCGCAACCGATGTCATTCTACAATAAATCGAGAAATTTTTGTGAGCTTTGACAATTCAAAGGGCGGCGAGACATGCATACTAAGTTTGAGGGAGAACTGCTACTGTATAACAGAAAAGTTACACGTAGTGGTGGTGACGGGTTGGGGCTGACAAGTTCCTGCAAAAGTTGGCTCCGACATCATTTGGCCATGGTCCCTTTTGCCCTATCTTTTCGCCTCAAGCATTCCATTCTCATTTTCACAGTACAACTATCATATATTCTTGTCCTACCAAAGATACCCACTATCAAGTACACATTGGCTGTGACGACCTGGAAATGTACCGGGTCCGAGCACAGGAACACCGAAGAAAGAAAATGGTACGAGTCTGAAAACTGCTGCACCGAACACGCACAGAAACACGCCGTCTCCTCGTTCTACGTGCGTTAAAACGCATCCACTTTCTTGGGACTGAACCCTCGGAGCTCCTGAATGGATATTGATTACTAAATCTAGTGGCAGAAGATTGCGAAACTCACCCACGTAACGGATCGCGTATTTGAGAGGCATGTCGGGTCAGTCGAAGGGGAATGTGGTTTTCGCTTTTGTTTTATGTTTGACGTCCCTTAGGTCTTCCAAGCATGCATGCGAGGACCATTTTCTTAGGCCAATAGCCTGTCATGCTGTGTGAGGGACCTCCAGCAGGCGTGACGTGTCATGAAACCTACCACTCTGGTTCGACTTCAGTTATTATAGACATCCTAAGTATCTGTGTTATCGATGAAGTGGCACCAGAGAAGCTCGAAGACACACTGGATCTTCTTAGTCTCTTCGATGTCGTGATAGATAACCCAACCCGATGACGGTTTTCTCGTAAAGAGAGTAGAATTGGGGTGAACATGTAAGACCTGCGTTACCCCGAATGGGAATTCATAAGAAAGAAGTTTGAAGGGGACTCACAGTGTTGCCTCGAATGGACCTGTATGTTCCATCAGCAACCCACCGTGCGCCGTTCTGCTTATATCCGTTGACGAGGCACTGCCTCAGACATTTAGCATCACCTTGACAACTTTCTATCGGAACGTCGAAGCGTTGCATGTATTTTTTCAACTGCGAACGAATCGAAACAGCGCGGGATAGCGCTCTGAAGGATAGCGCATGCGATTTGCACCACGATGATGACTTTCCATGGGTCGCAAAGGCATTGTATGCTATGTAGGATGTCAGGATGTAGAAGCACCCAACTGGGGACAAACTACCATTCAATAGAGTGAGATGATCCTGCAAAACTCAGAATCATCAAACGGTCGAATAAAAATTTCAAAACATACCCCTTCTTCAGCGGTGAACTTTCTGCGTTCGAGTTCAGCAGAGGCCCCTGCGGCGCCTTGGGGAATAATAAAAACATCCTGGAGGAATTATTTTCTCGAGTCCGACTTGATCGGAAAAGGGGACAGATACCTGAACAGCGGTCATCGCAATGATCGTCAGGATTTCTTCCCCACATCTGAATTTCTGAGAGTTGAGTAGCTTCAATTTGTTAGCCTTTGTAGATCGCCATAAAGATAGGATTACCATGCAAGACGCCTTGACATCTAGGGGGATCTCCGCCACCTTTGTGCCAAGAGGTGTTAGGTGACCGTCATCATCTATGACCGAATGAACCATTAGAGAGCTGAGGCTTTGAGCCATTGATTCAGATGGCGGTATGGTCAGCCATTTCAATTTCATAAAGTTATCAATACCCAACGCCTTTAGCTGAAGAATGGCGGAGGAAAGCTCAGTGCGAGTGATTTCCGGCATAGTGACAGTGGACAGCTGATCGTAGTCAGCAAAGGTAAATAGGCGATAGCACAGCCCCTCGGAGGTTCGACCAGCTCTTCCTGCCCTTTGGATCGCAGACGCTTTAGAAACGGGAACGACTTTTAACGACGACAGCCCGACGGAACCGTCGTACATGCGGACCTTTGACCGAGACTGTCAACGGAATTACGTCTGAAGGCAAGGTGCATCAACAACCTTTACGAAGCCGCAATCGACGACAAACTTGACGCGTTCAATGGTTATGCTCGCCTGAGGAAGGGGAAATTTCAAGTTTGGATGTGGCAATGGATGAGGACTGACCTCAGCAATGTTAGTGGCTACTACAACCTTCCTAGAGTCCGGTGGAGAAGGTTCAAAAACTTCCATCTGCTCAGTCATGGAGAGTCCGGAGTGCAGGGCCATGGGCCTTAGGCGCAGCTTATTTTCGGGGAGCCTGGGGGGCGCGATTGAGTGAGTTCGCTTGCAGGATGCACCAGGTCAAAGTAACCGACGAAGATATCCCATCCATCAACTCTTCTAAACACCTGTCTATTTCTTCTCGACCAGTCAGAAAAACCAGAATGTCTCCTTTGCCGTGCTGAATTGCGTTGGAACGACCTCACGAACAAGAAGGACGGAACTGACCTGTGTGTGTATGGAAATTACAGTCTCAGCAGCCTTGCGTACGTAGTCTTGAGTTGGCTCCTCCATGTAAGCTATCTGGATAGGATATGCCCTCCCTTCCAAGCTCACAATAACAGAGCCGATAGGTTCTGGCGGAGATGAGAAGAATTCCAGGAAGGCGGTGGCGTCCAATGTCGCAGAAGATACAATTATACGCAATGAAGGACGCTTCCGACAAACTCTGTGGGATGTGTTGGTATTGGAGGAACACCGGTGGGGAAACACAACAAACTTTTTCAGAACGGCCAGAAGTAAGTCGGTGTACACACTACGCTCGTGGGCTTCATCAACCTTGGAAACTGGTGTCAGAACAGATCAGAGACACATAAAGGCATGCGTACCATGATTACACTAAACCGGCTCAATAGAGGATCTAATAAAGCCTCCCGGAAAAGGACACCGTCCGTCATGTAACATATACGTGTGAGCTCCTTGGAGCTGACATCCTCGAAGCGGATAGTATACCCCACCTAGCGACCATTCAGAAACCGCTCAAAGGCTTGCATCCAGGAAATCAATCGACCAACCTCCTCGCCCACAATTGAACCCATCTCGTGAGCCGTGCGTACCGCTACAGAGGTCACTGCGACGCGACGGGGTTGTGTGCAGGCTATCACCCTGCCTCCGGAGGACCACCCGCTTTCATGCAGATATTGTGGAATTTCTGAAAAAGGTTAATGGTTACTAGATGAGCTTGGAGAATGCTGGAACGCGACGTACGAGTTGTCTTGCCACATCCGGTTTGTCCGACAACGATAACGACCTGGTGGTTCTCTACACAATACATAAGGTTCTCCTCTAAAATAAAGTACTCGTCGCAAGCTTGGCACCTCAGAAAATGGAGGAATTGCTAACTGTGCTTCGCGATCGGTAATCGGTCTCTCTGTGCTTGGATGGATAGTGCTTGCGGTGAGACGGAGGATGGTAGGAAACCATCCTCCTCACCAGACGTTCTATCGAGAGAGCTACCTGGCCCTAAGGTCCCTGGCTTCCAGAATTGAAGAGTGCTAGACATACTGTATATGAGACGAGTTCAACTAAAGGTCGTTCAAACGGCACGTTACAAGTATGGTATATTATATAATCAATCACTTTCCCTCCTCCACTTTATCCGAGTCCTTCTCCTTCTCCTCAGGGACGCTTGCGGGCAGGGCTCTGTCACGGACTTCACCCCTCCCTCTTCCGCGGCCTCCTCTTCCACGCCTTCCTGGCCCCCGCCCGCGATTTCTCCCCTCGCGCGGTTTCGCGGTCGGTGAGGCTTCGGCTTCCCCATCTGCATCTCCGGTATTAGTCCGTGTAGTTGAGTCCGATGGGACTGTCGTGGGCTGTTCAGCCTTTGCATTCGCTGGCCACCCTTCTGCCTTTTTATCGGAATCCCATTCCCTAGTCTGGATTTTATCCATCTTTCGCCGAGCACTTTGCTCGCGTGTGCGATTAACCGTTTCCTGTACCTTCCGCATGTGCGCCTGTCGCACCCGTTCCGCCGCCTGAGTTTGTTTAAATGCATCCTCGTCTGCCGCGACGTCCTGACATATTCAGAATGAGTCATGTGCAAGTGAAGGGTGAACGTATGACGAACTCACAAGTCTCCTTTGTTTGATTTTCTCATTTTGCTCTCTGATTCGAGCCATCCTCTCGGCAAGCTCCTCATCCGTCAGCTTGTCCTAAATACCGAGAGACGGTAAAATGTATGGAGGTGAAGGTTAGAGCAAGACGAGGTTTACCCTTGGCAAACCGCCTGTCTTGACGCGTTCGGGATTCACGTACGGGGCCTTCTTTGGTACATTTGACTTGGTGGCGTCGCTGGCATTGGGCGTACTCGATGCCGTAGCGGTAGCATCGGTTGTAGGGCTAGCAGCATCGGTAGGCGATTGCGCTGTAGGCTCGGGAGGGGGCGAGGGCGAGGATGCCACTTTGGACTGAGAGTCCGAGGCAGGTTCAGGGTGGGCGAGGTCCAGACCGAGGGAGTTTGGAGGTGGATCCGGAGTAGCCATGCCTAACGTCGGGCTGGCAAGCTCTGTTTACGCTGTAGCGAGGTTAGCAACTATAGAGCGCCGGACCGATAACGGAGTAAAGCGGGACAGAACGGTGATGAGTTGGTGGTGGTTACGCGAGGAGAAACCTCGGCGAGGCGCTGGTCGCGTAACGTAACGTAACACTACAGCTGGAGTGGGAGATTATGATGAAGATAAATAGGAGCACGATAATCAGAAAATATTCTCCTCATCACGAGCATACACAACCATGTCGCTCTCCAACAAACTCGCCATTACCGACGTTGATCTCAAAGACAAGCGCGCACTTATCCGCGTTGACTTCAATGTCCCCATGCAGGATGGAAAGATAACCAATCCTGCCGTACGTGTGCACTTATCAACATCATACGCTTGTCCCCGGGCTCATTTTCTCCAAGCGCATCGTCGCCGCTCTACCCACCATTAGATATGCCCTCGATAACGGTAAGTATATAGGACAGACGTGTTCTGCTGGCTCTGACCCGAGCTACATCTATCTAAGGTGCATCGGCCGTTATTCTCATGTCCCACCTTGGCCGCCCGGATGGAAAGCCCAACTCAAAGTATTCCCTTGAGCCCGTCTCTCACGAATTGTCCCGACTATTGGATAATAAGCCGGTCACATTCCTGGGTGACTGTGTAGGGCCAGATGTTGAGAAAGCGGTCTACTCCGCCGAGAAAGGTTCTGTTATCCTCTTGGAGAACCTCCGCTTTCACATCGAAGAAGAGGGCTCCGTAAAAGACAAAGATGGAAAGAAAACAAAGGCTGACCCTGCCAAGGTTGCTGAATTCCGCGAACAGCTCACAAGACTTGGGGACGTATATGTGAACGACGCATTTGGCACCGCCCACCGCGCCCACTCTAGTATGGTTGGCGTAAAATTGCCCCAGCGTGCAGCCGGTTTCCTTGTCAAGAAAGAACTCGAGTTTTTCGCAAAGGCTCTAGAGAATCCAGACAGACCTTTCCTCGCTATTCTCGGTGGCGCCAAAGTCTCTGACAAAATCCAACTCATTGATAACATGCTCGACAAGGTCATCCAGATCGTTGCCCTTGTGATAATTAACATAGACATAACGGTGTTATAGGTTAACTCGCTCATCATATGTGGTGGCATGGCGTTCACCTTCAAAAAGACACTTGAGAATGTCGCCGTGAGTAGCATGCCTATAGTTACAGTTGGCCAACTCATAACAAGACAATGTAGATCGGAAATTCCCTGTTTGACGTTGCTGGTTCAGAAAACGTCAAAGCACTCGTAGAAAAGGCTCGGAAGAATAATGTGCAGCTTGTTTTCCCTGTGGATTATATTACCGCGGACAAATTCGACAAGAATGCTACAGTGCGCTTGGCTCTTGCACATTGTAGATCCTTGCTGACAAAACTCCTGTAATCAGACTGGTACAGCGACCGATGAGGATGGCATACCCGACGGTTGGATGGGTCTTGATGCCGGCCCAAAGAGCCGAGACGAGTTTCGTTCGGCCGTTCTTTCTGCAAAGACCATTCTATGGAATGGGTCAGTGATGGCCTTCCTCGATTGTCATGCGTCTTTTAATGTGCTGCCACAGTCCTCCAGGTGTCTTTGAGTTCCCTGCCTTTGCCTCAGGTTCGAAAGCGCTGCTTGATGCCAATATTGAAGCCGCCAAGAACGGCGCAGTCGTCATTGTGGGAGGAGGTGATACCGCCACATTAGCTGCACAATACGAAGCCGAGGATAGCCTCAGTCATGTGAGCACCGGAGGCGGCGCCAGTCTCGAGCTACTTGAGGGGAAGGTAAGTTACTTTGTTACATGCCAAGGTGAATTGCGCTGATCTTTGAGAAAGGTGCTGCCTGGGGTCTCTGAGTTGAGTGAAAAATAAGAGCCTGAGAATGGTTGGCGGCAGATGGAAAGTCTATAGTGTAAGTTTTTTAGGGATTGCACCGCGGAAAATGGAGGGGAATACGAGATTGTGTATGTCCGAGTTGCTATCGTTAAATAATAAACATTAACCTGCGCTGTGCTGGCAAACTGAGAACGGGTGGAGCCGTTTATCTGATAAATATTTAACCGCTAACCGCTGCCACAGTGAATAAATGATAAACCAAAACTCGACCCGCGTCCTGACTCATCCGCCTCCACCCGCTCCTCACCATGTTGCCCACCTCAAGGGTATCTCGGACCATCATCGCCCGTCGTGCTATCCTTCGCAGGCCTCATCTAACACCCGTTCTTTCCACTGCCAAGCGAGCATATGTTCAGCCTTCTGGTGCTGACCGAGCAAGTGTTGTCGACATCCCCTCGGCCTATCAGGATGAAGGCCATTTCGCTCCGAGAGCTGGTACTTGTCATCTTGAACCGACTCCTGTGTAGAAAACTGACATGTTCTCTTACAGACATGCTTGGTTTCAAGCTCGAACTACCACAGAGGGAGGACGGAATCACCAAAAAGCCACGACCAATCTACCTCGACATGCAGGTAAATGTGTCTACGTTGTTTTGTGTAAATGCAGTTCCCTGACAATCCCAAGGCTACTACGCCAGTAGACCCGCGAGTTTTGGACGCTATGCTTCCTTACTTGACGGATCAGTATGGAAATCCACATAGTCGAACACACGCGTATGGCTGGGAAGCGGAGAAGGGAGTGGAAGACGCGAGAGCGGTTCGTCTCTGCACGCCCACTCTCCACATTTCCTATTCTCATGGACATATATTAGCACATTGCCGACTTGATTGGTGCTGATCCAAAGGACATTATCTTTACTTCCGGGGCCACGGAAACGAATAACATGGCCATCAAAGGGGTGGCACGCTTTCACAAAGACAAGAAGAGACATATCATTACCACACAGACTGTTTGTCTTCCACACTTTCTGTCCTCAATTCCACTCATCCTTCTGTTCTGTACAGGAACACAAATGTGTTCTCGATTCATGTCGTAAACTGCAGGAGGAAGGCTTTGACGTCACTTACCTCCCCGTGCAGAGGAATGGCGTCATCTCTCTTGAAGAGCTTGAGAACGCAATCAGACCCGACACTTCCCTGATTTCTGTTATGGTCGTCAACAACGAGACAGGGGTCATCCAACCGATCAAGGAAATAGGTGCTATTACACGCAAACATCGTGGCATATACTTCCACACGGATGCTGCGCAAGCTACCGGAAAGATCCCCCTTGACGTCAATGCTACGAACTTGGATCTCATGAGTATCTCGGGGCATAAACTTTACGGTCCCAAAGGCATCGGCGCTGCGTATGTTCGAAGGCGACCCCGGGTACGGTTGGAACCCATCCTGAGTGGTGGTGGACAGGAAAGGGGATTGCGCAGCGGGACTTTACCTGCTGCACTTGCTGTAGGCATGGGTGAAGCCGCAAGAATAGCTAAGCAGGAGATGACAGTGAGTGCCGTATTTGAGCGCGCGATGATGTGAAACCGCACACCAGCTTTGCTGGAGAGCGGGCGGCAAATCAAGGTTACTGGGTTATTCATAGCTCGACCTTCTTGCCGGCTGCGCAGTGATTCCTGTGCAGGGGTGCTGAGCGCCGCCTGTGGCATTTTGTTCAGTGATTTCTGTTGTTTACTGATGGGATGACACAGAGAGACCATGCCTGGATCACCCGACTATCACAACGTCTCATCAAAGGTATCAATGAGAAAGTGGAGCATGTCGTCCGGAACGGTGACCCCAATGGGTATCCCGGATGTGTCAACCTCAGCTTCGCATATGTAGAGGGTGAAAGCCTATTAATGGCATTGAAGGTGAGCGGACTGTAATGCTGAGCTTGACTTGTTGGAGTAATGTGGTTGCAGGATATCGCCTTGTCATCGGGAAGCGCATGTACCTCGGCATCATTGGAACCTTCATATGTTCTCCGTGCGCTGGGTCAGTAAATGCATTCTACCCAACGTATGAGGATGCTGACGCCTCGTAGGTGCTGCTGAGGACATGGCACATTCGTCACTTCGTTTTGGTATTGGTCGTTTCACGACTGAGGCGGAGATAGATTTTGTCATTGGAAAAATTGTCGCGACCGTGCAGAAGCTGCGTGACATGAGCCCTCTCTGGGAGATGGTGCAAGAGGGTATTGATATCAATACCATTAACTGGGCTCAGCACTAAACACCTCTCAATCTCTGTTATGTTGTGCTTTACAATTCCATGCTATTTATCGTAAAACGTGCTTTTCCTTTCGTACCAAAGGTGTCATGTCTGGCTAGAATTGAATATACAGTAATGAGTTATGTAATTTTTGTGAGGCAGTGTGTGTGCGACCGCGTGTCATGTTTGGTCGTGTTTTCGAACTCCGCGTGGATTATTGGGTTCGACGTGCGTTTCACCCTCGTTTCCTCCCTCATCGCCATGTCTCGCCGTCTTTATCTCGGGAGTATGTGTGCTTCACTTTCACAGTTACTACTGTCCTCATCATTGCCATTACTTGCAGAGCTCCCTCCGGATACTAGGTCCGATGATGTATCCAAATTCTTCGATGGATATGGCAAAATTATTGATTGCCGTGTCATGACTGGTCAGTCGCAGTCCTACTTTATCCTATGAAGCTCACTCTAAAATCGGTCAGGCTTTGGATTCGTCGAGTTTGAGAGTGCCAGAGTATGCATTGTTTTCACACTTGTATACTCAAAGTTGACTTTCTAATACAGGACGCTGAGGATGCCTTATATCATTTCAATGGCAAAAATTTCATGGGCCAGAAGTATGCCCATATTCCTTCTCGCTTACGGCTCACTGAATAGGAATTTCATTCTTATAGCATTGTCGTTGAATTCGCCAAGGAGTCCCGTCCTCGTCGTGACCCCTACGACGATAGACATGGGTATTCGCAAATCATTAAACGGGAAATATCGAGAGATATGCTCATGGAATTCTAGTGCTCCTATGCGTTCCCGCAGGCCCCCTGGGATCAGACTTATTGTTTCGGGAATCTCCAGGGATACCAGCTGGCAGGTACGACAATTTCTTTAACTTCGCCCGGCTTGTCGGCCATAATACAAACGTTCAACCATCGGTTTGCTGCATCTGACGGGGTTCCGCTCTGGCATGCGATTGATTCCTCCGGCTGTATGCTGACACTAGGGACGTCTTTCTCTTGTACAGGATCTCAAGGACTTCGGCCGCGAAGCTGGCAATGTTTCCTTTGCCGATATTGACCGTGATGTCCCTAGTCAAGGGTACATTACATTCATTTGGCTCTATTTCCTGTGCTAATGTGACTGGCCAGAATTCTTGAATATTTAAACCGTGAGGATGCCGACCGTGCAGTCAAGGAGCTGAATGGCAGAGACCTCCGTGGTCAAGCCGTTCGTGTTGACCTGTTCGAAGATGTGAGTATTCTTCCGTCAAACGAGCGGAGGCGCATTCTTAACACGTTGGATAGCGCGGTGCCGACAATTACCGCCGGGATGATCGCCGTGATCATCGTGAGGAACGCCACAGGGACGACCGTGGCAGAGACGACCGTTACAAGGAGGAACGTTACCGTGACGACCGCCATGACCGTTTCCGTGAAGAAAGGGCTCCTCGGCGTGACAGGTCCCGCTCTCCTCCCCGTCGTGGCGAAGACGATCGTCGCCCCAGGTCACCTCCCCCTCGGAGGGATTACGAAGATAAAAGGCCTGCAGGGTACGATGACCGACGGGGAGGCTATGATGACCGGAGAGGTCCTGACCTTTATTATGATCGTCGCAGGGAGGACCGCAGAGACGATCGCCGTCGCGACGAAAAGGAAGATCGATACGAGGACAGGGCTTCCAGACACAATGGGGACGGCGGGTGGCGTTGAAGGCGGGTGTCGAGTGGTCGTGGTCCGCGGGCCAAGCAAAATGAAAGGGACGGAACGGGCGACTGATCCCCCCGACGGATGAGGACTTCTTGCTTTCATCAGCTTCCTTTGCCTCCTTTTTTCGCGCGTATCTCCAGTCGAACTGCTCCCATGTTAGCCCGTTGGCGTTGGCATTGTGCACGAGGTCTCGTAGAATTCTGATCGTGGTCGTGGCTTGTCCGGGTTGGCCCAATCCAAGACTTAAAGTTCCTTCGTCAAGTCCTGCATCTGGTTCAAGACGCAGTGGCGATTGGAGAACAAACATGTTCAGGCGAGGATATCCATTCGTGCACGGCTGGAGATGAATATTCTTGAAGAAGCACCACCTTATTACATTTACCGCGCGCAGGGGGCCATGGTGCACCTTCCTATCAGGATCACGGAGCGCGAGGATGTACCGTCAAATTTATTGTGAGGCGGGTTACTTTCCGTGTCAAGTATGTCAAGCCCGTTGACATTGGAACCCTCGGTTTGCATGGTTGGCCATGGTTGTTACTCGGGCCCATCTGACGCCTCCATAGCCTCAAACACCGCTTAGTCAGCGTAACCGCCAAGTGAACTAATGAGGCGTGGGAACGCCTTCACCAGCATGTTGGCCGTGGCTGCGACTTTCGAGTTGACAGTTTTATCAAGCAGTGCGTATTCTTAACTCTTTAGTATGCATAATCACTGTACATAGCCAGATAATTAATATGATGATTCACCATTTCCGTCCGGGCATTAATGGGATATTACCCCATCTCTCTGTATCAAGTCTACGAGTGGTTTATGCATAATTGCCTTACTACCCTGCCTTAACAGCATCGACTATTATTACTTGGTGCAAAGTACAACCTCGGAACCACTTTCTAGCCACCAATCGATCTCCTTGTCATCATCCCCCCCTCCAGTACGACCAAGAGGTGCAAGTCCCCCATCCACCATGCGTATCCATAACTCGCCCTCAGTGCCTCGAGGGGTCTTGAATAACTTCATTAACTTTAGACATAGGATGCGTAGGGGCGCTGATGGCAACACCCTCACGGTTTGAGTCAAAGCCAGCGCCGTTGGCGTCGACGGTGGGGGGCTGACCGACGAAAGACTGGCCTTGATCTCTGAGGGGAACGTAATCGATCGTCAATGCTTAGGCGACACGCCGAGCGAGTCCGACACGAACCAATGAGATGGTCCTTGAGCCTGTCGTCCTTGTTCTTTTGCTCCGATGCTATATTTGGCGTACCATGCTCTAGCCACAGTTAAGCGTCAAAAAGACGCGGGGCAAACCAAATGTGGGTTGATGCGATTATTGAAATACGGTTGTGGGTTAGGACGGCCAAAAAATATCGGTCCGCGGTTGATGCCGACGGAACAAAAACACCAATGGTCGGAGTGGAAAGAATATAGTAAGTTTGACAACTATGCCCGTCGGTAGAGAACGTCGCTAACCTTTGCACAGCTCGGCCCAACGTGGATGGGCTGCGGCGCGCGCAGTATCCGACGGAAAACATTCTTGGGCGATGCGAGAGAGGTAGAGGAGCTCCGCATCAACGCGTTGTCGTTGACTAACCTTAAAATGAATTGGGGGCGTAATTGTATCACGGGAGCCGTTAAGCGATGTTATTCTAAGAATTGAGATTGGGTATCAGGGTAGAATGTACTGACAGATGTGCCATCAAGGACCCGGAGTCTGGGCAAACGGGCGATGGCTATTTGCTGCCAAACTCGATCCACGTGGGGATCTATGGGCGCAAAAGCACCGATCAATTGAAGGATAATGCTGAGCAACCTATAGAGTAGGGTTGTAATTTCACATGCCGTGGAACTTACCTTCTACTAAAGGTGACCCACTCAAGCTAAGTGATTCAAGTTCAGGGCACCAGAGATTTAACGATTCAATGGATGACCATTCGGAGATACGGGTATAGGAAAGGGACAGATTCGTCCATTTTAAGGGGATATGGGGCCCAGCTGGAACAGGAACGGACTCCAGTGGGTTAGAAGAAAAGACAAGACGAACAAGCCTGGCACAGGATCAACAAAATGGACATAAATTTAGACGATATAAGCACTTGGGAAAAGACGCCAATGCTTGACACGTTTCGGCCCAATCGGAGAGTTGGTTAGTATCAAAGTTCAGCGTAGTGAGGGCGGGCTCTGGGTGGTCTGGTGGCGGAGACGACAAGCTTTGGAGGCGGTTGTAACCCGATTCTAGCCGCTGCAAGCGAGGCATCAGAGCGACGACGTCCATGATGACTTGCCAACTCATGAGCGTGCCATTCAGTTGCAACTCCGTTAGATGTGAAAAGGCATCTTCTCCGAGCTTAAAATTGGACGGCGGCTGTAGACGATTGTTGCTAACGACGAAGCAATAAACGAGGCGTGTACTAGGCGCGCATGGGCGAGTACATACTTGAGGGAAAGGCGTTCGAGGGATCGCAATTCGATCGCAATTTGAGTAACGACGTCCCAGCTCGGAATGAGGCTGTATGAAAGGTCGACCCCTCTGACGTCTGGTCGAGAATGCGGACATCAGAAGGGAATATCGAACAACCAAATGACTCACTAGGCAATTTTTCACGAAGTTCACCGGGGGAGTCGGCTTGCGAGACACCTTCCTTGTCTAAACTGACCTCCTGTAGCCGGTGAAGATTGGAGAACTTTTTGCGAATTTTGTCCAGGTTCACAGCCTCGACGTGAATTGCGCCGTTTGAGGAACCAAGTACAACGGTTTCACTCGTGTCCAAGCCGCGGGGCTGCTCGACGTACTTGTCGATGAGCGCGCTAAGAAAGGTCTTCCCGTAGTATTGCAAAGAAGGGAGCGGGCGAATGAAAGAGCCTGCTCCAGGAGTCCTTGGAGATGCGATTAGCCCGGAGTGGTCGTAAGGGGAATAGTGTATGAACTCACAGGCAGGAGAAGTATCGCTTTCCATCCTTGATCCCGTCGTGTTTCCCCCGGCCTTGATCGTCCCATTCTACGCCAAGCCAAGTACCACGGGTTCCATCAACTTCCCCGACGTACCTGACAGTCCCAATGTAACCCGAGAGAGAGAAACGGGTGCCTAGAGATGGGACAGTGCTACCAACTGGTCTGACCGTGACACCCGAGGGAGACATGGTGCATGCGGCCCGCCCACAACCGGTGAAGCATTTCGCCGTGGAGTTGGCCCGTCGGTGTCGGCAACTTTGCACAGGAACATGCCTTTCACGTTCAAGTTCCTCCCACGAATGCCCAGTAGACTTGGAGTTCTCGCCGCTGCAACTCGTAGAGTGGATATTATAGCCAGACACATGACCTCCAAGTCCACGCTATTGGAGGCTCAGGAGGTCACTGATTTCCTTGCATACATCACGCGTTTTTTCTAAAGACGGAGGGTCTCTAGCCGCTCGTCAAATTCGAGGAAAACGTTGGAGTGCGGAGGTTTATCCTCAACCGGCCGTCAAAACTCAATGCTCTGAACACGTCAATGCTTACGAGTTTGGCGTCTCGAATCGAGGTACGTACCATGCTGTGGCATCTGGTTCCAATTCGACAAATATAATTATTCCAGCAATGGAACGGCGCCGAGCTTTGTGGGGTTATCGTGGGCACAGGTGCTGGCAAGGCCTTCTGTGCCGGCGGTGACGTCGCTAGTTCGTGGCCTTGTCCCGATGCCCCTTGTTTCCTATTTACCGTTTTAATTTTCAGGCGTCATCGAGTATGCGGCGAGCGATGCCGCCCGTCCTCGAGCTGTCGACTTCTTCCAGCGCGAGTACGAATCGGATACCCCTCATACGAATTCTCATTATTAACTGTCACCTAGATACGGCCTCGATTACTCCCTCGCTAATCTGTCAAAACCGTACGTGGCCATTATGGATGGGTTAACTTGTCCGTGTGTTCTATTGTTATCCCTTCCTTATCAAAATTGACACCTCGCGTATGGAGTTGGTGGTGGCTTTGGATTGGCCGCGCCCGCTCCATTCAGAGTCGCTACGGAGAAATGCTCCATCTCGATGCCAGAAACAAAAATAGGGTTTTTCCCCGATGTTGGTGCCTCCTACTACCTGTCTCGTCTTAATGGTCAGATTGGGACATATCTCGCTCTCACCGGCACTTCTCTGACAGGCCGCGCTGCATTGTAAGCAATCCCTCTGCCTACTGGCAAAGTTGCTCACCGGCTGAACACAGCGAACATGGTCTTGCGACTCACTATATCCCGTCTGCTCGTGTGCCCCTGCTGCTCGAGAGCCTGGCAGCTCTCGAAAAACCAACATATGCACAAGTCAACGAAGCTATTGAGGATCTTCACTATGACATAGAGCCCACAGATCCGGTCGCGCCACTCAGCGGTCCGATCCGTGTAGCTTTGGACTCGGCATTTTCCCAGGAGACTGTCGAAGATATCCTTACCACATTGCAGAGCTTCGTAGCCAATGACACGGGAGGCGACGTTGTGCAATGGGCAAAGGATACTCTTGCGATACTAGGAGGGCGCAGCCCCACCAGCCTTAAAATTGCTCTCATGGCAATCAGGAAGGGCAAGTCACTTGACCTCCTGGAATCTTTCAAGATGGAGCTCGGCATTGCAACTGCATTCTGTGTCAGTGCTTCTGTTAATTCATTTCTATATAGGCATCTGACTATTTTTCCAGCACGGTGCTTCTCCCGATTTCCATTCCGGAGTCACCTCTGTGCTAGTAGAAAAGGTAGCTAGCCCTCCAGCTTGGTCACCGGCCTCTCTCGACAAAGTGGACGCTGCCAGTCTTGAGGCGTCGTTTTTCGGACCGCATGAAAACTTGCCTCAACTCCAACTCCCAGACGCCTTGCGTAGAAACCATCCCCCATCTGCATCCTTCTTGCGATACGGATTGCCATCTGAAGATGAACTTCAAGCACTCGTTGAAGGTCGCCACCCATCCAGCGGGTCTGGGGCGCTTACTCTGCAAGAGCTCGTTACAAAGGCCGAAGGTCTCCGAGGGGGGAAACGCGGCGTGGCTGGGAAAGTGAAAGAAGTGGTAACCCGACAATGTACCGTCGATAAAGACGGCTACCTTCAATGGAGACACTAAATCTCGATGGCAACGCTTAGCATAAACCATACCATCTGTGTTCCGTCTTCCAATACTAACTGTGGACAAGAGGTCTGCCTGACCGACGTCTTCGTTTGTAGGCGTCCTACTAGTACCTGGCATAATCATATCGTAGTTAACTTGTAGGCTATCCTGCAAATCGCATCCCCCTCAATCCCAGTGTGTTGCATGATAAACGACAGACACTGCAAAAGAGTCAGATTCGAGCAATTGTCGAACCAACGTTTCGTCCATTCTGGCCGTGTGTTCATGAATGTGGGACATCACTTCGGAAACTGGTCACTTTCGCGAATGGATGCCACAAAATGAACTGTTGGGTTTAGCCGGTCCCTCAAACGGATCGTCCTGGTCATTGTTCTAACTTGGGACTTGGCTACTACTAAGCTCGTTTTGCTTGCGCCACCGGCTGTGCCGTTGGCCGTCGTGTTAGAGCTTCGTCAAAATGGCAGGGCCGGCATCTGTCCGCCACCAAACATCAAGTTGACATGTTACGAGTGCCAGATTAAAAGGCGCCTTGCTTACATCGAACTTGATACCATAATAAGAGTTGGCCCAAGTCCGCTTATAGTAGGTCTCCGAGCCACTAGCAGCAAATGTCAAATCCTTGGTCAGGTCAGGAACATCGGCCCAGACAT
>Ga0307509_10002908_pt1 | contig 27047 bp, 34 predicted proteins | sample 10_EM_MG_FD_202245 | JGI IMG/M metagenome (GOLD analysis project Ga0307509, IMG submission 202245) | Populus trichocarpa ectomycorrhiza microbial communities from riparian zone in the Pacific Northwest, United States - 10_EM | ecosystem: Host-associated > Plants > Roots > Unclassified | place... | reverse complement strand
AGTCTAAATAAGAAGACGAGATTATAAGTTAATCTCGGAAAGAAGAATACTCTTTCGTCTTTAAGAAGACGAAGAGTAAGAACGATACGAAGAAGTTCCCCCTACACCTCTCCCCAATAAGACATTGTGGCGAGCTACGAAGACTATAGGATAGTCTAAATAAGAAGACGAGATTATAAGTTAATCTCGGAAAGAAGAATACTCTTTCGTCTTTAAGAAGACGAAGATTAAGTAAGTCGTTTGCTACCTGTTGCATAACTAATCTATACTAGAGTAGGATCGTTACATATGGTCTAGTATACTGGGTATACAAGAATGCTGGTTCAGCTAGGGCAAGGCCCAGGGAACAGTAGAGTAGCCATAGGCACTCTATTAGGCAGGGTAACCTTTCAGGAGAACATTGGCATAAGGTCAAGAGAGTGATGGGAATGTTACACGCATATCGGAGACGACTTTGGTAGTCAATCGGAGAACTCCTGGAGCGGTTAAAGGCATAAGAGGTCGAAGTTACCCTACCTTGGAAATTTGCCCATTATGTCCATGGAACCCAGTTACCCTACTGAGGTTTCCAAGATACTGTACCTTCACTGACAAAGTCATCCTAGAACTTTGAGGTCGATTGCCTCAGATTCTATGGGCCCTTAGATATTCATAGGTGCAAACACATCTGTGCGGGGAGGCACTACGCCTGAGTAAGATTGGCCCGAACATTCTACTGAACTTGGGCGGGTTATGCTAACACCCCCCTCTTGTCCTAGTGTTGGGACAGTGCGTCATAGGCAGACCACTGCATGGTTGCTCGTTTACGAGTAAAAAGACGTCATTGGAGAAGCTGCTGTAACACCGTATACCAGTCGCCATCCGTGTGACTGAATGTCGTTCGCAGGATATATAAGGGGAGTATGGGTAACCGCCAAAATACAGGTCACTCTTATATGGTCTCTCTGGCACCTAGGAGTCTATCTTAGCCTACGGGTAGTAGGGTAGTCTTCCTAGTAGTACTTAGGTAGTCCAAGGAGGCCAGGGGCTTTTGGGACAAATACCTCAGTAACCAGCAGGGACCCTCTTCTCTTGATTTGTAGCATTACTATGGGTTGTCAATGGACTCTAGAGGTATGAGTCTTATCACAGTAGAGTAGGTCCTGAGAGGATGGCTATGGGTAGTGCCCATCTAGCCAACCATCGACTACATCTTACTGGGGGAGCTTACATGTCAAATTATCACATTGAGTAGTCACATAGATTAAATGATGGACTGCATAGCTTGTATAGACAAAACTACCACTAGGCCAGTGAGTCCACCACCTAGGTATTGACTCTGGTTGTTGTCATAATAGTTAGCCACTAGGATGACTTCAAGTGGAAGAGTTTTTCCACCTGCAGTTGTATTGCAGATGCATTGCAGAAACTCATATCCTATTGACGGTGTTAAGTGTACCCGAGTTGGTCTGATACTTCTGGCAGGATAATTCCTGATGGAGGGTAGACCTCAGACAAGCCCTGAGCAAGACAGAGTACTCGTACAAGGTCAGAGTAGTAGTGAATGTCCAAGGCTAAAATCTGATATCTATTTAAGTTTAAGGGTTTGGCATTCTACTTTGACAACCAACTTTTCCTTGAGAGAACTAATTGCCTAAAGCTTCGAGCATAAATATATTAAGTTTTACCGCTTGATTCTTTTGAATTTTTACCTCATCTCTATGTTCTACTTTGAGTATTTAGTGCAGTTGCAACCTGAGAGTTTACCTCTCAATAGGGTACCCCCGTTACATTAGCTTACCTCTTGTAACTAATAAGACAAGTAAGCTTCCAGCTGACTTTCTAGGGGCTATACTGTTCTGGATATAGTTAACGATAAAAACTTATATTTGAGAGAAGATAATAAGTTGGGGTTGGGGGACCTACCTGCAGATGTAGGGAGATACAGATTGCAGAATATCTGCAATATAGATCAAACCCCTTTGCCCTTCACGTATCTTGAAGGGCAAACTTATGATCCTGTGGGTGGAAAAACATTTTGGATTCAGTCAAGTAGTACATCTCGGTGGGACAAAAGACAAAGGACCACCCTACCTGCCATTCTTGCTGACAGAGTCCCCACACCCAACTGTTAGTTTTTTGCTGAGGAAAGAGGGTGGGGTAAACATGGCAGAGGAGAGGAGGAAGTATGATAGCCAGGTTATAGTCAAATTCAACATGATGTAGCAATCTCAGCTAGAAGGGTTCGGAAGCAGCAAGTTACAACCTAATTATTTTCTTGTTTAAGATTGTTGCAATCTTAAATAGATTTGTAGAGCTCTTCTTATTGCTCTTCTTATCTTCTCCGCTATCTTGATAATGAAGATGTATATATAGTTTCTTCTTGATTGAGACTTTATATCTTAGATATGGTAATATGGTAGATGGGAAACAATGTAATAATATTTAACTTATAACATAACGAAAAGAAATCTTTGAAGAAAGTGTTTAGATGGTTGCCTGTAGAGCTCTAACTATCGTGATTTTGTTTTTTAATTTTTAATTTTTGAATTGTTAATTTTTAATTTTTTTTTATATCATGAATTCATTGTTAAAGTACAAGAACTCCATCCTCCGTCTCGTCTACACACCCGGCGATTGAAATCTCAACACCACGAGATTATCACCACATTTCCAAACTCCACCCCCTATCATGGATTCATCCTAGGGGGTGAGGGCATACCTCCTCTACACTCTCCTTCCCTTAGGTTGATCCCTTTGGGCTTGCTTCACTCTGCGTTGATGGATTTTGTCTTCTGTTGATGATGTTTCCTCTCCCTTCTCCCTACCCTGCATTTGCTCTGCCTCGCTTAGAGTATCTGCACGGTTGGCAACACCTTTCTCAACGCCCATGTTACAGACGGCCGGGAACAAGCTTTGCAGTAAGAGAAAACACTTCAACAGGCCACGGTCATTTTCTCTATTCTCTCTTTTCTTTGAGAGGCTGCCTAGTCCAGACACGAACGCGGTTACAGATAGTTTCCACGGCATAGAGTTGGGTCTACCCCTCCTTCTCCTCTTCACCTCACGGTCGGAGCGGCTGGCACCCTACTGCTTCTCTACTTTTTTGGCTGGTATCCACAACTACCGGGCTGGTACCCATAACTACTTCTTCACCATTCGGACTAGGACCACGGTCCATCACGGCCTGCCTCTGGGAGGATGGTATTACACTATGTCCTTCCTCTTTTCGAGTGTGTGGCGAAATAGGTGGCCCCTTCCGGCCTCCCCAGGACTTCAATCATGCCGAGCCTGGCCCCCCCGGCCCTGAGTGTGCGGAAATTTCCTGTGGTCTCCGCAACATTTCCTTTTGGTTTTTCCTTTTTTCGGATAATCGTGCCATGGCTTTTCCTGACTCTTCCTGCTTGTTCTTTGATTTGATTCCTTTCGTCTATCTTCTTAGCTAGTAAAGGGTTTCTTGTTGGGGGCGAGATGTGCGGTTGGTTCCATACCAGATGGACTTGGGGGGTTGGCATTTTCCCAGGGGTAGTTGGGGGTTTTTGCTATGCCATAGCGTAAGCTCCATATAGGATTTTGTACCCTAAAACAATAATCATATGATTCAAAAACAAAAAAAAAAGGAAAAGAAAAGAAGTACAAGAACTGCTGGCTCCGCGCCCTCTATTTTCCTCTCGCTTAAAATACTTTCCGCATTCGGCCAACATAAACCACAGGGTTTGGTCTTTATTTCGTAACGATCCATCTATTTTGGCTGCTCACTTGGGCTTGATTTTCAAGTGAAATATATATTTCACCTTGGCTCAAAGGATATTTATGCTTGGAAAGTCAAACTGGTTGTTTGATTTTACTATCTCACTCCCCCTCCTCCCTGTCCTCGGGCCTGGCCTGTTGGCCTTGTCCTGATGTCGTCTATCCCCCTCGCTTCCACTGGTGCAGGCCCAGCCTCGGCTGTTGGCCCTGCTCGATCTGCCTCCGCTCGCCCGGACCGTAGGGCTGATGCTATCTCTCCCTCGTCGTCATCCCAGTCCAGTCATGCCTCTCTCACTGGGGAGGGTGACAATGTCGCCAATATTCTTGGGCATGCTGCCAGGCTCGCTCGCCTTGACCCGGCTTTGTTCCGCACTGTCTACAATGCGTCCGCCACTACCTTCCACGATAGCTAGCTTGCTATGGCCCCCCTTCTCGCACAACTCATCGCCATGGTTAATGACCTTGGTGCCTCTGTTACCTTCCTGACTTCGCAGGTTGAGACCGTCACCTCCGCCCAGGCAGAGCGCGGAGCCACCCCCTCACTACCAGCCACATCCTACCTGAAGGTGTTCCTCAAGGATTTGTCCTCTCGTGTTGCTGCTCTCTCCTCACACCGCGCCACCCAAGTGGCACCCCAGCTACCTCAAGGGTGACCCCCTCCCGCCCATGCTGTCTAGGCTAAACCTGCTCAGCAGAAAAAGAAACTCGCCACCCGCCTCTCGTCTCGTACGGTCGCCACCCTGGATTTTCCCTTCCTTTTTGAGGGAAAATCGTATGGGAACCCGGACACATACGCCAAACGCCACCAGGACTCACCCCAAGCGGCTATCCTTTTCGCCTCACGCCATCACCAGTCAGAGGAAGCCAAACTTGACTCTGACTGCTACCCAGCCACTTCATCTTTCCATACTGGTCCCCCCCCGGTTTCACTGTTTCTGATCCCCCGCAGCCCCAAGAACAAACCTGGGCACAGGTTACCAGGAAGGGCGGCAAGGGCAAGAAAAACGCCACGGCATCACAAGTCGCAACATCAGGCAAGAGTAGGGTCCCCAAAGGACCCCCACGGCTCCCAGCTGCTCAACCTGGTTTCTTTGCCCCGCGCACCTCCCCAACCCTCCTGAACGATTCTTTCATCATGACTGCTACCCTTCCCGACATCATGGCCGCTATGCTTAAAGAGGCCAACTGCTCCCTACCCCTCTCCCTTACTGCCTCGGTGAATCGCCATGGTGCTGTTACTCTCACAGCCAACCCCTACACCCCGTCTTCTGCGTACTTCTCCTTTTTTTGATACAATAACTAAGAAGCTCAATCAGAGTTTCCCTGTGGGAGATAATCCATTTCAGGTTTTCATGGAGGCACCTACAAGTGTCGAGCTCCTTATTCACAATCTTTCTCTCTCAATTCTTCCGCACGAGCCTACTGACCTCTTCCCTTCACTCCTTGAATCAATCAGCAATGCTATTGACGTCCCCATATTTGGGGCTAGATTGCTACAGTCAGATCTGGCTAAAGGGGCTGAGAAGCGCACAACCTCGGTGGTTGTGGCAATCGACCCACTTCATGTTTCCCGGTTCGGCGAATCCATCCCACTTTTGTCCCCCGCCCGCACAGTCGCCCCCGCCCGCACGGTCACCCCCACCTACTCTGCCTCCAAATCCACGCAGTGCGGAAAGTGCTGGCGGTTTGGTCACTCGGCTCCTCTATGCAAAGAAGTGGTACAAGCTTGCCCGATCTGCACTCTCCTCAATCACTGTTCCGCCCACAGATGTGCTACCCAAAGCTGTCGGAAAGGGGGCTTTGAGTAGTCTGTCGTGGGATGCTGCAATGCCTCACCTCCTCTCTGCATTAACTGTGGTGGTCAGCACGCCTCTTTCGATGGCACCTGTCCCACCCGCCGCGAAATCCTCTCCGCCATCCGTCCTCCTAGGGACCAAGACATTCCCGATGCCCCCGATGCGGGTCTCCCCCAAACCACCGCTCAGGGTCCAACTGCTCACCCAACTGTACCAGCTACTCCAGCCAGTCATGGTCCTCGTTTCTCTCCCGCTAGCGAATCTCCCCAACCTGAAACCGTTAAACTCGTTGGCAGCGTGTCCGCCCAGTCTAACCTCACCACTCCCCTCCCTAGCAGGAATCTCTTTGGTGCTGGCAGCACCCTCTTCTGGGCTAGCCCCGGTGCCGACTCGACCGAGCCTGTGCCGACCGACGTTCTCATGGATCTTTAGATGTCGTCAAACCCAGTCCCAATACAGAGCCATTCACCACTTCAATCCTCCCAGTATCCTGGTTGTTTAAATCTTTCCATTGTTCAGCACAATTGTCTCAGTACCAGTAATGTTTTTCAAACTCTTTGTAGTTTTTTTACTTCGGTAGAAGGTTGGCGTCATATTGTGGCTCTTCAGGATATTCCTCTTTGGAGGAACTGTCCTCCTGTTTCTCGCAACTATAAATGTTTTTTTCCTCCAGCAACTGACAGCTATTAACCTCGAGTTGCAACTTATGTTCACGAAAGGCTATTAAGTGTTATTTCTATTCTTCCTTTGTTTTTTGAAAGAGGTGACCTCATGGCAGTGAACTTTCACTCCCCTGAGGGACTTTTTGATACATCTCACAACTTGTTTCGTTTGTACAATGCCTACTCTATCCTTAGTGGTCACACTAGGTCAGTTTCTCCTGTTGATTTGTTTCCCCAGCATGATTTCCCTACACTTGTCCTTGGGAACCTCAACATTCACCACACTATTTCCGACCCGACTCGTTTGCTCTCTGGCTACGATCAGTTTAGAAGTTCCCCTTATTTCAACAGGGGATCGGCTCAGTTGTTTTCTCTCCTCAATACACCCGGGGTCTACACTAGGTTCCCTTCCATGTCCGATCATCGCCCTGCAGTGGTTGCCTTGTCCTTTGCCAACACTGCCGTGCTCCCGTATTTCCCCTCCTGGAACCCGTCGCTCCCGCCAACCATTTCGGATCACACTGCCCTGACAATCATTCACTCCACTCCGCTCCTGAAGCCCCCGCCAAAGGGCCTAAATGGGAAGTACACGGATTGGGATCACATCTCCCCTCTGCTCGCCGACCTTACACTTGCAGCTCCCCCTGCTCTCCCCACTCCACACTTACTCGACCTGTGGTTCGACGACTGCCTTGCCAAGATCACGCACCTCATCACCTCCAATACCCCAACTGAACGCCCATCCTCCTACTCCAAACTGTGGTGGACCCAAGAACTTACACAGCTACGACGCGTCCATCACCATACCTCTCACCTCATGAGAAAGAATCAGACCTCGCCCGTCCTGGCCGGTATGGCTCGAAACATGTATTTCAAGGCTATCCCATCCGCCTAAAGAGTCCACTGGTCACAGTTTCTGGCGAACATCAACTCGCAATCAGTCTAGGATGCTTGAAGGATTGCAGCTGGCAGAGCCCCGGATCGTTTCCCTACCCTCGAGAACGCCTCCTCCCCCACTGAAATTAACAATACACTTCTACAACACTTTTTCCCTCCTAGACCCACTCCTCCTCCTCCCATCATCCTTTCTGAGTTTAAGGACATCCCTCCGGTTTTACCAGCAGAAGTGTCCTCCGCACTTTGCAAATCCTCCAACACGGCAGCCCCTGGCTCAAGTGGTATTCCTTACAATATCTTGAAGCAGGTCCATAAGGCCAACGAGCAGCTCCTTCCATCTCTGTTCACGCCCCTCCTGACCCACGGGTACCACCCCCTAGCCATGAAGAAGGCCAACGGCATTGTTCTGGATCAACCAGGCAAACCTGATTACGGTACATCGGCTTCCTTTCGCATCATTGTCCTGCTCCAAACTGTCTCCAAGATCCTCGAAATACTTTCTGCTCTTCGTCTCGCCTCCGCGCCCCACTCCATTGGCCTCTTACACCCCGATCAGTGTGGGTCCCTGGCCGGTCTGGGCTGTTTCACCGCTGTCGCTACTCTCACCCACGAAGTCCGCCTACTTCGGGCTGCTTCCTTCAAAGTATCAACTCTCTCTTGGATGTCAAAGGTGGATTTGACAACGTCTGCGCAAACAAGCTGGCTAATATCCTCACCCGAGGAGGCGTCTCCGCCTACCTGGTTGCCTGGATCAAGTCTTTTCTCTCCAAATGCCAGTGCCGACTCATATTCCAAGGCGCGCCTCAGGTTTTGTGCCCAGTCGCTGTTGGCACCCCACAGTGCTCCCCGATTTCTCCTCTTCTTTTTGTGCTCTATATACGCAGCCTCCACGTGACTTTCCCCCAAGGTCTGGCGATTTCATATGTCAATGACCTCACCATCACAGTCGGCTCCGACTCTGTACGTTCGAGAATCCGCACTCTTCGATACTATTTCGGCATCATCCAAAGGCAGGGTGCCGACCTGGGGGTGGCTTTTTCTCTCCCCAAAACTGAACTCATTCACTGGAGAACTCCGAAGGACCGCTCGGATGTTTCCTTTGCCCCCATTGTGATCAACGACATGCTTTTTCCACATTCTCTAGCTGTGAGGTGGCTTGGCTACTAGCTCACCCCTACTTTACACTCCTCCGTTCATTTCCTGAGATAGCTGGCACTGGCCAAAGCCTCATTCGCTACAATCCGACAGCTCAGTGCAGCTGGCAAAGGCCTCTCCTCCTGGTGCAACAGAGAGTTAGTCTTCGGCGCCATCCATCCTATTCTCACCTACGGCTGCGACCTTTTTGCTCTGGATGCAGCCACTCTTAAGAAACTCAACTCGTTCGGGCATGGAGTGCTCCGGTGGACAACTAATTGCTTTTACACCAGTGCCCTTGGCGCTCTGTACCAGGAAGTCTGGCTACCACCCATTTCCTGCATCTGCAAACACTGCTGTCGGTCAGCTGCCCTCCGCTTGGTCTGCGCCCCTTCGGAATTCAACGCTGCCACCTCCCGGATACCCAAGTCTGTGCCCACCTGGGACCAGGGTCGTTCTGTGGACGATCATCGCTTTCTCCTCCGAGGCTCCTCCAAAGCCGTCCACCTTACTTCATGGCTTGGCCCGGCGGTTAATTCCGCCAAGCACCTACCACTAGACTCCTTATGTCACGAGGTTTCAGACCTTATTGAGGAAATTGATATCCTCCCGCTCACCTCAACCGATCTCGTAGCGCTCCTGCTGTCGAGGGTACCTCCCGTCACCTACCAAGCCCTCAGAGCTCCTCTGATACAGTCACTCCTCGCTGTCTGGCTAGACATAAGTCCGCCAGTGCCAATTTCATATCCTTATAGTGCCTGCCTCACCCCCCACGCCTTTACTGGCCTTCCTCGATTTATATGTGGCCGCATTCACCAGATGCATACAGGTGCCAGCTACCTTGCCGCACATATCTCCTGGAGGAACAGGGACTCCAGCACCCTCTGCCCGTTCTGTGAGGAAGACGATGTGTCCTTCCAACATGCGATTCTTCTCTGCCCCGCTAAGGCTCAGCCTCGCCTCACCAATCTCTCATGTATGGATAACATTGGCCCTGACGGTCCCCTCTGGCTGTCGGTTCCCCTTCTCCGTGGGTTAGCTGTGTATCTCTATGCTACTCGCACAGGCTTTCCTCCAGCAATGTTGCATATTTGAGCCAATACTGCTACTCCTAAGCCGGGATCGGACTCAGATAGTGCTTGACACACAAACTCCCTGGCTTGGCCCCGGCCTTCTAGGTATTGCTACTTCAAACTCCCCTGCTCAGGTTTCTCCTCAGGGTATTTTCTATCCAGTTTATGAGTCTCCTTTGTTCCTAGTTGACGGCTGCAGTGGGCAGGCAGGCCGGGGAGGTGTTATTACTTGTGAGTGTTTTTCTTATGAGTTATAAGAAGAACTTTACTTTACTTTTCTTTTTGTTAGTCATCGATGGCGATGCGACAGGGTTCGGATGATTCCGCTTGGAGAGTTTTTGCATGTTTTGTTTCAATTTTCTTACTTTTTTTTTGTTAGTATTCGGAATTAAGGTTTTTTATATGCCATAACGCGATCTGCATGCATGATTTTTTACAAAAAAAAATAAAAACATTATTAAAAAAAAAAAAAAAAAAAGAAAAAAAAAAAAGTATAAGAACTCCATCCTCCGTCTCCTCTACACACACGGCGATTGAAATCTCAACACCACAAGATTATCACCACTTTTCTTTTCTCCACCCCCCGCCATGAGCTCGCTCTAGGGGGTGAAGTCATACCTCCTCTACACTCCCCTCCCCTTAGGCTTATCACTTTGGGCTTTCTTCACTCTGGGTGATGGATTTCGTCTTCTTTTGATGATATTTCCTCTCCCTACCCCACTTTTGCTCTGGCTTGCTTAGAGCATTTGCACAGTCGGCAACACTCTTCTCAACGCCCATGTTACAGACGGCCAGGAACACGGTTTGCAGTAAGAGAAAACACTTCAACAGGCCACGGTCGATTTCTCTGTTCTCTCTTTTCTTTGAGAGGCTGCCTAGTCCAGACACGAACGCGGTTACCAATAGTTTCTATGGCATAGAGTTGGGTCTACCCCTCCTTCTCCTCTTCTCCTCACAGTCGGATCAGCTGGCACCCTACTGCTGTTTGGCTGGCACCCTACTGCTTCTACACCCTGGTCCTCTGTTCCCTTCTGATCTCTGGGCTTGGGTGATTGTCATGGCTGCGTGCGTGGCTTTTGCCTGTGCTTGGGGTAGGGGTTTCATGCCTGCCGCCTCGGTTGCCTCTGGGTGACATCCACTCCCTCCCTGTCTCATTTCCGGTGGGCCTACGGTCGCTACTTCACCCTGCCACACACTGGCATTTGTGTTGGTTTTGGTTACCGATCTTTCTCTTGGTGGTCTTGTCTGCCCTTGGGTCCGAGACGTACGTGCCCCAGGTAAATTTACCTCTTTGTGTATGGATCATTGGCCTACGGCATTGTCCTGCTGGCTCCTTGGCCCCTCCCCCGCTGCGGCGAATGGGGTCAGTCATTGAGCTATGGGTGGGTGGCTGATGGGTTCGGCTGGGATTTTCCTTCCTTGAGTTTTGTTGAGGTTTCTGTACTTTCCTTAGTTGTTCACTGTTGGGGTAGGGAGTTTTCTTACAGGCTACATGTCTGTGGAGGTTCTTTGGTTCGTTGGATTCAGGCCGGTACGCTCTTCTGTAGTTTCTACCCATAGTACCGGACGCTTTGGTGTCGGGCAGGGTCAGAGGGCTTTAGCACAAGGGATACAGGATGGACTGTTGGTGGAGGTTTTTCCTGTCTTAACGCGATCTGCATACGAGAGTTTGTACCTTAAACCATACTAAAATGATGCTAAAAAAGAAAAAGAAAAAAAGAAAAAACAAGAAGTACAAGAACTCCATCCTCCGTCTCCTCAACACACCCGGCAATTGAAATCTCAACACCACGAGATTATCACCACTTTTGCAAACTCAGCCCCCTGCCATGGGTTGACCCTAGGGGGTGTGGTGCATCTCCCCGCATCTTCTCCCGCCTTCAGGCGTATCCCTTTGGGCTTTCTTCTTCCTGGGTTGATGGATTTCATTTGCTTTTGATGATGTTTCCTCTTCCCATGCAGCGTTTGCTTTGAGCCTCGCTTAGAGCATCAGCACGGTCGGCAACACTCTTCTCAACGCCTATGTTACAGACGGCTGGGTACATGCTTTGCAGTAAGAGAAAACAGTTCAACAGGCCATGGTGGATTTCTCTACTCTCTTTCTCTTTCAGAGGCTGCCTAGTCATGACACGAACACGTTCTCGGATAGTTTCTACAGCACAGAGTTGGGTCTACCTCTCTTTCTCCTCCTGCATACAGGGTCGGATCGGCTAGCACCCTACTGCTTCTCCACCTTCCTGGCTGGTACCCATAACTACCTAGCTGGTACCCACAACTACTTCTTCACTATTCGGACTATGACCACGGTCCATCACGGCTTGCCTCTGGGAGCATAGTATTGCACTATTTCCTTCTTCATTTTGAGTGTTTTGCCAACACAGTTAGCCCTTTTATCCTCCCCAGGACTTCGATCATGCCGAGCCTGGCCCCTCCAGTGCTGTGTGTGCTGAAACATTTAAGTGGTCACTGCTACATTTGCTTTTTGTTTGTCTTTTGTTCGGATGATTGTGCCATGGGTTTTCCTGACTCTTCCTGCTTGTTCTTTGATTTGATTCCTTTCGTCTACCTTCCTCGCTAGTCAAGGGTTTCTTGTTGGGGGCGAGATGTGCGGTGGTTCCATACCAGAGGGACTTGGGGGGTTGGCTTTTTCCCAGGGGTAGATGGAGGTTTTTTTATGCCATAGCGCGAGCTGCATGCAAGATCTTTTACCTTAAAACAATAATCATATGATTCAAAAAAGAAGAAAGCAGAAAAAAAAAAAGAAAAAGACGAAAGTACAAGAACTCCACACTCTGCACCCTCTATTTTCCTCTCGCGTAAAATACTTTCCGCATTTAGCCAAGGTAAATCTCAGGGTTTGGTCTTTATTCCGTCACGATACATCTATTTTAGCTTTTCACTTGGGCTTCATTTTCAAGTAAAATATATATTTCACCTTTGTTGAGAGGATTTTTATTCTTGGAAAGTCAAACTGGTAGTTTGACTTTACTTTCTCTCTCCCTCTCCTCCCTGTCCTCTGGCCTTGTCCTGATGTCGTCTCCCCCTCTCGCTTCCACTGAGGCAGGCCCAGCCTCGGCTGTAGGTACTGCTCGCTCTGCCTCCTCTTGCCAGGACCGTAGGGCTAATCCAATCTCTCGTTCGTCGTCATCACAGTCCAGTCATGCCTCTCTCTCTGGGGAGGCTTACAATGTTGCCACCATTCTCGGGCACACTGCCAGGCTCGCTCGCCTTGACCTGGTTTCGTTCCCCACTGTCTACAATGCCTCTGCCGCAACTTTCCCCGATAGTCAACTCGTCATCGCCCCCCTTCTCACCCAACTAATCGCCATGGTTAATGACCTAGGTGCCTCGGTTACCTTCCTGACTTCACAGGTTGAGACCCTCACCTCCCCCCAACCAGGGAGCTCAGCCACCCCCTCACCACCAGCCACATCTACCCTGGAGGCGTCCCTCAAGGATTTGTCCTCTTGTGTTGCTGCTCTCTCCTCCCACCTCGCCACACAAGTGGCACCCCCACTGCCTCAAGCGCCACCTCCTACCGCCCCTGCTGTCCAAAATAAACCTGCTCAGCAGAAAAAGAAACTTGCTACCCGCCTCTCGTCTCACACGGTCGCCGCCCCGGATTTTCCCTTCCTTTTCAAGGGGAAATTGTATGGCAACCCGGACACATATGCAAAGCGCCACCCAGACTCACCACAAGCTGCTATCATTTTTGCCTCTCGTCATCCCCAGTCAGAGGAAGACAAACCTTACTTCGAGCAATACCCGGCCACCTCACCTTTCCATACCGGTCCCACCCCGGCTTTACAGTTTCTGATCCCCAGCAGCCCCAAGAACAGACCTGGGCACCGGTTACCAGGAAGGGCAGTACGGGGAAGAAAGGCGCCACTGCAGCACAAGTCGCTACGTCAAGCAAGAGTAGTGTCCCCAAAGGACCCCCACCGCTGCCAGCTGCTCAACGTGGTTTCTTTGCCCCGCGTACCTCCCCAACCCTCCCGAACTATTCGTTTATCATCACTGCTACCCTCCCCGACATCATGGCCGCTGTGCTTAAAGAGGCCAACTGCTCCCTACCCCTCTCCCTTAGTGCGTCAGTCAATCGCAATGGTGCTGTTACTCTCACAGCCAACCCATACACCCCATCTTCTGCTTACTCCCTATCTTTTGATGCAATGACTAAGAAGCTCAACCAGAGTTTCCCTGTTGGAGATAACCCGTTTCAGGTTTTTAGGAAGGCACCAACGAGTGTCGAGCTCCTCATTCACAATCTTCCTCACTCTATTCTTCCAGACGAGCCTACTCACCTCTTCCCTTCACTCCTTGAATCCATCAGGAATGCTATTTACATCCCCATATTTGCGGCTAGATTCCTGCAGTCACGTCTGGCGAAAAGGGCTGAGAAGCGCACGACCTCGGTGGTTCTGATCGTTGACCCACTTCATGTTTCCCGTTTCGGCGAATCCATCCCGCTTTTCTCTTGCGCACATACGGTTGCTCCCACCTTCTCTGCCTCCCAGTCCACGCAGTGCAGAAAGTGCTGGCGTTTTGGTCACTCTGCTCCTCTATGCAAAGAAGAGGCACAAGCCTGCCTGATCTGCACTCTCCTCCATCACCGTTCTGACCACAGATGTGCTAACCAAAGCTGTCCGAAAGGAGGCTTTGAGAAGTCTGTCCTGGGATGCTGCAATGCCTCCCCCCCTCCCTGTATCAACTGTGGTGGTCAGCACACCTCTTGGATGGCACCTGTCCTGTCCGCCGCGGAATCCTCTGCGCTCTCCGGGCTCTCAGGGACCAAGGCATTCACGATGCCCGCGATGCGGGCCTCCCTCAAACCACCCCTCAGGGTCCAACTGCTCCTTCTATTTTACCGGCTACACCAGCCAGGCACACCCCTCACTTCCCTCCATCTAGGGAATCTACACAACCCGAGACCATTGAACTTGTTCGCAGCGTGTCCGCCCTGTCTAACCTCGCCGCTCCCCTCCCCAGCAGGAACCTCTTTGGTGCTGGGAGCACCCTCTTCAGAGCTAGGACCGGTGCCCACTGGTGTGAGCCTGCGCCGACTGACATCCACATGGATCTTTAGATGTCGTCAAACCCAGATCTAACACAGAGTCCTCCACTATCCCAATCTTTTCATTACCCTGGTTGTTTAAATCTTTCCATCGTTCAGCATAATTGTCTCGGTAGCAGTAATGTTTTTCAAACTCTTTTTAGTTTTTTTGCTTTGGTAGAAAGTTCTTCTCATATTGTGGCTCTTCAGGATATTCCTCTCTGGAGGAATTGTCCTCCTGTTTTTCGCAACTATAAATGTTTTTTTCCCCCAGCAACTGACAGCTATAAGCCTCGAGTTGCAACCTATGTTCACGAAAGGCTATTAAGTGTTATACATATTCTTCCATTGTTTGTTGAAAGGGGCGAGCTCATGGCAGTGAACTTTCACTCCCATGAGGGACTTTTTGATACATCTCACAATTTGTTTTGTTTGTACAATGCCTACTCTATCCCTAGTGGCCACTATAGGTCAGTTTCTCCCCTTGATTTATTTCCCCAACATGACTTTCCGACACTGGTTGTTGGGGACCTCAACATTCATCACCGCGCCTCAGACCCGACTCGTTTTCTTTCCAACTACGATCAATTTATTAGTTCTCCCTATTTTGACAGGGTCTCAGCTTTGTTGTTTTTTCTTCTCAACACACCAGGGGTCTACACTAGATTCCCCTTCACCACCAATCACTGCCCTGCAGTCCTTGACTTGTCCTTCGCCCACTCTGCTTTCCTTCCTTATTTTTCCGCCTGGAACCCCTCCCTTCTGCCAACAGGTTCAGACCACACCGCACTCTCAATTGTGCTTTCCACCCTGCTCTTGAAGCCTCCGCCCAGAGGCCTAAACTGGAAACACATAGACTGGGACCACATCTCTCCCCTCCTCGCCAAATTGGAGCTCACTGCCCCACCGGCTCTCCCCACCCCACACACCCTCGACCCCTGGTTTGACCACTCCCTTGCCAAGATCACCCATCTTATCACCTCCAACACCCCATCCAAATGCCCGTCCTCCTATTTCACGGCTATACAATCCACTAAGAGAGTGCACTGGTCCCAATTCCTGGCTGATGCCAACTCACAATGAGGATAGAATGCCCGGAGAATTGATGCTGGCTGAGCTCCGGACCGTTTCCCCACACTTGAAAATGCCTCCTCCCCCACCAAAATCAACAATACACTTCTTCAACATTTTGTTCACCCCAGACCCTCACCTCCTCCACCTCTCATACTTCCTGCATTTAAGGATGTTCGCCCTGTTTCACCATCAGAAGTCTCCTATGCGCTTCAAAAATCCTCTAATACTTCCGCCCCTGGCCCGAGCAGCATCCCTTACCCTATCTGGAAGCGAGTCCAGAAGGCCAATGAGCGACTCCTCCCCTCTCATTTTACTCCTCTCCTTACTCACGGATATCACCCTCAAGCTATGCAGAAAGCAAACGGCATTGTCCTGGATAAACCAGGTAAACCTGACTACCGCATACCTTCTTCCTTTCGTATTATAGGCCTACTCGAAACCATCTCCAAAATTCTCGAGAGACTTTCTGCTCTCTGTCTCACTTCAGCCGCCCACTCCCTTGGCCTCCTACATCCCAATCAGTGTGGTTCCCTCACTGGTCTTGGCTGTTTCGACGCTGTCGCAACCCCCATGAAGTACGCTTACTTCAGGCTGCTTCACTCAAAGTGTCAACTCTCTTCCTGGACGTCAAAGGGGGTTTTGACAATGTCTGTGCTAACAAGGTGGCTAGTATCCTCACCAAAGAAGGGGTTTCCGCCTCCCTTGTAGCATGGATCAAGTCATTCCTCTCCAAAGGCCAATGTCGGCTTATCTTCCAAGGTGCCCCTGAGATCTTCTGCCCAGTGGCGGTTGGTACCCCCCAAGGCTCCCCGATTTCTCCTCTTCTCTTTGTGCTGTACATTGCCAGCCTCCACCCGACAATTACTCAAGGTCTTGCGGTCTTGTACGTCGATGATCTCACACTCACAATTGGCACGGACTCTGTTCAGTCGAACATTCGCAATCTTCAACACTTCTTCTGTGCCATCCCGAGGCAGGGTGCCAACCTGGGGGTCACTTTTTCTGTCCCCAAAACTGAACTCATTCACTGGAGAACCCCGAAGGACCGCTCAGATGTTTCCTTTGCCCCCATAGTGATCAACGACATGCTTTTCTCACCATCTCAAGCCCTAAGGTGGCTTGGGTACTGGCTTACCCCTACAATCCAATCCTCCACTCATTTCCGAAGACGGCTGGCACTTGCCCAGGCCTTTTTCACTACAATTCGACCGCTCAGTGCAGCTGGCAAAGGCCTCTCCTCCTGGTGCAATAGAAAGTTAGTCTTTGGCGCCATGCTCCCAAAACTCACCTATTGCTGTGACCTCTTTACCCCGGACGTGACCGTACTTAAGAAACTCGACTCCTTCTGGCATGGAGTGCTCCGGTGTACAACTAATTGTTTTTACACCACTTCCCGTGGTGCTCTGTACCGAGAAGCCTCAATACCACCCATCTCCTCCATCTGTAAACACCATCGCCGGTCAGCTGCCCTCCGCTTGGTCTGCGCTCCTTCAAAATTTAATCCTGCCACTGCCCGGATACCTGAGTCTGTGCCCACCTGACACCAGGGACATTCTGCGGACAATCATCGTTTTCTTCTCTGAGGCTCCATCAAAGCCATCCACCTTACCTCAGGTCTCCGCCCAGCTGTTAATTCCACCAAGCACCTACCTTTGGACTCTATATGTCAGGAGATTTCCGACCTTATTGCGGAAATCCCTATCCTCCCTCTCGCCTCAACTGACCTCGTGCCCCTACCTCTGGGCAGGGAACTGTCAGTCACCTACCAAGCCCTCCGAGCTCCTCTTGAACAGTTACTCCTCGCTGACTGGCTAAGCATAAGCCTACCAGTTCCTTCGTCATACCTCTGCAGTGCCTGCCTTACTCCTCACGCCTTCACTGGTCTTCCTCATTTTATATGCGGCCGCATTCACCAGATGCGCACAGGTCCCAGCCACCTTGCTGCTCATATCTCCTGGAGGAGTAGAGATTCTAGCACCCTCTGCCCTTTCTGCAAGGAAGACGACGAGTCTTTCCAACACGCGATTCTCCTCTGCCCTGGTAAGGCCCAGTCTCGCCTCACCCATCTCTCAGGTCTGGATAACCTTGGTCCTGACGCTCCCCTCTGGCTCTCAGTTCCCCTCCTCAGAGGATTGGCTGAGTATCTCTACTCTACTCGCACAGGCTTCCCTCAGGCCATGTTGTGTATCCACGCCAGTACTGTTGACCCTGAGTCGGCATCGGACTCAGGCAGCGTTTAACACCATGAAACTCCCTAGCTTGGCCACGGCCTTCTGGGTATAGCTACTCTTATCTTCCCTGCTTGAGTTTCTCTTCAGCGTATTTTTGTCTTTTTGTTTGCTGAATTTCTTTTGTAGCTGGTTGTTCGTGACGGTGGGCAAGTAGGGCTGGGAGGTTTTGTTACTGATGAATGTTTTTCTTATAAGTTGTAGGAAGGATTTTACTTTACTTTTCTTTGTTAGTCATCGATGGCGATGCAACAGGGTTCTGATCATCCCGCTAGGAGAGTTTTGTGTGGGTTGTTTGAATGTTTGGTGTTTCCTTTGTTAGTTATTGGAATTAAGGTTTTTTATATGCCATAGCGCAAGCTGCAGGCAGGATTTTGTACCTAAATCAATAATCACATGATTCAAAAAAAAAGAAAAAAAGAAAAAAAGTACAAGAACTCCACACTCCACGCCCTCTATTTTCCTCTTGTTTAAAATACTTTCCGCATTCGTCCAACGTAAACCTCAGGGTTTGGTCTTTATTTCATCACGATATATCCACTTTGGCTTTTCACTTGGGCTTCATTTTCAAGTAAAATATATATTTCACCTTTGTTGAGAGGATTTTTATTCTTGGAATGTCAAACTGGTAGTTTGACTTTACTTTCTCTCTCCTCCTCCTCCCTGTCCTCCGGCCTGGCCTGCTGGCCTTGTCCTGATGTCTTCTACCCCTCTCGCTTCCACTGGTGCAGGCCCAGCCTCGGCTGTAGGCCCTGATCGCTCTGCCTCCTCTCGCCAGGACCGTAGGGCTGATCTAATCTCTCGTTGGTCGTCATCCCAGTCCAGTCATGCCTCTCTCTCTGGGGAGGTTGACAATGTCGCCAACATTCTCGGGCACACTGCCAGGCTCACTCGCCTTGACCTGGTTTCGTTCCCAACTGTCTACAATGTCTCCGCCACTACTTTCCCCAATAGTCAACTCGCCATCACCCCCCTGCTCGCCCCACTCATTGCCATGGTTAATGACCTAGGTGCCTCTGTTACCTTCCTGACCTCACAGGTTGAGACCCTCACCTCCGTCCAAGCAGGGCGCTCAGCCACCCCCTCACCACCAGCCACATCCACCCTGGAGGCGTCCCTCAAGGATTTGTCCTCTTGTGTTGCTGCTCTCTCCTCCCACTACGCCACACAAGTGGCACCCTCACTGCCTCAAGCGCCACCTCCTACCGCCCCTGCTGTCCAAAATAAACCTGCTCAGCTGATAAAGAAACTCGCTACCCGCCTCTTGTCTCGAATGGTCGCCGCCCCAGACTTTCCCTTCCTTTTCGAGGGGAAATGGTATGGCAACCCGGACACATACGCCAAGTGCCACACAGACTCACCACAAGCTGCTATCCTTTTTGCCTCTCATCATCCCCAGTCAGAGGAAGCCAACCTTTACTCCGAGCAATACCCGGCCACCTGACCTTTCCATACTGGTCCCCCCCGGCTTCACAGTTTCTGATCCCCACAGCCCTAAGAACAGACCTGGGCACAGGTTACCAGGAAGGGCGGTAAGGGCAAGAAAACCACTTCTGCAGCCCAAGTCGCTGGGTCAAGCAAGAGTAGTGTCCACAATGGACCTCCACCGCTCCCAGCCGTCCATCATCGTTTCTTCGCCCCGCTCACTTCCCGAACCCTCCCGAATGATTCGTTTGTCATGACTGCCACCCATCCAGACATCATGTCCGCTGTGCCTAAAGAGGCCAACTGCTCCCTACCCCTGTCCCTTACTGCCTTGGTTAATCGCAATGGTGCTGTTACTCTGACAGCTAACCCATACACCCTGTCTTCAGCCTACTCTCCGTTTTTTGATACAATGACTAGGAAGCTCAAGCAGAGTTTCCCTGTTGGAGATAATCCGTTTCAGGTTTTTAGGGAGGCACCTACGAGTGTCAAACTCCTCATTCACAATCTTCCACCTTCTATTCTTCCAAACCAGCCTACTGACCTCGTCCCTTCACTCCTTGAATCAATTAGCAATGCTATTAACATCTGGATATTTGGGGCTAAATTCCTAGAGTCAGACCCAGCGAAGAGGGCTGAGAAGCCCACAACCTCAGTGGTTGTAGCGGGCGACCCATTACATGTTTCCTGTTTCGGCAAGTCCATCCGACCTTTCTCCCCCACCCGCACGGTCGCTCCAGCCTACTCCGCCTCCAAGTCCACGCAGTGCAGAAAGTGCTGGCGTTTCAGTCACTCCGCTCCACTATGCAAAGCAGAGGACCAGGCTTGCCCGATCTGCACTCTCCTCCACCACCTGTCTGCCCACAGGTGTGCTAACCAAAGCTCCCCAAAAGGAGGTTTTGAGAAGTCTGTGGTTGGATGCTGCAATGCTTCCCCCGCTCTCTGCATCAACTGTGGCGGGCAGCATGCCTCCTTCGATGGCACCTGCCCTGTCCACCCTGAAATCCTCTTCTCTCTCCGCCCACCTAGGAAACAAGACATATCGGATGCTCCCAATACGGCCCTTCCTCAAGCTACCCCTCAGGGTCCAACTGCTCCCCCAACTGTACCAGCTACTCCAGCCCGGCATGCCCCTCGCTTCCTTCCCTCTACTGAATCTACCCAACCCAAGACTGTGAAACTCGTTGACAGCGCATCTGCATAGCCCAACCTCCCCGCCTCCTTCCCCGCAGGAACCTCTTTGGTGCTGGCAGCACCCTCTTCCGGGCAAGCACCAGTGCCAACTGGAGCGAGCCTGCACCGACCAACATCAATATGGAACTTTAGATGTCATCAAGCCCATTCCCAACACAGAGCCCTTCGCCATCCCACTCCTTCCATCACCCTGGTTATTTAAATCTTTCCATTGTTTAGCATAATTGTCTCAGTATAGGGACCAGTAATGCTTTTCAGCCTCTTTTTAGTTTTTCTGCATCGGTAGAAAGTTCTCCTCATATTGTGGCTCTTCAGGATATTCCTCTCAGGAAGAATTGTCCTCCTGTTTTTCGCAACTATTAATGTTTTTTTCCCCCGGCAAATAATACTTATTAACCTCAAGTCGCAACTTATGTTCATGAAATGCTATTAAGTGTTCTCTCTATTCAATTCATTGTTTTATGAAAGGGGCGACCTCATGGCAGTGAACTTTCACTCCCCTGAGGGACTTTTTGATACTTCTCATAATTTATTTCGTTTGTATAATGCCTACTCTATCCCTAGTGGCCACCATAGGTCTGTTTCTCCCCTTGATTTATTTCCCCAACATGACTTTCCGACACTTGTCCTTGGGGACCTCAACATTTATCACCCCACCTCAGACCTAACTCGTTTCCTCTCCGACTATGATCAGTTTATAAATTCTCCTTTTTTCGACATGGCCTCAGCTCGGTTATTTTCTCTCCTCAACATACCCGGGCCTACACTAGGTTCCCCATCACCTCTAACTACCGCCCTGCAGTGCTTGACTTGTCCTTTGCCATCTCTGCTTTGCTCCTGTATTTTTCCTCCTGGAACCCCTTCCTCCCGCCAACAGGTTCAGACCACATTGCACTCTCAATCCTGCTCTCCACCCTGCTTCTAAAGCCCCTGCTCAGGGGCCTAAACTGGAGGTATATGGATTTGGATTACATCTCTCCTCTTCTAGCTGAAATTACTCTCGCTGCCCCTGCTCTCCCCACTCCACACACACCCTTGACCTCTGGTTCGACAACAGCCTTGCCAAGATCACACACCTCATCACCTCCAACGCCCCATCCAGACACCCCTCCTCCTACTCTAAACCATGGTGGACTCCAGAACTCACTCAGCTACGCTGTATCTATTACCATTTCACACGCGTGATGAGAAAGGATCAGGCCTTGCTCGCCCAGGCCCGTGTGGCACGGAACCCGTATTTCAAGGCTATCTAATCCCCCAAGAGAGTGCACTGGTCGCAATTTCTTGTTCATGTCAACTCAGGATTGGTATGAGATGCCAGAAAGATTGCATCCAGCAGAGCTCTGGATCATTTCCCCACCCTCGAGAATGCCTCCTCCCCAACCGAAATTAACAACACACTTCCACAACATTTATTCCCTCCGAGGCCCTCACCTCCCCCGCCCCTTATCCTTCCTGCTTTTAAGGACATCCCTCCTATTTCACCTTCAGAAGTGTCCTTTGCACTTCAAAAATCCTCTAATACGTCAGCCCCTGGCCCAAGTAGCATTCCCTACTCTATCTGGAAGCTAGTCCACAAGGCCAATGAGCGGCTCCTTCCATGCCTGTTCACCCCCCTCCTCACCCATGGATATCATCCCCAAGCTATGAAGAAGGCCAACGGCATTGTCCTCGATAAACCAGGCAAACCAAACTACCGCACACCTGCTTCCTTTTGCATCATTATCCTACTCGAAACTGTCTCCAAAATCCTGGAAAGACTTTCTGCCCTTCAGCTCGCCTCTGCTGCCCGCTCCCTTGGTCTCTTACACCCCAATCAGTGTGGGCCCCTGGCTGGTCTGGGCTGTTTCAATGCTGTTGCTACCCTCATCCACAAAGTACCCCTACTTCAAGCTGCTTCCTTCAAAGTATCAACTCTCTTCCTGGATGTCAAGGGTGGTTTTGACAATGTCTGCACAAACAAACTGGCTAGTAGCCTCGCAAAAGGGGGGGTCTCCGCCTATCTGGTTGCCTGGATTAAGTCTTTCCTCTGCAAACGCCAGTGCCGGCTCATCTTCCAAGGCACACCAAAGGTCTTCTGCCCGGTCACCATTGACACCCCTCAGGGCTCTCCGATTTCTCCTCTTCTCTTTGTGCTTTATATAGCCAGCCTCCACCCAACTATCCCTCAAGGTCTTGCAATTTCATATGTTGACGATCTCACCATTGCAGTCAGCTCAGACTCTGTACGTTCGAATATCTGAGCTCTTCAGTACCATTTGGGCATCATCCAAAGGCAGGGTGCTGACCTGGGGGTGGCCTTTTCGGTCCCCAAAACTGAACTCATTCACTGGAGAACTCCGAAGGACCTCACAGATGTTTTCTTTGCCCCCATAGTGATCAATGACATGCTCTTCCCACCGTCACAAGCTGTAAGGTGGCTTGGCTACTGGCTCACCCTTACGATCCAATCTACTATCCACTTCCGAAGACGGCTAGCGCTTGCCCAGGCCTCATTCACTACAATCCGGCAGCTCAGTGCAGCTGGCAAAGGCCTCATCTCCTGGTTCAATAGAACACTAGTATTTGGCGCCATCCCCCTTATCCTTACTTATGGCTGCGACCTTTTTATTCCGGACGTAGCCACACTGAAGAAACTTGACTCTTTGTGGCATGGAGTACTCCGGTGGACAACTAATTGTTTTTACACCACCACCCATGGTGCTCTATACCAGGAAGCCTCACTACCACCTATTTCCTCCATCTGCAAACACTGCCGCCGGTCAGCTGCCCTCCGCTTGGTCTGCGCTCCTTCAAAATTCAATCCTGCCACCGCCCGGATACCTGAGTCTGTGCCAACCTGAAACCAGGGACATTCGGCGGACGATCATCCCTTTCTGCTCCAAGGCTCCTCCAAAGCCATCCATCTTACCTCATGGCTCCGCCCTTGAGTTAATTCCGCCAAGCACCTACCTCTAGACTCCCTGTGTCACGAGATTTCCAACCTCATTACAGAAGTCCCTATCCTCCCACTCGCCTCGACCGACCTCGTATCTCTGCGACTTTCGAGAGAACCCTCAATCACCTCCCAAGCCCTTAGAACTCCTCTGATACAGTTACTCCTCGCCCACTGGATAAACATAAGCCCGCCAGTACCCCCGTCATATCTTTACAGTGCTTGCCTCACTTCTCATGCCTTTACTGGCCTTCCGCGTTTTATATGTGGCCACATTCACCAGATGCGCACAGGTGCCAGCCACCTTGCTGCCCATATCTCCTGGAGGAACAGAGATTCTAGCACCCTCTGCCCGTTCTGTGAGGAAGATGATGAGGCCTTCCAACACGCGATCCTCCTCTTCCCCGCTAAGGCCCAGCCTCGCCTCACCCATCTCTCAGGTGTGGATGACATTGGCCCTGACGCTCCCCTCTAGCTCTCGGTTCCCCTCCTTAGAGGGTTTGCTGAGTATCTCTACGCTTCTCGCATAGGCTTCCCTCTGGCCATGTTGCGTATTCGAGCCAGTACTGCTACCCCTGAGTCGGCATCGGACTCAGATAGCGCTTAACATCTTAAAACTCCCTTGCACGGCCACGGCCTTCTAGGTAGAGCTACTTTAAACTCCCCTGCCTGAGTCTCTCCTCTGGGTATCTCCAATATGGTTCATCAGTTTCTGTCACAAATCGTGACTAAGCAAGGCAGATTTCACATGACTAATAATTATTAGTCATAAAGTACGTTTATGTTTCACGCTATGCAGTCAGTTGACTCATAGTTCTCACATGACTCGCATTTACAAGTCATCTTATGTTATGATTGGTTAATGTTTCTATGACTCACGATTGTAAGTCATAATGATGTAATGACTTTCGCGCGTGACTCACATTATGAGTCACAAGTTTCACGCAGGTGACGCGCTTTGCCCACTTGACATGTTTTATGTTTTATGATTGGTTTACGGCATGTTGCGCAGTGACTCATAGGAGTCATCTGATTAATTTCGGGCATGACTCGTTATGAGTCACAGGACCGCATGACTCGAGTTATGAGTCACCAGGGTTAGGGTTGTTAGCGTGAAGGGTCTATAAGTAGGAGACTTGGTCACAGTAGTTAGAGCTCTTCCCGCTACCATCTAAGTACTTTCTTACAATATAACTTTACCTTTACCTCTCACCTTCTCACATTCCTATCAAGCAAGAAGAGATCACGATACAAAGAAGTTCCCTCGCCATCTCTCCCCAATAAGATATTGGAGTGAGATACGAAGACTATAGGATAGTCTAAATACGAAAGACGAGATTATAAGTTAATCTCGGAAAGAAGAACACTCTCAGATACCCAAACGAACTAGAACTATAACGATGGTCCAAGATCCTCACGTAAGTCGTTTGTTACCTGTTGCACCACTAATCTCCACCAGAGTAGGATTGTTACAGTTTCCTTTGTTCCTAGTTGTTTGCAGCAGTGGGCAAGTAGGGCGGGGAGGTTTTATTACATTTGATTGTTTTTATTATAAGTTGTAAGGAGGATTTTACTTTACTTTCTTTTGTCAGTCATCGATGGCAATGCAACAGGGTTCTGATGATCCTGCTTGGAGAGTTTTTTGTATGTGTTGTTTGAATTTTGTTATTTTCTTTGTTTGTTTTTGGAATTAAGGTTTTTTATATGCCATAGTGCGAGCTGCATGCAGGATTTTGTACCTAAATCAATAATCACATGATTCAAAAAAAAAAAAAAAAAAAAGAAGGAAAAAAGAAGTTACAAGAACTCAGTCCTCCATCTCCTCTACACACCTGGCGATTGAAATCTCAACACGACAAGATTATCACGACTTTTCCAAACTCCACCCCCCGCTATGGGTTCGCCCTATGGGGTGGAGTGCATTTCCCCTCATCTTCTCCCACCCTTAGGCTTATCTCTTTAGGCTTTCTTCTCCCTAGATTGATGGATATCGTCTTCGTTTGATGATGATTCCTGTTCCCATGCAGTGTTTGCTTTGAGTCTGACTTGGAGCACCCGCACGGCCGGCAACACTCTTCTCAACACCTATGTTACAGCCGGCCGGGTACACGGTTCGCCGTAAGGGAAAACATTTCAACAGCCCACGGTCGATTTCTCTACTGTCTTTTTCTTTAAGAGGCTGCCTAGGCAAGACATGAACGCGTTTTCAGATAGTTTCTACAGCACAGAGTTGGGTCTACCCTCTTGCTCCTCCTCCTCCTACGGTCTGATTGGCTGGCACCCTACTGCTTCTCCACTTTATTTTGGCTGCTACCCACAACTACCTGGCTGGTATCCATAACTACTTCATCACCTTTTGGACTATGACTATGGTCTATCACGGCTTGCCTCTGGAAGGATGGTATTGCTCAATCTCCTTCTTCTTTGCGAGTGCTTTGCCAACACTATGGCCCCGTTGTGCCCCCCCAGGACTTTGATTATGCCGAGCCTGGTCACCCCGTATTAAATATACGGGAACTTTCAAAGTGGAAGCGCTACATTTGCTTTTTGTTTTTCCTTGTTCGGATGATCGTGCCATGGGTTTTCCTGATTCTTTCTACTTGTTCTTTGATTTGATATCCTTCGTCTATCTTCTTAGCTAGTCAGGGATATCTTGTTGGGGGCGACATGTGCGGTTGGTTCCATACCAGAGGGACTTGGGGGGTTGGCCTTTTCTCAGGGGTAGTTGGAGGTTTGTTATATGCCAAAGTGTGTGAGCTGCAAGCAGGACTTTGTACCTTAAACAATAATCGCATGATTCTAAAAAGAAAATGGAAAAAAAAGGTAGAAGAACTCCATCCTCCGTCTCCTCTACACACACGGCGATTGAAATCTCAACACCACGAGATTATCACCACTTTTCCAAACTCTACCCCCCGCCATGAATTCTTCCTAGGGGGTGGAGTTCATCTCCCCTATACTTTTCCTGCCCTTAGGCTTATCCCTTTGGGTCGTCTTCTCCCTGGGTTGATGGATTTCGTCTTCTTTTTGATAATATTTCCTCTTCCCATGCAGCTTTTGCTTTGAGCCTCACTTAGAGCATTTGCATGGTCGGCAACACTCTCCTTGATGCCAATGTTACAGACGGCCAGGAACATGGTTTGCGGTAAGAGAAAACACTTCAACACGCAATGGTTAATTTATCTGTTCTCTCTTCTTTGAGAGGCTGCCTAGTCAGACACGAATGCGGTTACCCATAGTTTCCACAGCATAGAGTTGGGTGTACCCCTCCTTCTTCTCTTCTCCTCACGGTCGGATCGGCTGGCATCCTACTACTTCTTTTTTGGCTGGTACACTACTGCTTCTACACCCTGGGCCTCTGTTCCCTTCTGATATGTGGGCTTGGGTGACTCTCATGGCTGTGTGTGTGGCGGTTGCCTGTGTCTGGGGTAGGGGTTTCATGCCGGCTGCCTCTGTTGTGCCCACACAACATGCAACCCCTCCTGGACTGGTTTCCGGTGGGCCCACGCTTTTCTCTTTGCCCTGCCACACACTTCAGCCTATGTTGGTTATGGTTTCTGAGTCCCCCCAGGGGATTTCACTCGTGTTCCATGCCTGGGGAATACCACGACAGTGCCTTCCGGTAAATTTTAACCCCTTGTGTATGGCCGTTGATGGGTGTCTTTCTATCTTGTTGGGTGTTGAGGTTTCCTTACTTTCATTGAAGGTTGCCCACTGTTGGTGTAACGGGGGCACCCTATAGAGAGGTGAACTCTAAGGTTGCGACCGTACCAAAACTCAAAGTAGAAGATAAAGATAGAGTAAATAATTCACGAAGAATCAAAACGGTTAAACTTAATATCGTTAA
>Ga0307509_10002907_pt1 | contig 27048 bp, 38 predicted proteins | sample 10_EM_MG_FD_202245 | JGI IMG/M metagenome (GOLD analysis project Ga0307509, IMG submission 202245) | Populus trichocarpa ectomycorrhiza microbial communities from riparian zone in the Pacific Northwest, United States - 10_EM | ecosystem: Host-associated > Plants > Roots > Unclassified | place... | reverse complement strand
ACCCTCCCCCCGCTCCAGATGACTTCGGTGGCTTGCCCCGGCGATCGTTCAACGCCAAGCAGCGAAGTGACTCTCCTCCGTCTATCCCACCCAAGGACCGCATCTCCACGACTGTTATCCCTAGGATATCAAGTCTCTGTGCCGGAGACCGCAACGACCAAGAGTTCATTCCAGGCTGTTCCACCATGACCCTACCAGAACGCACCTCACCGAGACGGAGACAAGACCCCCCCACTCGACAGTCCACAACCGCCCTCGCACATGCTTCTTTGGGGTTAGGCCTCCCTCATGTTATGCCTCACCAGGGAGCTTCGTCCTCATCTTTGGATATCACCGCTCTCCGGAACACTTCCAATCACGAGAACGACGGCGAGACTGGCGTTGCGCGGTCAATCATGCGCAAGGCAAAAAGCTTCCAGAAGTTACGGCCAGATCCTCCAATAGAGGACCCCCAGGATTCCCGGGAACGCAGGCGGTCGAGGGGGCTAAGTTTGGGCCCACTGCATATCACAATCGAGGGCAAGGGCAAAGAACGTGAACCAGAGAGTCCTGCAACCGGCCTTTCGAGAAAGGCCTCTTTCTGGCGTCGCAGAAAGGACTCCTTAAAAACCCTGGCTCATTCAGATTCACAGAAACCGCTTCCTCCTGTTCCAAACCCGCCGACTGATGGGAGAGGGTATATCCATGCACAACCGCCGCTCCCCTCAACGAGTGCGAACGACAGAAGTGGCATGTCTGGTCACATACCTGGGCCATCCACACCCAAACCCAGCGCCTTGGTTCGTAGCCGCTCGAGTCTTCTCAAACGGAGCCACTCTGAGCGCATGTCACCTGGAACCCGGCCGTCTTCCGCACATGGTCCATCCACGCCCGCCACTTCCAAATCAACTGAAAGTGCGCGTCTTCCCGGGCGGCCGTCCACTGCAGGTGCCCTGTCTTCAAGTCCCAGATATTCACACCTCACCACTTCCACCACTTTTTCTTCCATTCCACCGCAACCCTTGACGGACCGCGCAGAATCACTCCCTCTAGACCCACCGAAACCCCGCGCCCGTGCTTCAACAAACCCTCCTCTCCTCCATCGTCTGTCTATGAATCTCTTCGCATCTTCACCGCCAATCCCTGCTCTCCCCCATACCCAACTGACGAGTTCGCCTGAAACGAGCGCCGTTAGTTCTCCACGCCCCTCTACATCCAAACAATCGATCGATATACCGAAACCACGTGTTGACGAAGAATCCCCCAAGCAGTACGTAAACCGTCTCACTGAGACCGTTCCAAAATCCGATATTGCCACTGTGTTGGCTTCCAGGTAAGCCCTTTTGCAATGCCTCGTTTCAACGAGCTAAAATTTCCTCAGTGGGGAGACATTCTATGTCGGTGCTCTCAACTATTATCTCTCCCAGTTCGACTTTGAGTCCAACCCGCTGGATGTCGCCCTGAGGAAGCTCCTGATGCACGTCGGCCTTCCTCGTGAGACGCAACAGATCGACCGTGTTATCGAGTCTTTTGCTACGAGGTATTCTCAATGTAACCCTGGACTGATCGTTCCCCAAGGTAAGAGATTCCGATCTGGGCGGTTACCCACTTTCTAACCCGTCTCTAGATAACGCATACATCCTCGCGTTCAGCCTAATAATGCTCCACACTGACGCGTTCAATAAATCGAACAAGCATAAAATGTCGAAGGCTGACTATATCAGAAATACCAGCTTACCTGGAGTTGCACCCGAAGTTCTTGATGTACGTTTCCCACCTCCTACTTGAAAGGCTGCTCCTTCAACCGTCTCCCAGTGTTTCTTCGACAATATTGTGTTTGCTCCTTTCATCTTCATCGAAGATCCCCTCGATCTGAATCCAACGCTCCCGCCGCCTCTGGATGGCGCACCATCAAGACGCGGTTCGACCTTCACGTCACCAAGTGGGAGTGCTGGTACCGGGACGGGTCTCCTCAAGAGCAACCGGATTGACCCCTACTACCTGATAATCCGGGTGAGTGCTGTTCATCAGTTCGCAGGCGATCCTACCTCAACATTCTACGCAGAATGAACTTGACCCTCTGCGAGTTGACGTGGAAGACGCAGTGCCCCTTGCCAACCCTTACACCTTCCGCGGCCCTGCAGACGATGCAAACTACGAAGAGGCTCATGAAAAGTTTTTGAGAGCTCGGAGTGCCGATATTGCCATGGAAACCTCTCTGGTATCCCCTACGTTCTTCAACATCTCCAGTCCCATGCTCTCGACAAGTCCCATCAACGACGACACTGTACCAGCCTACACTGGTTACGTTGTCAAGCTCGTCAAGATCGGAATATTGAACAGGAAGGACGACATCGTAGAAGGGGGCAAACGAGCAATCGCCCGCAAATGGAAAGGGTGGGGCGCTATTGTAACAAACTCCCAGCTTCTCTTCTACCGGGACGCGGCCCAGGTGATGAACATCCAGCGACAATGCGAAGAATCGGTGGACCTCCCCCCGCCGCGATTTGGATTGGCGAAACCCGACGAGCTTTGGTCCCTGAAGAACGTGCTCGCTGTATCCGACAAATCGTATACTAAGGTATTTTTACGTTTGGTCAGTGATGTTATCAGCACTGAAAGGTGACCATAGAGGGAACACGCTTTCCGGTTCGTCATGGCTGATGGCCGCCAATCGCTGTTCCAAGCTGAGTCGGAGGAGGACAAGTACAAGTGGATGGCGTGCATAAACTACGGAAGTTCCTTCAAGACTGCGGATGTGCACATACGTTCAGCTGGGATGGCGAAGAAAGACATCGAGTTAACCGGCATCGCCGCCGCCGCCTCACACATCCGTGATTTGGAAATGCGCGGGAAGGGATCACCCCCCCTCAGAACCTGGGACAGGAACGGTGCCCCAAGGCGGTCGCGCGTGGAATCGTTGAATCCAGTGGCTTTCCGACGTTATTCAGATAGCTCCGAAACGGAACCAATGTCTCCGCTTTCCGATAGTTCATCGATCCAAGTCAAGAACACTTTCGACATCGTCAAGGCGGATCTTGCCAACACCATGCGGGCATCTCTCGACCTCCCTAGCTCGTTTTCACGGACGCACAGCCTTGACTTGGCATCTACACTCTCCTTCCTCCCGAACGGTGGTGATTATCGGCCCCACGGAACAAGATCTACTAGGACTCGCATGATCGAGAATAGAATCAAGGAAATCGAGACACAGCTATCCGAAACTCGGTCTCGGTTGCGCTCGGAACTATCGCTAGTCCAGAACATTGCAACTCTCACACCTTTCCAAAGGACGACCCGCGATCGGCTTTACATGACGATTCTGAACACCGCGAAGCGCGTCAGCCGCCTTCGTTTGCAGGAAACCAAACTCGTCTGTCACCGTGACATTTTGACGCACGATTTGTTGTCCGCAGATCTGAATTGGCAACGGACGAAGGAAACGGCATTGAACGCGGCCAAGGAGGTGTTGCGTGTCAGGTCGTTCAGCCTGACGGAGATCAATGTGATAGACGAGAAAACATCCTCAATCCCTCGTCCTCCGTTACCCGCGCATGCTATCCAATTATCTCGTTCGTTTAGTGGCGACTCATTCTACTCGACCCTGGATTCTACAACTAACTCCCCCGCCGCGCATTATCCTTCGCCGTTCACTTCGCATACCGTTGAGTCACCTGCATCCGCTCACTCGACGACAACATCCCCTGTAATTCCTGGCCAAGCCAGCGCTTCCTCGATATCGTTTCCGTTCCCGGTGGAATACGCCACGACGGACAGCGCTCGCACTTCACTCGATCATGGGGCGGGATTGGAGAGCAACCCTGGGAGTTTATATACCCACGAACGGTTCTATACGGCACCGGAGTCCCCCGAGGAGCAAGCGGAGGAATGGAACAAAACCAAGGCAGCCAAACGAGTATCACTCGTTCGCGTGCCTAACGACCTCCGGATGTCACTCCCGGTTCGGACACCCGAAGATATTTACACGCGTTTGAGAGCTAGCCCAACGATCGCTTTGTTGGCCCCAGGGTCGTTGATGACTGCCTTGTAAAAGGACCCATGGACTCTGGTTTCATTTCTGGAAGGGATTATTTATTCACCCGTGCAATTAGGTAGTTTTGGTATGTATCTTTGAACCCTCTACGATAACCGTACATGATAATGAATACGACCGCTTATAGACAGCTGAGTAGGGTGGACACATCCGACGTACAATTCCGAGCCTAGAAACGTTGCCATGGCCCGGATCCGATCATTTCCACCATCAGCCCGTGGTATCTACTGGAGCACGACTAGTGACCTCAATGAGAAACTATCGCGTTTCATCCTACTGATCCCAGACATGCGAGCGCGTCCTAGCCAAAGCGATAGATCGCTTCTCAAACCTGGCAACCACCATGACGAACAATCGGCCCCGCGACCGACTGTCGGCGATTCTGTCCCCGTCCACCCATCTCGCTGCATCGCACACGAAGTCCCACCCGACTGCACTGAATTCAGTCCCATTCAGCCACAAAGAAGACAGCCAACCGAAGCGATTTAAGAGGCACAGACAACCATCATACCTTTTCTCTTTCCCCCCCACGACTAGCCCACTATTATCTGGCATGACCACCATGCCTCCTTCCGCTGCTTCATGGATCTCTGGTGGGTCGATACCTTCGATGCCGCAGTCACCACCGGAGCGACCACCACGCGCCGAAAACCCCTACTCCCGTCGCTCTTCCCACCGCACCAGCCGACCCAGCACCGGAGGGACAAGCGGACGAGGACAAGTTACGGAGCTCCCCGATCCCAAAAGATCGTCGGAGTCCTCGTACCCGCCCACCCCAGGATCGTCACCCCACCACAGTAGATTCCTTCTTGCCCCACGTAATCGAGCTATGCCCCAGCGGCGAGCCAGTGTTGATGTGACCCCGACCCTGGACCGTATCGTGCGGGCTGGTGGCGCCGAGCCGAAACAAGTGACATTGTCACGCAGTCGGTCCCTACGGACTCACAAGGACGGGCCAACCGTTATCGGAGGCGATGACCTTCGCGAAGCCAACCCGCCGCGAGAGCCTCTGACCGAAAAGCAACGAGTTATGAACGTCCGCAGGGCTAGAAAGATGCAGCAGGTGCGCACCGATCCTAGTTCTGACCCTTGTTTTCTCTATCGTGGACTTGATATCCTGATCGAACTGCTCTATGTTCAGGTCTTTGGCTCTGAACCACCCCAGGCCCTCTTCCAGGCCACCCATCCAAACCCCAGGTCGGGCGGAGGGTGCGGTCGCACGGAGCAATTCGACAAACGGGCATCGATGTCCACAATAAGCTCGATATCGACGGCAGATTTGCTACCGCTGTCCCCTCCTCGGAGGCCTCGAACGATCTCGGCCACATCAACAATCACGACACCGACCCCACCCTTGACACCAATATCGCCCATCCTGCCACAACCGGAACTGTCGACATCACCGTTGCCGAGTTTTGAGCAGTCGTTCACTCGTGGCCCTCCCACGACGGCTCCACCGTTTTCTCATGTGTTCCCTGAGGACACCCAAGCATCTGGCGCCACCCCCGGGGCGCTTACAACCCTAGTCCGCGCGGAGACGACCGGGGGACGCAAGGAAAGAGATTTCAGGCAAAGACGGATGCGTGCGGCGAAGCTATCGAGATTCTTTGGGGTTGGTTATCAGGACCTCGAACCGCACCTTGCCCCGAAGAGTTACACCAACCCCCAAAAGCTCGAGGTCGCAATTGATGATAGGGGTGGGTTGTTTTGGGAAAGACACGAGCTCCGTAGCCTCGACATGGAGGACGCTATCGCGAAACTGCGGGATCTTCGGTCGTCATGAAACCTCGCCGACCACAATCGCCAGCATTTTTCCCATCCCAAACTTCGATGTATTGTCCTTCCTGCCGGCCTTAACTTCGCCCTCTCTTCTCGCCGTCATCTGTCTGGTACAAAGGATTGGCGCAAGAATCCTCACTCCCTTCATTCTCTTCTTGATCACGTCATGTGGATCCAACTACAGTCGGAGGGTCGTCGGTGGGTTATGTATTCCTCGCCCCCGACCACCTATCCGGTGGTTTTCCCCCTCCCGGCTCAATTATTTTAAAGGTCTGTGCACAAAGATTTTGTGCATTCATACAATTCATACTGTATGCCCTCCTTCGTTGTACCACCATATCATAATGAGTCGACGGACTCTGCAGCTTTTTCTCTCACTCTATTCCCCTCTTTATGTTATTGCAGATTCACTATAACTATTTGTACGATTTCACGGCGGCTTTCGGTCCCCCTTTGCCCTGTCTTAATTTCCCATCCCCTGGCCCTGGTTGTGCCTTGTATGTACGTGCAAATATTCGTTCACCGGCGTAATAATACGTAGACGGATTCTCCGAGAACCACGTTGGTCATGTGTCGGAATGAGCCAGTGAGCGACATTAGAAGACCCCCGAAGGAAACGTAGGCGGTCCTGCACGGGAAAGGCGTCAATATTGAGTGACAAAAGTTAAGTTGCGGAAGTAGAGGGGACGTACGAAACCTCCTTTCCCGTGTCAAACTTGTATACCTGTTCTCCAACAGCTGTTGAGTGGGGTGGAGGACCTCTAGGTCTCGGGTTGTACGCACCCTCCCAAACATCACGTACTCGTAGTCCTCTTCTATCCCTTTCTGGCCCTTGCCATCCGGCCGCCACTGTTGTTCCTTATCCTCCCCTTCTCCCTCCTTCCCTGGGGCGCTTCCGCGGGATAACGATGTGGCCAACGACAGAGTGAAAGTCTGACCGGACTTTAGAGGGAAAAGCTCGATGTTGTAGTCTAGCGTCAGGTCCATCTCGTAGTTCTTCGATTTCGCGTACAGACGCGAAACTTGATCATGGCAAGCGGAATTCACAGGTTATGGGTGCCAGGAGTGGAGGGTTATGGAGGAAAGTAGGGGAACCTGTAAGTATATGGTGTCGATTTCTTGGAGCGTCTGGCGAGGTGGTCTCACCTCGGTCGAACTTCCGACCCTCTTTATCAATACCATCGATAGTGAATTCGTCGTTGAAGACGATGTGCGATGAACCGGAAGCCATGCAGGGAATGGACAATTTGATTGAGGGTGAGAACTCGATCACAGTTGAAGCTGGGGGGGGTCAAAAACTCGTGTGTTCACGATTGAGCCGGGAATAAACTGGATGCTCGTGTATTGTAGGTGGAGTTCGTCTCTCTCGGAACGCATCCACATAGGGATATCTAAACTGGTTCTACGCTCATCCAATAACAAGTTTGCCATCCACTTCGTTGAACTCATACTGGGGAACCTCCAGATTAAGCTGAATACCAAGGCCGTCAGAACCAAATAACGCATCATGGCAAGGGTCAAACATACGGGAGCGGGACCCTTCCGGATACGACCGGCTGATGGACATAGTGGGTTAGTTAACACTAGGTGAGTGAGAAACACGACTGTAACGTACAAATGTCGTAGTGGGAACCGTGACACGGGCAGAACCTGTAAGAGAGACGGTCAGCGCGAAGGATAGGTGATATTAAAGTTACACACCAGCCACCGTAATCTCCAGCCTCGCCAATGGGGACACATCCCAAGTGAGTACAAACACCAAGCATGACCAACCACTCTGGCTTCTTCACCCTAGCTTCGTCACTTTCGGGATCACGGAGAGACTTCCAGTCTGTGCCATTCGCCTCTTGAATCTCGTCTGGGGTTCTGTGACGGATGAACACGGGCTTTCCACGCCATTTGATGATCGCGTTCTTTCCTTCCGGAATACTTGAAAGTTCGACCTCGACCTTGGCCAGGGCGAGAACGTCAGCGGAGGCGGCCATAGTTCCCAAGAACTCGACAACGGTGGATTTGGCAACGGAGGCAGATAGGACACCAAGTGATCCGACCATGAAGTATTGGAGGGCCCGGTTGGTAGAAGAAGAGGCGGCCTGGTAACCGGAGAAGTCGGGAACGTTGGGGGCATCCTTAACGGGGGTTGAGGTATGGATGTATCGTTGTTGCGAGAAGGTATTAACGGGTGCTGAACTCTGGTCAGAAGTTGCGTTACGACGAAAAAAAGGCAGAAAGCTTCGTACAAGTCACATAAGTCTTGGAGACCAGACCGGAACTGGTCCTGGAAACGCCTCCGGACCATTTAGGTTGCAGGTCGGTGCGAGGACCAGAATGACCGTGACCGTGGTGTCCGCCGCCTCCGACGGCAGCGAGGTTAACGAGAGTAGGGTGGGGGACACCGGAAGAAAGTGTCCTGACGGTTGGGGGAAGCGTGACGGCTTTTTTTACTACTTTGAACGTCGACGCCATCTGGTCGTAGGAGTGAGGGGGAAGAGGTCGAGAGAGAGTTGGCTGCTCGTGGTAAATTCCGGAACCATCCGACGAATGAGCATCACGCGAATTCACTCTGCCCCAGTCGAGTTTATTCTACCAACTACCCGGTATTCGACTGTCCAGTGTCCTTCGTATCCTTCGCAGACACGCTCTGCGATGCGCCCAGGTTCCCCATCCCAAGATTTTTCCAGTCGTCGCGTTCCATGAGTCCCCTGCAAGCAATCAGCTATCCACTCCAGATCAAACTTCAATCACGCGCACCGGTTCATGCGACAGTCAAGATAATCCTTGGAGAGGACCCTGCATGGCGTAGACGCGCTCCCGTTCGTCTTGAGGCAGTCTAGGTACTTGACCATATAGTCCTTGCACTCGCCTACAAATCATATCCGTATTCTGTTTCTAAACTCTCCGGTTTTTGGCGGGTACGTGCGCACCGTAGTGGTCGAGTGGGAATGACCCTCTGTCTGGTGGTGTAGCGGTGAATCCGGTCGAGGAAAGTGAAGGAGGCCGACCGAACGACATGGGCGAGAAATCACAACAGCGCCCAATCGCGTGTGGGGGAGCTTGATCGGCGCGACCTCCCCCAGCTTTGGCTTGGCCGCGGTTTGGCTAGCCTGACTGCCAAGACCACGCGCCCGACTTCCAGAGAACATGCGAAAGTTTCAACGCCCCCCTTCCCTAGGACGACTTTGTCACCATGAGCTGCTCCGACTGTACCTCGGGAAATTGGCTTCCGGGTTCTCCCAAGGGCACTGAAGAGGATGGTGCCTACCTCGCCAAAGGTTCCAACCAGGCAGACACCAATGACAAAGCTGTCGTCCTCCTCACAGACATCTTCGGTCCTATCTCCAACCCAAAGATAATTGCCGATAGCATCGCTGAGCGTACTGGATTCGACGTCTGGGTCCCAGACCTCTTCAATGGCACGTACTCTACCAAAGTCTGCAGTCAACGCGCTGGGTGCTCACCCAATATCGTTCGTCCAGGACACCCGCCGGTTGCACCTGATGTCATCGATTGCGTCTCCCCCCGTCGCCCGGGTGAGAACGTTGGGTTCTGGAAGAGTGTCAAGTTCTACTGGGTCGCTTTGACACACATCTTCGGGATCATCGCCTCTCGCCCAGGCGTGGTTGACCCACGGGCTAAAGAGGTCTCTCGTTTCGTACCGCACCGTGTAGGCTGAGAATTTAGTTTCCCTCTAGTTCCTGACCAAGATCAAGGCCGAACGCGGTTACAAGAGCATTGGTGTTCAGGGGTCAGTACCTGCCCTCGCGTCCACACTTATCTGACTCTTCGCGATAGGTACTGCTTCGGTAGTGCCATTGCCATCCGTATTGCGCAACTCGATGCTATCACCTCTATCGTCGTTGCCCATCCAGCCCCCTCGACCTTGAAGGACATAAAGGCAATCGACGTGCGCGCCGGATAATTTGACCGATTGGCGAACGCACCTAATGTTCCCCCTCTAGAAACCTATCTCGTGGATTTGTGCAGAAGGTGGCAATCGGTGTTCGCGATAGCACCCCCCCTTTAGTGACATCACTCCCTGTACAGATGATTTTACCTTTTCCAAGGAACTCAGGTTGCAGTCAGAAGCGCACTTCAAGTCACGGACCCCCGAGCTCCAATATGAGTTCGTGGATTACCCTGGTAACCCCGTTCGCGTTTACCTGATCCGTTTGGCCTGATACACCCCAAAGGCACCGTCCATGGGTTTGCATGTAGGCCTGCCAGGGAGCATCCGCTCTCTGTTGAAGGGCAGGAGAAGGCTTTAGAGCAGACAGCCAAATGGTTCCAAAGTACCTTGTAATCAATCCCTCCCTCGCTGTGAGGCGCGTACGAAATGTTCCCATTTGAACGTGAATGTCGAGTAACACATTTAAGTACTTAAGAGACGGAGTACCTCTTACCCTGCGTACTTTTCGCTGGATCCGAAGTACGTAAACAAATCCGACAGAGAAGTCAAAGATTCCCAAAGAACGTTCCTGAACTCGTGATTCTTTACAGCGTAAACGGTACAACATAACAGATAAACGTTTGTACAATCTAGTTTCCCAAACTTCTCGTTTTGTACTGAGCAACGCAACGCGCGATCGCACAGATGGGGGGACGGTTTAAGCGTCGTAGGTAGAGGCAGACACGTTGCCACCGCGTCCAGTCCAGTTGATGTGGATGTCTTTGCCGGCCTGAAGCTTGGAGTTCTCCTTTCCGGGGAGGACACGGAAGGTGTGGGCCCCAAAGTAATCCCGTTGAGCCTGGAGGATATTGGCGGAAACAACCTCGCTCCTGTAACCGTCCAGGAAGGCAAGAGCTGTCGAGAAGGCAGGGGTGGGAATACCCCAGAGAACGGCCTGAGCGATGATACGCCTCCAACCGGGCTGAGCCTTGTGGATGGCTACAAGAGGGGTGTGAGAAAAAGGTTCACTCATTAGTATTGGAGACATACCCTCGACGAAGAAGTCATCGAAGAGGAGTGACTCAAGGTCGCGGTTCTTGCCGTAGGCAGCAGCGATGTCGTTAAGGAAGACGGACTATCGGGACGATTCAGAATACACGCTACCGCGGTGGTGGGGAGGGCCCTCACCTTGATGATGCACCCTCCACGCCACATACGAGCAATACCGGCGTAGTTCAAGTTCCAGCTGAGCTACACGAGGGTCAACCGGAGGAAGGCGGATGCGGAGCGCTAAAACCCACATCCTTGGCGGTTTGGCGCATGAGCATGAATCCTTGAGTGTATGAGATGATCTTGGAGGCGTAGAGAGCTTGTTCAAGGTCATCGATAAATTGTTTCTTATCGCCGTGGAATGCCTCTTTCTGGGGGCCAGAGATAACTTTGCTAGCACGGACACGCTCCTGCTTGAGGGAAGACAGACATCTGGCGAAGACAGCCTCTCCGATCAACGTGACTATAGGAGGGGTAAACAACGACCGAAAGGGAGCTAGACTTGGGTTTTCGACTGACCCGGGATACCAGCATCGAGGGAAGCAATGGCAGTCCATTTGCCAGTACCCTTTTGACCAGCAGAGTCGAGGATCTTGTCAACCATAAATTCACCATCGTCGTCCTTGAACTTGAGGATGTTGGCGGTGATGTCGATCAGGAAGGAGTCGAGAACGCCCTTGTTCCACTTGAAGAAGATGTCCGCAATCTCGTCGTTGGGAAGATCGAGACCGTGCCTGAGGATGTCATAGGCCTCAGCAATCAGCTGCATGTCACCATATTCAATGCCTGGGTGATCTTAGTACGGGTATCATTTACGATCGGCGGGAGCTTAATTTACCGTTGTGTACCATTTTGACGTAGTGACCGGAGCCGGTTTCGCCAACCCAATCACAGCAAGGCTCACCGAACGCTTGGGCAGCGGCGGCTTGGAAGATGGGCTGAATCGCCGGCCAGGCTGCTGTGGAGCCACCGGGCATAAGAGAGGGACCATGACGGGCACCCTCCTCTCCTCCAGAAACACCGGAACCGACGAACAAGAGGCCCTTCTCCTCGAGTTCCTTGGTCCTTCGGATGGAGTCGGGATAATGGGAGTTACCGCCATCAATGATGATATCACCCTTCTCCAGATGGGGGACGAGTTGTTGGATAAATGAGTCGACGGCGTCACCGGCCTTGACGAGGAGGATGATTTTACGCGGCCGCTTCAGCTTGGCGGCGAGCTCCTCGATGGAGTGAGCACCCTGGACATTAGTGCCTATAAAGCAAAGAGGCCGTTGGTTGTTTATGAGAGGAGAGGGAAGCCAAGGTAGACGACTAACCCTTGGCTTCGTTGGCGAGGAAACTATCAACCTTGGAGGTGGTCCGGTTGTAGGCAACGACGTTGAAGCCCTTGTCGTTGATGTTCAAGATGAGGTTTTGGCCCTATTGGAGGGAGAAATTTGTGGTGAGAACCTAAGCGATATGGAGGTGATAAATCTTACCATGACGGCCAAACCGATGAGGCCAATATCACCACTGGGGATAGACACCGATGGTGAGTAAGATCGGGAAAGAAACTGAGAGATGCAAGAACATACGTTGGTTGGGACATTGTCGGCGATGAGCTTTGGGGATGGAGAGGGATGGGAGGAGGAGGAATTAGGAGACTGATTTGGCGGGTCAACGAGGGATCGGGGTTGATAACCACCAAGGAAGGGGATCACGTGGCCTTGAGAATCTGTTGGTCATCCTCCGGTCATGGATGATGATCAGCGGGGAGAGTTGGCCTTCCTTGCCCAATGGAAGCGTATATACACCGCTGGGAACGGCTTAAACTGGCCGCCATTTACCCATAATACATTAGTGAGATTCGTTGCAGTCGGAGCCATCCAAGGCGAACGTGGGATCGGAGGTTGTCCCGCTCTCGCCAATTCCACCTGTTGCCCCAACCGACACTCAGGGGTTCACGGTACTCGCTCGAGACTTCTCTGGTGCTCATTTCTTTAACACCCTCGTCACATCCCGTGGACCGGCCATCCGCCTCGGTGGCCGGACGCTCATCAATGCGTCATCCGATCCACTTGCTCAACTACCAACACCTTTCCTGTTGCCCCAGGGATGCCGTCAACGCACACACGCGGTGTCCTCCACGCCATCCCGGCGGTCGTGGGCTCCCCGATTATGCATGAAGGTTGGGTCCTCAAGAAACGGAGGAAGAAGATGCAAGGTACGGAGGCATTATCACCCACCGCCGCAGTGCATTGATTTCAACCCGCTTCGCTACTCCAAATTGGTTAGGTTTTGCCCGCCGTTATTTTACCCTTTACGAATCCGGGGTCTTATCCTACGCATTTGGCCCCGGAGAGCCCGTCCGTGACCAGATCTCTCTTGGCCAAGCCGCCATCTCGAATGCGCCATGTCAGTATGACCCATTGTCACCCACAGATTGACTCAAAGTTGGATACCAGCTCGTAAGGAGATCCACGTCGATTCAAGCAATGCTACATTCCACATTCGGTGTCTCAACACTCCCGATTTTGAAGCCTGGATGTCCGCCCTCAGGTCCACAGAGCATTCCTCCCCCACCTCGATCATACTGAACTTCCTCATTTAGGAAATACATTTCGGCAGGCGAACGCGTGAGGAACCGAAGGTCTATCCAACGGGCCAACTCTCGCCTCGAGGGTTTATTCCGTGCAAATTCCTTGATCATGGACCTCAGTTCTGTATGTCATCCCCATTCATTTGGCGCATCAAACTTATCTCCCTTCAAGACTATCCATGACTTGGAAGAGGCAATCAGCGCTCTACCGCCGGATGACCCCAAGAAGAAATCTGGATCAAAGGGCAAGGAAAAACACGGCAAAGAAGTGTTTGGATTGTTCAGGAAGCGTACGCGGTGCCGGCAGTCATAAACTCTTTTTCTAACCTCCTCCCTGCAGCCAGTTCCTCCGTTCCGGAGAAGGACGACGTATCCGTCTCTGATTCCGGCGTTTACGCCCGTCTTTACGCTGCCTTGAACGCTCTCAAGGAACAACATGTTTTACTCGCTAGGGCTGTCTCGAGTATCTCTTACAATGATGCGCCGTCCACTTCCCTGGCAAGCTCGTTAGTCCTTCCTCCAAGAGTTGAAGAGGGGGAGGAAGAGCCCCACTTCGAATCCCCAACCTCATCGCCTACGCCTCTAGTCAAATCGGAGCGCGCTTCTGTCGCCACGAGTACGAGCGATAGTTTCTGGTTCGACGCGCCGGAGTTTGGCGATGGTCCTGAGGAGTTCCTTCTGGAACCCACCGGAGCTGATGACCGGGGTCCCGACAGCAGAATAATGGACCCAAATGACCGAGACGACTCGAATTCTGTGGACACGGACATCGAAGAGGAAACCCCCAAACACGAGCCTACAGAACTACCCTCGGACCCCCCTTCACAGGTTACTCGGAGGGCCCAGCTTCCATCCCTTCCACCAGCAGACGAAGGTAGTTTATTTACTGTGCTGAAGAAGAACGTTGGGAAGGTACGTTTCGTCGCCCTTCGAAGATGCACGAATATACACCTCCTCTTAGGACTTGGCCAATGTGGCCCTACCTGTGACGTTCAACGAACCTCTCTCGTTACTACAACGAGCTGCTGAAGAGATCGAATACTTCGACCTCTTGGATCAATCTGCCAAGAGCATAGATCCTGTCGACAGAATATGTTATGTCGCCGCTTTTGCTGTATCTAGCTACGCGCACACGAAGGCCAGGAGTGGTAGAAAAGGATTGTAAGTAGACCCAAGATCCATCCAACTTGCATATCCGCTAACGGCCCCCAGCAACCCAATGCTTGGTGAGACATTCGAGGACCCAAGGATGAAATTCGTTGCCGAAAAGGTTTCCCACAATCCTGTCATTATGGCGTATCACGCAGAAGGAGAGGGCTGGGAGTTGTGGGCAACGTCGGCTGGGCGGACGAAATTCTGGGGTAACGGCTAATATCGACGAACTTTACTGGTCCAAAAGTTCACCGTTCTCCTCATTCTAGGGAAGAGCCTCGAGATCATCCCGCTCGGCACGATACATGTGAAGATAGGTGGTAATCACTACCAGTGGTTAGTGTTCACTATTTCGCGCGTTGTTCAGGGGATTGAGATCGTTTTTTCCTGGTTCTCAAGGAAAAAACCCTCGTCGTTCATGCGGAACATCATGATGGGAACTAAATACCTTGAGCACGTTGGCGCAATGACCATTGAGAACGTAACCACCAATGACCGATGCGTCCTCGAGTTCAAGGAGAGCGGGTACTGGGGCGCTGCGAACGCAGTTTCCGGTACCGTTCATTCGGCTTCTGGGGAATCCCTGGCAAGCCTTGAAGGCAAATGGGACGAGAACATTGTCCGGAACCTCGACGAGTCGCGCTTCCAACTTCTCTGGAGGATCTCACCCTTCCCGAAGAACTGCAAGGACTATTATGGTTTTACCTCGTTTGCGATAACCCTAAACGAGATAACCCCAGACTTGCAGCGGAGGCTACCACCCACAGACTCGAGGTATAGACCGGACATACGTGCATTAGAAGAAGGGGACCTTAACACGGCGGAAGCCGAGAAGCAGCGAATAGAAGAGGCACAGAGGGAACGTCGGAGGAACGGGAGGGACCAACAGCCTCGGTGGTTCCGCCAAGAAGGCGATGAATGGGTGTACAATGGTGGATATTGGGAACAGCGGGAGCAAGGATGGAAGGACATTCGACCTCTCTGGTGACACCCATGGCTTTCTGGTGTTGTTCAGCTAGTCGTGCTTAGGGTCCAATGTCTACAAATATATCATATTACGGAACTCCGTTCCCCCGAAAATACAATCGCCAGGGTCTACCCCGTTTCTACGGAAAGGATGAACGTTCATCGATGACGATTTGTCACATACCCGTTCTCAGTCGGCAACGCGCGAGGTGCACGCGGTTCGCTGCCATATACCGCTGGCGGTTAACGTAGTCCTAATAGGCGTCGTACTCGCCCAGCATGGGGCATATCAACGATGCGAATGAAACGGGTGGGTAAGCGATCAAGCATTTGGGATTCAGGTCGTTTCTGAACGGCGTGTTGAGTTAGCGACCTTCCAATGCGCTCGCGGCCGGGTAGCGAACCGATCACGTCAGGGCTGCCTATCAAAAGGTGACTGCCCTGCCCACCATCCGAGGGAGGAACTGATGGCGGTTCGTCAGGGAACGGCCACCAAAAGGGGTATGGTGGGAACCTACTCAGTCGACGATCGATCAGTCACAGAGTCCGTAGTGTGGCCGTCAATCAAAAACTCAAGGGACCCTGCTACTGCAGGGTAGGTTTTTCTTCCGGAATCGGTTACTTCACAGATGGGCCGCTGGGAGGTGGGTTCGTGTACGAGGTTTCCGCACCCCTTACAGGAGCGAATGCGGTCTCTACGTTCGCCACATCCCGAAGGAGTTACTTGTTCCAGGCTACGCTTCCGGCTTGGATCCAACCGTACACGTAAGGCGACCCGGCCTCGCATTGGGAGGTGGGTTCAAGGACTAGTGTCCTTGAAGAACGAATTGAGTTTCCGTGGGCGTGAGTGCTCACTATCATTTACGTGCTTCCTCTCGCCGCTGACGGGAATAGGTGCGCCACGGGGCCGGACGTCGGCTCGTTCAACTGGGTCCGTCACTAAAGGCCATGATGTGACCACTCCGGGAGGTAGAGCGCACAACAGCGGAGGCACGTCGTACCCTAACTCTATTTGCCGATAAGACCCACCAGGACCTCCACATCATCCCGTTCCTTGAGGATGTTGTGAGGTCGGGCGGCGTATTACCACGAAGGTGATAGGAACAATCCGAATGGATGGTACAACGGGGTGTAAAGTGACACAAGTATCCACGAATCCCTGTGTACCGAAGAGGGACGGGGCGTCCTCGTCACCGCGGTTTCCGCAGAAATAAAAACCCGACGCGATCGTGGTGGTCAATTGCGTTGGAGCGGCCCCCATGAAGGCGTGGATCACAAACCCGAATGAGACCTCGTCGGTGCCTCGTTCTTCATTACCTGAAACCTCATTGCGATGGCCAAGGTAGTATTACATGTCAGCCTCCCTGGGCAGAGGGCTGATGCCACCCGTCGATCGATGTCCTTTGCGGGGCGTATAGTCCCAGGTGAGCTGGTACGACCAAAGGATGTCACTTCGAGGCTCAACATCCGTCCAAGGGTGATATTATCGATCATCTCCGGATGGGGATCGCCAGGCCCCATACAGTAATGACACTTTCACGGGTTATAGACATTTCGACAAGGGTACGCCATAATTTCGTCTTATGGCAAACGCGGTCTGATTCGATGCGTGTCAGAATAAGGTTGTGCTACGATTTGAATTCGGATTCAGCTTGTCGTACGCAAAGTTTACCTACAGTGATATGGCCATCACTGGATCGGTGGGGAGCGGCGCCTCTCCATTCGGCCCAGGTTCCACGCTTGGCCCACGGTGTGTCGCGTGATCGCCGATAGTGCGACGAGACACGGGTCATGACAGTGGGTCGATCCGACACAGGACTACGCCAATTCTGGGGTTGACTAGCGACTGGTTTGGTCATTGCTTAATCTGAGATTAGATTACTCAACTCCGGCTTGGCTTCCCTGCGGCGGCTAAAGCGACCCCAAGAGTTTGAAGGAGCTCGATACCGTTTGGTTGTGCTCCTGGCAATTGAAGGCGGTGGCGTTCAAATTGCTGAGGTGCGTGCCATCGGTGTAGAACAACGGCACCCAAGGGTGAGAGATACCGGCCGGAATCTCATCGGCGCGAGCAGTAGGGTCATCCACCTGACTAGAACCGCTTAGGTGGAACAGAGTTTTGGAACGAACAACATCGATCCGGGGAATTATCAGTGCAAAATACAGGATCTATGAATGAATGGAACCGGAGATAGCCATGATGATGGATTTCCGGGGAGAAATGTCGAGGAGGAGTGGGGAGGTTGCCTGATCGACGACGGCAAAGCGATTCGGAATTGGGGAATTCGGAATTCAACTCTAAAGGTATTCGGAATTGGGGGATCGTGAATCAGTGGTTCGTAACATGACGAAATCTTTGCTTGCGCGAGTCCTGTGGTCCACGCTCGCTGTCCGTTTGGTTTCAGACCCGCGGCGAGCGAACCGTTGGGGGGTGGGTGGCGCAACGATTGCGTTTTCTAGGGTATCTGAAGAAGAAACTGCGGTTCAGCCGGGCATCGATATTGCGCAATCGTCTCGTGGAGTGAGCAATGATTACGGGATGTGATCGATTTGACGCATGTACTTCATTAGATGTCAAAAGCGCGGAAAAACAACTGTACCTCCAGTGCTTGCTGGAACCAATGAAATATTTTATCTGCTCCTTGCATCGGGTCTCACCCCCACATCTTTCCCCCTTCCTCCCTGTCAGTCTCACACCAGCGAACCCGCAGCAACTACGAGCACTTTCGGCCCATGAACGACCGCAGACGACCTCGATCACAATCTGTCGGGGGAGGTGAACGAAACCGACAACACATTCCCAACGCTATCTTTCCTGAGATGGCGCTTCCAATAGTTAGTGCTGAATTGACGGCAAACGTGCCCCCGGGCTGACCAATCCCTAGCATTACTCCCCCGGACCCCCATCATTCCCATTCTTCTCCCACCCCGCCGGTCTCTATCCAGACCCGCTGGACGATGTTCTGAGGTCCCTCACCGCCACATACAACACCCAGCCCCTCCCACAACAGCACCAGTATACGCAACCCCAGGAGGGCGGGTCTGACCTATCGAACATGGCACCACCCCAACAATTGGATCCGATTGCCCTGGCTTGGCTGCAGCTCCTACAGTCTCAGTCCCCCGCGCAGCACGACCCCGGCGTCGGTAGTTCAAGCAGGGTGCAGGCAGATGTTCAGGGACACCCTGAACAGCCGCCCACACAACCAACACATCCCCCCGACAATCCAGCCAATCCAGAGGATGAAAATGACTCTGAGGGGGAGCTGGCAGCGACAGCCGAGGATAAACGACGGCGAAACACAGCTGCTTCCGGTAATTTCTCTGTTGCCTTCTCCTCTGAGGCGATAACTGATCTTGCCTCGTAGCCCGATTCCGGAACAAGAAGAAGCAATGGCTATTGAATATGGAAAAATCCGTCACGACCCTATCCCGCCAAGTCGACGAGTTGGAACGAGAGGCGGCCGACTTGCGACGGGAGAACGGATGGCTGAAGGAGATCGTGATGCTGAGGACACGAAGGTTAACCGGTGGAGTTCCGGCCAACTCGTCTGAGTCCCTTGGGGATCAGAACAAGGCCGGTCAGCCGGACGCTGGCAAAGGGAAACAACGACAGTAGTGACTTCACTCACCAAGGCTCATTAGTACATACACACCGGCTCATTGTCATTGTCACCGTTGGGTGCCCCGTTCGCGTACACTTAGATTGTCCTCCTCGGCGCTTACTTAACACATCACTTCACGTGTCTGTAACGCGTCGGCAAACTCCGATACTACTTGTACCTCAATCCACAACTTCCCATCTCGTTTTGCTCTTTCTCTATATCCAAGAGAGCCTTAAACGCGACCGAGAACCTTTCCCCGCGACGACAGAGTCGGCGACCCCCGTCGCTGCATCGCGGAAGTTGTGGCAATGCGCGCTTTATCCCGTCAATGACTTCGTATGCAGTACTTTCCTATTTTGCAATGCGCTAGCGCCTCTGTTACCGAAACCACGCTCAAAAGTGTGGCGGTCGCTCTTGGCTTCGCACCAGCACCATGCCACAGAACCGTACTCCCCCTCAACGAAGTTTTGACACCAATCTACTCGAGCCCGGAGCGCTGGTTGCCCCAGGCGGGCTCCAAACCGCCCTGCGCTCGATCCAAAGTGCCTGTTACCGCGACGATTCCTCAATCATGGAAATGGTTGTAGAACTCAACAGCCGTCCCCACATCCTGGAGTACGCCTTCTCAAGTACGTCATGCACGCCTGTGTTCCCTATGGGTATCACCGAGCGGACCGCTCCTGTAGCCTTGGACAGCCAGGCCTATGAGAGATTATCCAAGTGGACAATTTCCCGGTTCCCCACGCCTGCCACGCTCGATGGGATAGAGGCTTTGGGTATCAGACTCCTTCAGCGATTATCCTCTTCTTTAATGCCTGTGGAGGGAGTGTTAGTAGCGGAACACCGTAACGAGCTCAGGGAGTTTCGAAGGAAAGTGGACTTGTCATTGAATGTCTTGGAAGAACTTGGCGGGTGGGCGGACCGAGCTTCGGTCGGTCCAAGTGCATCCCCAATCAGTCGTAAACGGCCGAAGGCGCTAACTAGGCGCATACAACTCGATCCACACCCCTTCGATTGCCTGGGAATTGCGGTACCGATTACAGAAGACGAAGTCCGTGCTGTACGCGGGGAAATCCTGCCTCGGCTCCAGAGGATATTAGGAGTGCGTGCATCCATATCCCGCCGGCCTACCTCGAAACGCTTACCCAGCTTCAGCGCTACCTATCCATCCTGAGGCGACCTCGGGTATCGGATGTATTCAAGCGTCAGTTCAAAGACCTTGGGACCGCCCAGCCGATTAAAGCCGCTCTGTATTTCGAAGAAGTGGAGGGGCTTGGAGAATGGCGAATTCTCTTGTCAAACAAGGCGCGAAAGTACTTGCGGCAAGCTGGTCGCGGGGACGGTGCTATGCTCGAGATCGTTCTGAAGAAAATAAAGTAAGCAACGTTTCCCCGGTTCGTAACTTGCACGTCCCAATTCGGTAGCAGGGAATTATCCCACGGCCATTTCTCCGATGATAACCAGAAGAAACTCACCGGCAAAAAGACGATCATCCCAGTGTACGAAGCCAAAATGACCGGTGACACACGGCTCGTTGTGGGTCGCCGTCGTGGGATTTCGTGACCAGATGAACTAATCTCTCTCTAGTACCACATTGACTGTATCCCTGATGGCGGGGTGGGTTCTTTGCTGATGTTACTGGCTTCGTTCTCACGAGCATTGTTAGGGCGAAACTCAAGGTGATTATTTTCAACGGTTTTTTCGGTGTCCTGCAACTCTCTTCCCACGAAATCCAGCAATCAGAGTTTTCGGTATTTACACCCACGCCAAAATGGACCATCGACGTTTCTGGGATACCCTCAGTCGACAACTCCAGAACAAAGGTCCGGATTACATCGCAAGATGTACCTCCAGGAACAAGCCTTTGAACACCGGAGACAACGTTGTCCCCCCCGCAAAGTTCTCTCAGTTACCAATCCAAGAATTCCAGGAGGTGGAGCCTCTGGTCAAGGATTCCGAAGAGCACCTGGAAAAAGTCCGTGAGCGAATACCTCGTGAAATTTCTGCCGGCGCTCATGTTGGTACCCCGGATGGTTAGATCCACTCCATGCTTGTGTATGTCCCCGCAGAGCATCTCGTAGCGTGTTGACTCACCTCTACTCTAATAAGCCTCGAGAAGTTCGCTATTCTGTCCCAGGTAGTACAACTTCGTTTGAAACAATAGATATGCTAATCCTTAACAGGGTCTTCTCAACAGTGGGCAATTGTACAGCATCCGCAGGATTCGACCGCTAACTTACACTCAAAGGTATCCGCGCGGACCAGGAGGTCGCGCATCTGTTTCCCGTCTCGTGGGTGTTTGGTTTTATTCCTGCGTTGATCCCTAATCCCCAGAGACAGTGCTCAGGAGCAAGAAATCATTGAAAACACATCATCTTGCTACGTCATTGGCCGCAGTGGTACGGGGAAGACGACCACGATGCTCTTCAAGATGCTTGGTATAGAACGTGCCTGGAAGGAGTTCCCTCATACGTGTGACAAACCCCGCCAGATCTTCGTCACGCAATCCAGAGTCCTTGCGACTAAAGTCGGAGAATACTTTTCAAAGCTCATGTTATCACTTGAGGCAGCTTCTCGCTCACCCGAAGAGCTCCGTGAGATGGGAAAGAACATTGGAGAGGACACTGAACTCATCGACTTGGATGATGTAGACCAATGGCGATCGGACCTCCCCAGGAGGTTCAGCGAACTGACCGATGACAATTTCCCGTTGTTCATAACGTACGACCTGGTACGTGTGCTGTGATCGGTCCCCTGGTTCTTTGTCTCTGATCACCCTGAGTATAGCTTTGTCTCATGCTTCAGAATGACATCAGAGGGAAAGACAACGATGAGTTTATCATTCCCCTGACTCCGATCACACCAAGGGCGGGTAGCTCTCCCACGGGCCTACTGTCACCCCGGAGGACTCGACCCATGTGGATGCCGACAAACCCTGCACCAGGCCATACCGAACAGGGTGGCGAATCGTTTATCTCCTACGTGCGATTTCTCTCACGGTACTGGAACCGCTTTCCGCACACCGTCACACAAGCCTTAGGTACGTGCTATACACCATGTCCCGCACGTAGCACCGGTAATCAGGGGTCTAGATCCTGCTTTGGTTTTTGGCGAGATTCTTGGGGTCATCGAAGGTTCCGAAAAAACCATCGGCACTGAAGGCAGGTGTTTAGATCGGGATGCCTACTTATCCAGTAGCCGCCGAGGAATGTTTCGCCAAGGAGTATTTCGCCAAGGAACGTCATCCCACACAAGGGAGGTTGTATATGACCTTTTTACCGCATACGCCAAACTAAAGCAAAAATACCACGAGTACGATGCGGCGGATCGGTTAGCTCCAACTGAGTGTTCTCCCACCATCAAATTGCTGAATTTGGCTATAGGACCCACCGTATACTGAGAGAGTTGCGCGACGCTGGCTGGGACGAAGAAAAGAAGGGTAAAAAGGTTGATTTCTTGTCAGTGCAATAACAACTGTAATGATCTGGTTGAGTGGACTGGTTAACTCGTGGCACAGGTACATCGACGAGGTGCAAGATAACCTCCTCATAGACACCCTTGGTGTGTCCCAGCCCTCCGTCTATCCTGACGTGACTAAGTCACTTCCTCCCTCAGTTCTCCGAACCCTATGCAGAAACCCACATGGGCTCTTCTGGGCAGGTGATACTGCGCAGGTGAGCATAATTCGCTGATTAATTTGAAAATGGCACCTTCCATAATCTGCCCATAGACGATTTCCATCGGGAGTTCGTTTAAATTCAGCGATTTGAAGGCATTCCAGTACAGGATAGAGGTAGTGCGCCCTCGTGACCCCTCCTGTACCCGCTCACATTCCGTTAGGAGGAACGTCGTCACGGAGCAAAATCAGCGGATCCGAAGACCTATGAGCTTGTTGTGAATTACAGGTCTCACGGAGGGATTGTGAATTGTGCCCGCTCCGTGATTAAGCTGATAACGCTCTATTGGCCCCACTCCATCGACATATTGCAGCCAGAACGGGCATCTGTCAACGGGTTCCGACCAATTTTTTTTTCCAGCCAAGAAAACGTAACGTTGTTTCGATACTCCTCCAGTTGTATTATCCAGTTGACGTTCGTGTGAGCAGGGTTATTTTGAGAGGTCGTTCTTTGGTGATGGCCAAGGGGAACCAGTCGAATTCGGGGCAGATCAATGTAAATGCGTAGTTTTTTCTTAACCTCGCGAATTTTTTTTTACACACAGGACTAAACGCAGGTATCCTTGTTCGCGACAAGGACGCCAGGAAACAGCTGAAGAAGAGATTGGGAGATAACAGCATCATCATGTGAGCCTTGTTTCGGTGTAAATTCGCACCTGTATAACATCCATTCCAGGACATTGTATGAGAGCAAAGGTCTGGAATTCAACGATGTAGGTCCCACCCAGCAGAGGGCTGTCATATATCTCTAACACTGTTTAGGTCCTGTTGTACAACTTCTTTGAGGACTCCACTGCGGATCTTGACCAGTGGCAACTGCTGACGAGGGGAGGCTCTGATGGAACACGCGACACTCCTGCACTAGATTTCGATGAAACCAGACATACGAGTATCTGCATAGAGGTATTACCCTCGATTCCTTCCCTCCCCACCGTCACTCAACCGTAAGTTGTAGTTGAAATTTCTCTACGTCGCCATCACACGCGCCCGGAAGAACCTCTGGTTTTTGGACAACTCCGAGAGGGCTGAGCCAATGAAGGTACTTGACCTATTCCTTCCTTTCCAACATTACTGACCACCTTACACAGGCTCACTGGAGCAGTAGAAATCAAATTGAAGTCCGGGGGTCCACTTCCAAGGTTCCCCGCTTGGCTGTGGAATCTACTCCTCAAGATTGGATCGACAGGGGGAAAACGTATATTCAATGCTCCCGTTCCGAGACGGTGCTGATTCCGGGCTTCCAGGATGTTCGCCAGCAAGCGTTACGCTCAGGCCGTGGTCGCATTCCAGCGAGCTCGAAAACCCCGAGAAGCCATGATCTGCCGCGCGTTTCTCCTCCGGGAGGATGCCAGGGCAGTGCCGGACGACCAGATGAGGGAGAGGGCAGAAGCCTTCACTGAAGCCGGAGAGACATTTTCTACTTGCGCAAGCGAATCCCAGCCGCACCAGAGGAAGGAAAGGTTGGCGTATTATGCCAATGCTGCGGAATGTTTCCTCCAAGGCCACAGGTTGAAGGAAGCAGGTGGTTGTTTCGTGCATGCGGAGAACTATTCCAAAGCAGCCTGTGCATATCGAGAGGGTGGCCACTTCGATGAGATGGTAGAGGTACTTGAGGGACACGCAGATCAGATTGACGCCAAGCTCCTTGCTCAACTGACAAAAGTTGCCCAAATGAACTACTTCAAGGTGGGTAAAACAGTCCATCGCTAGAGACTGATGACTGAGGCTATACGCCCTTAGCATGGGAAGGTCAAGTGAGTCGCGGGGAGAAAACTCACGAAAACCAAGTCCTAACTGTCAAGTATAGGAAAGCTCAGCAGTTGTTCCCCTCGAAAGAAACGGCCATAGCATTCGCGGAGGATTACGGCTTCGACGAGGCACAAGTCGAGTTGCTTCACACATTAGGGATGATCTTCAAATCCGCAGAGGTTCTTATGGACAACGGGAGGACAGCAGATGCAGTCAAGACCCTAGTTGCCACACCAAGGGCGCCAGATCGTACAAGAGTCGCCGTAGAATATTTGTTAACTGGACTCTGGCAACAGCAGTTATTCGGCGTGGACGACCCCGCGATGGGCTCAGGGGCGGTTTCCGAGTTATTGATGTTGGCCGACGCTTTGAGGGATGACACACCCGAATCAGAAGCCCAAGAAGTGCCCTCTACGGTATGATGCTAACCCTCGAGAAACACAGGTCGCAATGTTCAGAGCGAGGCACAAAGCCGATTTCAAAACACTTCGCGTGCTGCATCTCAAGTTTATCGGAGTAAAAAATTCCTCCGCTGCTTTGTTGTGTCTCGATTCCATCTTCGCCTCCACTCTTCCTCCGCAAGGCACCCTCGCAACCGACCCTGGACCTGAACTTTCCCTCCACTTCACCTACTTCGACCTTTTAAATCGTCTGAGGCGTGAAGATCACTTAGCCACGGGTTCCATCGGTCGAAAGCTCTTCGCATTTCAGAGGCGCCAAGACGACCAGTTTTTTATCCCAGCAAACAGCTCCTTGTACGCTGTCTTCGCGTCCAAACCAGAAACTGTGCAAGAAAAAGGTGGCTGTGTTGTCACTCACGAGGAGCTCAGACGCATGCTTGATTGCAAAATTTCGGAGTACATCCACCTCCGCGCAAAACAACAGAACAACGCTTACCGCAGAAGGCTCGGAGCTTCCCCGTGTCTGACAATGGTGGCAAGGGGTGAATGCTTAAGAGCAGACTGCCAGTTCCAACACCTCCGGCCCGAACAGATAACGGTTGACTGGTTCAATTCTCGCATTCGGTTCGTGTTGAAGGAAATTCAAATTTTGAACTTGGCCAGCTTTCACCCTTTGGGCGTCGTCCAGTGGGTATCACACTCGCCGAAGTCATGCCAGATTCTGACATTGTAGGAACAGGCATTGGGTTGGTGTCATTTACTCCACTCTGCACCCCCCGTCACCGAAACTCGGGTCCTTCGCAATACTTGATCTTGGGAACACTCCCGAATCGGAGGGGGGAATCAGAGTTCTGCAGGAATGGATCTGGCAGGCATGCGACAGACTCTTGTTCGACGTGTTCCCTCTGCGGAACCAGTACAATGAGGCCTTTATCCCCGAGTTTATGCCCGCTTGTACGATGGCGTACGACTTCGACTTCGAGCGAGCGCGAGTGTATGTCCCTCGCACGCGGATGTACAGATATGGGGACAAGAAGTGGCCGCCATGCCTCACTCGGCGAGGGTTCGGAATGAGGAAACATCTGATTGTCAGGGACTTCGCTGAGTTCCTACACGGTGATCTCCCCCAATCGTTGGTGCTCGGAACATTGTATCTGAGGTGAGTCTTGCAGTGTTGTAGTCACGCAGAGTTCGGGACCCTTCAATTTATAAACTCGCAGGGAGGTTCTTGTCAAGTGCATCCCTGTGAACGTTGGCCCTTTTTGTGATGCAGTCGAAAGGCTATGTGGTTTGCATATCCTTGCTTATCGATTCATGACGGGGCGTGGTACCTTGCATGGGGTCACTTTACCCCGCAGCTGGTTCATCAGCCTCTCTCGTTCACTCCCCTTTCTAGACAAGAACACAAGTCGCATCCCGCATTTCGTAAACGACACAATTGAACTTCTTCGGCGCATCGATTTGCAGCGTGAGCACTATAACCCCCAAACTGCTGACAGCCAGCAGTTCAAACACAACGGATCGAGGTTGACTCCCATATATGCATCGGTGCATATCGCCCGAATGTAAGCCGATCTTAACGTTCCCCTCGACGTAAAGATTGACAATGATCGTTGGCAGCTGTTTCACCCTTTGTCTCCGTGAGTACCTCCCAGCGTGGTGGGTGTCGTACACATTCGCTAATGCGTTCCTCAAGTGGGATACAACATCAACGACAACCAACTTAAACATAGGGTGCTCCAAGCAATTCGTGGGCTACGAAGGGCGGAGCGGGTACATGGGGTCTATCGACAGTACGTGATTTCGCATGCCTCATCAAGTGTTCATCAAACCATGGAGCGCTCAGGTACGCAGACGCGTCCGATTGGCGAGGATTGGAAAACGTGTTCACGAAGTCGTTATGTGACTCAACGCTCGATGAAATGATCCTCCTATTGCATTCCAAGGCCCCAAAATACCGAGGTTGGATATCACGATACGTGCGAACCGTGATGTACGAAAATATCGAAGAGCTCCCGGACCATCTTCGCGTGGGGGCCACAGTTCGCGCAGACATACGTGCGCCGGCTGACCCAACCCCTGAGGGGCGCCCGGCCGAACCCGAGAACGATGATGAGCAGCAGAAGCCCCCTGACTTGCCTGAAGAAGACGTACTCAGCCCCAGTGAAGATGA
>Ga0307509_10002906_pt1 | contig 27071 bp, 26 predicted proteins | sample 10_EM_MG_FD_202245 | JGI IMG/M metagenome (GOLD analysis project Ga0307509, IMG submission 202245) | Populus trichocarpa ectomycorrhiza microbial communities from riparian zone in the Pacific Northwest, United States - 10_EM | ecosystem: Host-associated > Plants > Roots > Unclassified | place... | reverse complement strand
GCGGGAGCACGGCCGCTGAGCGAAGTCCCTGGGCATGCATTCTTCGGTATCGTGCTGTCCATCGTCGCACTCGATTGCGCACGGCGGCTTGTCCGTTCGACCGCGAAGCCTCACGCGACGACAGCGCTTCTACCGGTCTTGGCGGGCGCTCTTCTGATCGGGCCGTGGATTCTGATCGGGCTCCTGTGGGTGGGCCTCGGTGCCCCGTTCCAAGCCAACGCGACGGAGAATCAGCATCGCTACGTTGTACTGATGGTGAACGCCTTGCTGGTGGGCGGCGGCTTCATTGTTCTTCGCGACGCCCTGCGTGAGCTCGACGAGGGCTTCTTCAGCAGCGCCTTGATCGCTGCGGCGATCCCCGCAAGTGTCTTGTATCTGCTCTGCATCGCGATCACCTTGGCTCAAGCAACCATGGTTGTTCAAGGCGACAGGACTACCATCCCACCGACCCTGAGTCATCTTTATGACGCGCTGGAGTTCTTCGCCTGCGTGACGACCTATGTCAGCACCGCACTGGCTGCCGCTGCGATGAGCCAGGCCGGTGTCCTGGGTCGCGTCGCAGCCCGGGTGTTCGTCGCGCTGTGCCTGTGCATCATCGTGCTCCTGGCACTGCGCGGCATCGAATTTCCCGAGATCTCTGGGCAGACGGCGCCTTGGTACAGCCAGCCCGGCGTCGTCCTTAGAATTCCCGCGATCCCATGGGTGATGCCCGGCATTCTCGGCGTGATGCTGCTGAGATTCGCCGGCACCACGGCGCGTCGAGCGAGGCTTGATTCGGCCGATGCTTTGAACGAAGGGCGACGCCTCTGAGCGACGAGAGTTGACGCCGCGGACCGTCCATTGAGATGAGGTCGACACCAGCGCGGTTCGCCGGCTCCTGTCTCACTGAACGAAGTTCGCGGCGGCCGATGGACATGGGGCGGCGTGAAGTTGTCGATCGCATCGGCCGGCGCGCGCGCTCGCATGTCCATTCGGAGATCTGAGTGTCGTTCCCTCTTGGAAAGCTTCTGTAACCAAATCCTACCAGCGTCCGAACGAGGAAGCCCATAGCGGTTGCGTTCGAGAGGCGGCGCCGTTTGGCCCGCTGGTACCGCGAGGATGACTTCGTCGACACCGGACACCTGCGTTGTTGCGCATGTGGGAGAAGCAGCAGAAGGGCTACCGCGCGATCGACACGTGGCGGTTCAGCAGACGATTGTCGTGCTAGCAGACTGTGACGCAGTGAATTCGGCGCGTCGGTAGGCTAGTCGCAAGAACTCGTGCACGCATGCAAAGGCCTCCGTGGCGCGGCCCTGCCTAAGTCGTTGTCAGCGCTTAGGCGCCAGAGCAACTAATTCGGCGCTCTACAGTTGAGCGATCGCCACCGACGCAATCTGCACCGAGGACTGACCGAATCATGGTGCTGTTTTTAGGCGTCTCGCGTCAGAGACCGTCAGCCAGATCGCTGAGATGAGGAAATAGAAAGCGCCGAAGGCAGCGTAGGGAGCGATGTCGGTGATGCCGGGTACCTTGCTCCCATTCGCCTGCCCAATGAAGAAGACGCCTGCGAGTGCGGACTGCGCTCCGCTCAAGATCATCGCCCACTGCGCACCGTAGCTTTTCCAGCGTCGCACGCCCGTCGCCAGCTGAAAAATGCCTGCCAGCGCTGCCCAGACTCCGAACACGCCAAGCACCGCGTTCATGCTCATTCCCAGCGCGATCGCGACAGCCACGATTGTCAGCCCGCTCACGCCGACGTTCAGCTTTTGGGTGGGGTTTTGCTTCAGCCCCCCGTTCTGTCGCGCGTCCACGAGATTGGCCGCGGCATCCCAAAGCGGGTATCCCAGAAGCAGGAATGCCGCGACCGCCGGAATGTTCTTGCCCACAGTGAACGCGGCAATCACCCACACGACCGAAAACGCCGCGCGTGTGTAGTAGTAGGGCTTCAGCCAATGATTCCCCTGTGTGGAAATCGGCTCGCTGATGTTCGTATCGATCACATGCTTCTCCTGTGTTTGTCTAATGAAACTAGGCGGAAGGGAGCAACAGTCCAACGCCCCGTTGAACAATCGTGGCGAACACTTCTGCGTCGCCAAGCACGCGCGCGGCGAGCATCCCTCCGTGGACGGTTGCCATGAGACCCATCGCCTCGGTTTGAGCAGGCCCCCGCAGACGAAAGGTCCCTTTCGCGGCGCCTCGGGTCAGCAGAGATGCCAGCCACGCGGCCAGGTCGTGGAAATGCCCGCGCACTTCGACTGCGACTTCATCAGGGACCGCCGACAACTCGGACGCCAGCATCGCGCAGATGCAAAAGGATGACGTGCCGTCGCGGATACAGCCTTCCCAGTACCCGGTGTAGGCGCGCAATTGCGCGAGCGGGTCGGCGGTCTGCTCCTCGAGCGCCGCCATTCCTCGTCGGCTCTCCTCGCGGTACAGCCTGACCACGGTTTGAACCAGTTCGGCTTTGCTGGAAAAGTGATGGTGGACGCTGGCCTTGGTGATGTTCACGGCGGCAGAGATGTCGGCATAGCTGAACCCGTTGTACCCACCTGTGGCGAGCAACGACCGCGCACAGGCCACGATCTCGGCCGCCTTGGGGGAAAGGTTCATCTGTTCCATCCGCATAGTCTACCATCTAGTTGGATGGTTGTGAAAGTTGGTTCAGGCGAGACGCACTGGTGAGCTCGAGCGATGTCACGACTGTCGATTCGGCCGGTCTTCGTTCGTCGTGGGGATGAGGTGGCGGAAGCGTTCCGCCGCGCCATGACCAGGAGACGTGACCATGCGATTCCTTTCGATGATCCGCATCGACGAAACCGCCGGCCAGGTGCCCAGCGAGCAGCTGATGGCCGACATGGGCAAGCTGATCGATGAGCTCACCCGCACCGGGCAGCTGGTGAGTACCGCCGGGCTGCGGCCCACCACCGAAGGCGTGCGCGTGCGGCTGCACCGCGGCGGCAGGCTCACGGCGATGGACGGCCCGTTCACCGAGACCAAGGAGGTGATCGGTGGCTACGCGATCCTTGAGGCGCAGTCGAAGGCGGAGGCCGTCGACCTGACGCGGCGCTTCCTCAAGGTGCACGGCAGCGATTGGGACGTCGAGTGCGAAGTGCGCCAGATCGACGGGCCGGAATTCGGCTGCAAGCCTTGATGCGGGCCATCGCGACGCGCTTGTTACTCACACCGCCGCGCGGGCGGCGATAGCCTGACCCTCAGACCACACACCGAATAAGGACCGAACCATGCTTGCTTGGACGAGCGCGCTGCGCACGCACTACCGCTGGATCATCGTGGCCGCGGGCGGCGTGCTCGGCTGCGTGGCGATCGGCGGTCTGTTTTCGCTGCCGGTGTTCCTGCGGCCGATCGCGCAGGACACCGGGTGGTCCACCACGGGAATCTCCACCGCGATGACGCTCGCCTTCGTGGCGCTCGCGGTCGGCAGCATCGGCTGGGGCTACCTCTCCGACCGCGTGGGCCCACGCATCGTGGTCTTGGCGGGCTCGTTGCTGCTCACCACCGGTCTCGCGCTGGCCAGCCTGGCGACATCGCTCGTGGCGTTCCAGCTGTTGTTCGGCGTGGTTGTCGGCATCAGCGCGGCGGCGATTTTTGCGCCGCTGATGGCGTGCGTCACCGGGTGGTTCGACACGCGGCGCAGCCTCGCGGTGTCACTGGTGTCGGCCGGCATGGGCATGGCGCCGATGACCATGTCGCCGCTGGCAGCGTGGCTGGTGCAGGGCCACGACTGGCGCACCTCGCTGCAGATCATCGCGGCCTTGGTGGCCATCATCATGGTGCCCATGGCGTTGCTGGTGCGCCGCCCGCCCGCACTGGCGCACGCCGCGTCCGCAGCGGCACCGGGCGCGGCACACGAGCCGAGCTTGTCCGTCGGGCAAGCCATGCGCTCAGCGCCGTTCCTGATCCTCGTGCTGACGAGCTTTCTGAGCTGCGCCACCCACTCGGGGCCCATCTTTCACACCGTGAGCTACGCCGTCACGTGCGGCATCCCGCTGATGGCCGCCGTGTCGATCTACAGCCTGGAAGGCCTCGCGGGCATGGGTGGCCGCCTCGTGTTCGGGCTGCTGGGCGACCGCTTTGGGGCCGCCCGCATTTTGGTGTTGGCGCTGCTCGCCCAGGCGATCGTGGTGTTGGGCTATGTGGTCGCGCGCGAGCTGGGGAGCTTCTACACCGTCGCTGCGTTGTTCGGCTTCACCTATGCCGGCGTGATGCCGCTGTTTGCCGTGATCGCGCGCGAGAATTTTCCGCTGCGCATGATGGGCACGGTGATCGGCGGCACCACGACGGCCAGCAGCCTGGGCATGGCGCTGGGGCCTGTGCTGGGCGGGCTGATCTACGACACGTTTTCGAGCTACGCGTGGCTCTTTATCGGCGCGTTCTCGCTGGGCATCGGGGCCTTCCTGTCCGCGTTGGCGTTCACGCGGCTGCCGCGACGGCAGACGATGGCCGCGGTAGGCTGACGGCTAGAAGCCGGACGACTCGCTGGCTGATTCAGGCCGCCTCGGCGCTGCGCGTGCTCTTGGGCTTCGTTGCACTCGGCTTGGGGGCAGGCTTCGTCGCCGGTGTCTTCGCGGCCTTGGCGATCAGCGCGTGGTAGATCGCGTCCACGGCCGCGTCGTGCTCCGCCAGCTCGCCGGCGACGCGGGGACTCTGGCGATCGGCGCTGCGCTTGGCGCTCAGGGGCAGGGCATCCAGGGCGCCGGACTGGGCGCACATGGTGAGAATGCCAGCAGGATCCAGCAGAACAGCGAAGGGGTTGGAAGACGTGGGCATCGGGCGCTCGGGTAGTCGGGAAGGCCACTTTTCGGGCAACTGGTGATTTTATGGCGCCAACGCTCCGATGTCGACTGAGTCCTTGGTCGCCGAGTCTCGGCCGGTATGGGGGACTGTGGTTCCGCTTCGTGTCCTGCGATGTCGATTTGGGCCGGTGTGGTTCGTCGTCTGGGTGGAGGACAAACGCATGCCCAAGATCATCGTGAATGCATTCTTGACCCTGGACGGCGTCATGCAGGCGCCCGGCGGCCCCGACGAGGACCGCGAAAGTGGTTTCCTGCATGGCGGCTGGCAGGCCCCTTATGCCGACGACGTCATGGGGCGGCTGGTCACGCAAGGGTTCGCCGACGCCGACGGTTTCCTGCTCGGGCGCAAGACCTACGACATCTTCGCCAACTACTGGCCCAAGATCACCGACCCCGACAACGCCATCGCAACCGCACTCAACTCGCGGCCCAAGCACGTGGTGTCGCGCAGCCTCGAACGTGTCAGCTGGAACAACGCCGGCCTGATCAAGGGCGACGTGGTCGCTGAACTCCAGAAGCTGCGGGCGCAGCCCGGCCGGACCCTGCAGACCTGGGGCAGCACCGACCTGCTCCAGACGCTGCTGACGAACGACCTGATCGACGAATACCGGCTGTTCATCTTCCCGGTGGTGCTCGGCTCCGGCAAGCGGCTCTTTGGCAGTGGCACGGTACCGGCGGCGTTCAAGCAGGTGGAGGCTGTCACGAGCGGCAAGGGGGCGACCTACCATCGGCTCGAGCGCAGCGGGAAGCCGGCGTACGGGCAGATGGGGGCTTGAGCATCGCCCTCGGGGTTTGCGCGCGAACCACCCAGCGACCGTGACCCGGTCAGCGGCTCCAGTCGATCTGGTCGAGCAGGCGTTTCAGGCGCTGTGCCTTCGCCGGGTTGAGCTGCGTGGCCCACGCGACGCGGCCTTGCAGGTATTCGCGCCAATGCGGCCTGCCCTCGCGGTTCTGGGCCGCGGGGCCCTGCGTCGCGCACTGGTGCAGGATGGCCTTCAGGCGATCGAACTCGTCGCGCGGCAGGTTCGCGTGGTGGTTCACGACGACGTTGCACACGGACTGGCGCCGCCCCGCGGTGAGGCAGCGCGTCTTGCGGTGGTTGAGTGCGAAGCCCTCTTCCAGGGCGATGCGCCCCACCCAGGCCTCGATGCGCGGCAGGGCATCGCGCAAGTGCGTTCCACCCGACAGCACGATGTCGTCGGCGTAGCGCGTGTAGCGTGCGCCCAGCACGTGGGCCAGGCCATCCAGACGCAGGTCCAGCCGAAACGCGCACAGGTTGGCCAGCGCCGCCGACGTGGGTGCGCCCTGCGGCAGATGCGGGTCGCGCAGGCGTTGCAGCTGTGACCAGGTGAGGCCACCGTCTTCGTGCATACGGCGCAGCACGGGTTCGGGCGTCGCTGTGGTGCACAAGGCCGCGAGCTCGCGCGCGACGGTTTCGGAGTAGCCCAGGGTCGCGAACAGCGCGTGGACCCGCGACGCGCGCACGGACGCGAAGAAGTCCTGCAGATCGAACTTCAGCACCACCGCCTGGCCGACATGGGCGCGGGCGTGGTCCACGACCGATCGTTCACGGGTGTAGCCACAGGCGGCCTCGTGCGGCGGAATGCGGTCGAGCAGGTCGTCGAGCAGGCGCCGCTGCAAATGCATCAGGTACGGGTGCGGCACTTCGAGCAGACGCCAGCCACCGCTGCGCTTGGCCAGCAGCTGGCAGCGGTAGTGCTGCTCGCCGAGCCGGGTTCGGCGCTGCCACGCCGAAGGGCGCGTCAGCCGCCACATGCCGGCGTTCGACACGCCGAGCCAGCAGCCGAGCGCGGCGGTGTGCGGCCAGTACGGCACCTGGCAGTGGTCCAGGCCGAGGGGCAGCGGCTGCATGCCGGTGTGTACGCGCAGGATGTGGCGGCGCACGGTCGGCTTCTCGTCCGCGAGCCACGCGTGCGCGTAGCCCGTGTCGCGCTCGATCAGCGTGGCCAGCGTGCGCGTCGTCAACCGCCGCCAGCGCTCGCCGGGCAAGTGGGCACATCGCTCCGCCAGTGCGGTGCACCAGGCGGCATCGGCGCCCAGACACGCGCGCATGCGCGCGGCCAGCCCGGCGGCGCTGGGGGGCCCTGCCAGCATCGCGCGTGCGACCGCCAGTGCAGTGAGTCTCCGGAGTATCGGCATCGGGTTCTCGAGGTGCGGCACGCCACCCAACCTGCGGGTGATGCGTGAGCGGGCTGGCGAAGATCGCCATGCGGCTCACGCCACGGATGGATCCAACAAGACAAGAACCGCGGGGGACCCCCGCGGTGCGAAGACACTTCCTCCGGTACTGCTGGAAAGAAGGCTACGCCTCAAGCTTGGGTGGCGGCCGCGCGCGGATTATCGGGTCTCGACGACGCGGACGGTCAGGCCCGCTTACGAGCAGGTGGTTTCGATGCAGCTGTCTTCTTGGCGGCTGTGGGTCTGGAGCCATGCCGTGCGTCGGCTTTCGCTTTCGATGCGGCGCCGGGCTTGCCCCGGGCCAGGCTCTTCGCGAGCAACTCGGTCAGGTCGACGACGTTCGACGGTGCGCTTTCTGCCGTCTCGTCTTCCAGCGGTGTGACCGTCTCGGTCTCGCCTGCGGCGACCTTCTTGTTGACCAGCGCATGCACGGAGGCGCTGAACTTGTCGACGTAGTCCTCGGACTTCCAGGCACCCGTCATGTCGCCGATGAGCTGTGCCGCCATCTTCAGCTCGCCCGGCTTCAGGCCGGCGGCGGTCTTGCCCGCAGCCGGCAGCTTCAGCTCGTCGGCCGGCCGCAGGTCGCTCGCCCAGCGGATCGTGTTCAGCACGAGCGCGGCCCCGGCGGGGATCAGCGCCGCCAGGTGTTCTTTCGTGTGCATCACGACCCGCGCGATGCCGATCACGCCGGCCTCGAGCATGGCTTCGCGCAGCAGCGCGTAGACCTTCTCGCCCTTGCCGATCGGTTCGAGGTAGTAAGGCCGCTCTAGCAGCGTGAACGGAATCTCGGCGGCCTTGACGAAGGACTCGATCTCGATCGTCTGCGTCGTCTTCGGGTACGCGGCCTTGATCTGATCTTCGCTCAGCACCACGTAGTCGCCGTCGTCCTGCTTGATGCCCTTGACGATGTTGTCGTTCTGGATCTCCTTGCCCGTGCGCTTGTTCACGCGCTTGTAGCCGACCGGGTCCATCGACCGCTTGTCGAGCCAGTCGAAGTCGATGCCGCTCTCCTGCGAGGCCGGGTACAACGCGACCGGCACATGCACGAGGCCGAAGCTGATGGCGCCTTTCCAGATCACGCGTGACATGGGCACTCCTTGTTCGGCAGACTGCCGAGCGTTGAATGGCATGGGCCTTTCATGCGGGCGCCTCGTGGCCGAGCGCCTTCATCGCGGCGGTCAGGCTGCGCGCGGCCTTGGCATAGGCCGCCCAGGGGGCGTTGCCGCGGTCCAGGCGCTCGTGCGCGCTGCGCACCGTCCAGTGGTCGCCGCCGCGCAGCGACGCGAGCTCATCCCAGGCCACGGGCACCGAGATGCCCAGGCCGGGCCGGGCGCGCGCCGACCACGCGGACACGGTGGTGGCGCCGAGGCCGTTGCGCAGGTAGTCGATGAAGATCTTGCCGACCCGGTTCTTCGGGCCGCTCTTCGCGACGAAGCGCTGCGGGATCGTCTTGGCCATGTGCACGACGACGGCTTGCGAGAAGCCCTTGACGGTGTCCCAGTCGTGCAGTCGGCGCAGCGGCACCACGACGTGCAGGCCCTTGCCGCCGCTGGTCTTCAGGAATGGCGTCAGGCCGAGCTGGGTCAGGAAGGACCGCGTCAGCTCTGCCGCCTCCTGCACCTGCGACCAGGCCACGCCTTCACCCGGGTCGAGGTCGAAGACCATGCGATCCGGGTGCTCGAGCGACTTCGTGCCGGTGTTGAGCGTGTGGATCTCGATGACGTTCCACTGCGCGGCCGACAGCAGGCCCCGCTTGCTGGCGACCTCGATCAGCGCGGGGTGGCCGATGAACAGCGCCGGGTCGAGCTGACGGATGCCGGTGAGCTTTTCGGTCTCGACGTGCTTCTGAAAAAACAGCTGACCGCCGACGCCGCTGGGCGCACGCACCAGCGACACCGGCCGCCCCTTCAGGTGCACCATCATCAGATCGCCGACCAGGTCGTAGTAGCGCACGAGCTCGATTTTCGTGAGGCCGGTGCTGGGATCGATCACGCGGTCTGGATGCGTGACGCGCAGGCGCGTCGACAGCGCCTGGGGCCGGGTCTGCGACGCCGCGATGCCGGCGCGCGTGGATGCCCTCGCGGCCGGGAGCCGCGATGCGTGCTCGCGCACGATCTCGCTCGCCGCCTTGTCGTTGCGCAAGCCGCGGAAGACCGCATGGCGGATGTGGCCGGCGCGCGTCCAGTCGGCGAAGGACACTTCGGCGACCAGCGTCGGGTCGACCCAGTGCGGTCGGCCCTCGATCTTTGCCGGCGCCGCAAACGGGCGCGTCGTGCGCGTCAGTGGAGTGAGCGCCTTCTTGATGACGCCGAGTGCCTGTTGGGTGAAGCCTGAGCCCACGTCGCCGGCGTACTGCAGCTCGCCGTGGTCGTCGTGCACGCCGAGCAGCAGCGCGCCGATGCCTGTGCGTGTGCCCTGCGGGTCGGTGTAGCCGCCGATGACGAACTCCTGGCGCCGGCTGCATTTGAGTTTGATCCAGTCGGTGCTGCGCGCAGACCGGTAGCTCGAATCGCGCCGCTTCGCGATCACGCCTTCCAGGCCCAGCCGGCAGGCCGACGTCAGCACGCTCTGTGGCGAGGCGTCGAACACCTCGCTGAACCGAACGGCGCCGGGCGCCGTGCGAGCCAGCAGGTGCTGCAGCAGCGCTCGACGGGTTTCCAGCGGCACGGCGCGCAGGTCGTGGCCATCGAAATAGGGCAGGTCGAACAGATAGAGAACGACATCGGCCGTCTTCTCGGAATCGAACGATTGCTGCAAGGCGTCGAAATCCGGAATGTCGTGGTCGCCGGGGACGACGATCTCGCCGTCATACCAGCCGGACGGAAGCTTCAGGCGCGCGATCGCCTTCTGCAAGGGCAGCAGCTTCGAGGTCCAGTCGTTGCCGTTGCGCGTGAAGAGCTTGATCGCGGGCTGGCTGCCCGAGGCGTCTATCCGCGTCAGCAGGCGATAGCCGTCGAACTTGATCTCGTACAACCAGGCCGCGGCATCGGCAGGCGGTGCGCTGACCAGCGTGGCGAGCTCGGGCGCCAGCGTCGCGGGCAGAGCGGCCACGCGCGCTTGTGGCGGCAGCGCCGGGTCGGCGGACTGCGACAGAGGCTGGCGCTGGGCTGCGCCAACGGCTTTCACGCTGTCGGGCATCTCGTCGACGACACTGTATTCGGCCGTTGTTCGCACGAAGGCGTCCTTCTCCTTGATCAGCAGCCACGGCGGCTGCTTCTCGCCCTTGCCCTTCATCCGCACCAGCACCCACTTGCCGTGCAGCTTGTGGCCATGCAGCTCGAACTTGAGGTGGCCGTTGCGGTAGTCCCGGTGCGGATCGCCCAGCGGCGACCAGGTGCCGCTATCCCAGACGATGACCTTGCCGGCGCCGTACTGCTTGGCCGGAATCGTGCCCTCGAAGCTCGCGTACGACATCGGGTGGTCCTCGACCTGCACCGCCATGCGTTTCACACTGGCATCGAGGCTGGGCCCCTTCGGAACGGCCCAGCTCTTCAAGGTGCCGTCGAGTTCGAGTCGGAAGTCGTAGTGCAGGCTGCTGGCCCAGTGCTTCTGAACCACGAACGAGAGCGCGTCGCGACCCGGTTCGCCACCCTCGGCCGGCTCGGTCGTGAGCGCGAAGTTGCGCTTGGACCTGTAGGCGCGCAGCGGGTCGCTGCCGGCGGACGCGCGAGGCATCGGCGTCAGGCCCGGGCGCCCGTCAGCGGCGGCGCATCAGGAGTCCCGCGAGGACCCCGAGGGACGCCGCCACCATGGCCGCTTGCCAGGGCCGCTCGCGGACACGTTGGTCGGTCAGCGTGACCACGGCGCGCCCCAGATCGACCGCCGCGTCGGCGGTGATCGACACCTGCGAGCCGATGCTCGCCAGCGTGGCCGCAGCCACCTGAGCCACACTTTGATCGTTCACATCCGCCATTGCTGTGGACTTCGCGTTGCCTGAATTCATGCAAACCTCCATGGATGGTGCTCACCGACTGCAGTTATCCCCTCCGCCAAGGCGCACGACCATCGGATCGCCGCCCGCGCGGTTGTAGGAGAAGCGACCATGGCCGTATCACCAGTGGTTCACGCATCGTGCGCCCATTCGGACCCCCGCGTCGTTTTCCTACGCCTGTGTTCGACAGCGGCCTACGGCGGACTGACAAGGCGGCGTCTAAGTTGCTCTTGTCACCACCCTGGGAGAACGACATGGCGCGCTATGGTGCAAAGGCCTCCGAGAAAGTCGCGCGGGCCCTCCACGAAGAAAAGCGAGGCGAACTGAAGAGCGGCTCGACCGGCAAGACGGTGAAAAGTCGCAAGCAAGCCATCGCGATCGGACTGTCCGAGGCACGCAGGGCCGGCGCGAAGGTGCCGCGCAAGGGCGAGTCGTCCTAGTCTGAATCAAGCCGCAGCAGAGGCTGTTGCGTTGAGGCGTGTGTCGTGAACGGTCCGACCGTCACCGTGCCGGCCGAGGCCGCGCGCGGGCTCGCGCACGTGGAGGACTCCGCGCCCGGCATCCGGCGCCGCCGCTGCGGTGCGGGCTTCTCGTATTACCGCCCCGACGGGCGACGCGTGCGTGACGCCGGGCAGCTCGAGCGCATCGCGGGACTCGCGATCCCTCCGGCGTATTCGGACGTCTGGATCTGCCCCTCGGCCAACGGGCACTTGCAAGCCACCGGGCGCGACAGCCGCGGGCGCAAGCAGTACCGCTATCACGCGCAGTGGCGGCTGGCCCGCGAACTCGACAAGTTCGACCGGGTCGCCGCGTTCGGTGCCGCGTTGCCGCGCATCCGGCGTCGGGTCCAGCGCGACCTCGCGCTCGAGGCACGGGGCGCCCCCCAGCGCGTCTCGGTGCTGGCCGCGGTGGTTCGCTTGCTGGACATCACGCTGGCGCGCGTCGGCAACGAGGCGTACGCCCGCAGCAACGGCTCGTTCGGTCTGACCACGCTGCGCCGGCGCCATGCCCGAACGAAAGGCAGGCAGCTGCGGCTTCGCTTTCGCGGCAAGAGCGGCGTGCTGCACGAGGTCGAACTCGAGGACCCGAAGGTCGTCGGCGTGGTCAAGCGCTGCGAGGCCCTCGAAGGGCAGGAGTTGTTTCAGTACGAGGACGAGGCGGGCATGACCCGCTCCGTCGACTCGGCAGAGGTGAACGCCTATCTGCGTGACCTGGCCGGTGCGGAGGTCTCGGCCAAGGACTTTCGCACCTGGCACGCCAGTGTGCTGGCGCTGGCGCTGCTGCGTCGGGCGCCCGACGCTTCGGCCGTGCACATCCTGCGCGAAGTCGCGAAGGCGTTGCGAAACACGGCGGCGGTGTGCCGCAAGTCCTATGTGCACCCGCGTGTGCTGCGGGTGTGCGAGGCGGCCGCCGCGTGGACGCCGTGCGCGGTCGAGAAGCGGCGAGGCCTGTCTGCCGACGAATGTGCTTTGCTGAGCTTGCTGTCGCGGCCGGACGAGGTCTGCGCGTGACGACCTCGTTACTTGCCCGTCTCCGCGAACGCGAGCCGGGTCGCGACGTGCGCCTTCAATCGTTCGACGGCGCCCGGGAGCTTGAGCTTCACCGCACGCTTGGCGCGATGAACGTTGTCTCGGAGAACGTGCAGTCTCGCCCGATTTCGTTGTGCCTGGATGGCCATGTGTTTCTCCGTTGGTGAAGGGTCAGGTTAACAGACGCCCGTCGCGGGCTCACGCGGCGGCGATCAGCGGCAACAGCGCGCCCACTTTCGCCAGCGTGTCGTCCCGCGCCGCCGATGGCGCGCCGGCCCCGGCGAGGTAGGCCGTCACGAGCAGCGGCGCGCGTTGCGGCGGCCACACGATGCCGATGTCGTTGCTCGTTCCCGGGGCGCTGGTGCCGGTCTTGTCGCCGATGCGCCAGCCCGCCGGCAGCTGGGCCTTCAATCGACGATCGCCGGTCGTGTTCGACAACAGCCAGCGTTGCAGCGTCTCGCGCGAGGCTGCGCTCAGGGCCTCGCCAAACGCCACCTTCTGCAGGCTGCCCAGCATCGCCCGCGGTGACGTCGTGTCGCGCAGATCGCCGGCGCGCCAGTCGTTCAGTGCGGGCTCGATGCGGTCCAGCCGCGTCACCGTGTCGCCGAGTTCGCGAGCGTAGGCCGTCAGCCGTGCCGGCCCGCCGTAGCTCGCGAGGATCAGGTTGGCGGCGGTGTTGTCGCTGGTCGTCAGCGTGGCCTCGCACAGTTCACCCAATGTCATGCCGACACCCGACGCGTGTTTCTCGGTCACCGGCGATGCCGCCACGAGGTCGCCGGCGCCGAAGGGGATGCGGCGCTCCAGCGACTCCTGGCCCAGGTCGACGCGGCGCAGCACCAGCGCCGACGCCAGCAGCTTGAAGGTGCTGCACATCGGGAAGCGCTCGTCGGGCCGGTGGCCGAAGGTCGCGCCGCTCGCGGTGTCGAGGATGTGCACGCCGAGGCGGCCACGGCTGTCGCGTTCGATCGCGCGCAGGCGCTGCGCCACGTCGCGCTGCACATCGGGCGACACGACCGCCGCTGCACCCGCTTTTTCGGAGTACGAGCAGGCCGGTGACAAGGCCAGGCTCAGCATGGCCATCGAAGAGAAATTGCGCCGGTTGATCATGGGTGTGTCGATGAACTTGAAGGGATGAGAGGCCCGAACGATAGGTCGGCGGTCGGTGCCGGACAATCGGAAATAATCGAGCCCCGACCCCCGAAAAACTTGGGGCTGGCCACCTCCCATGGACCTTCCCCTCAACGCCCTGCGCGCTTTCGAAGTCTCGGCCCGGCACCTGAACTTCACGCGTGCCGCCGAAGAGCTGCACCTGAGCCCGACCGCCGTCAGCCAGCATGTCAAGAACCTGGAGCAGCGCCTGGGCGTGCCGCTGTTTCGGCGGGTGCCGCGTGGACTCGCGCTGACCGACGAAGGCGTCGCGCTGCTGCCGACGCTGGCCGACTCGTTCGCACGCATCGCGGCGTCGCTGGAGGGCTTTCGCAAAGGCAAGGGCGCGCGGCCGCGCGAAGTCCTGTCCGTCGGCGCGGTCGGCACGTTTGCGGTGGGCTGGTTGCTGCCGCGACTGCGGGAGTTCCAGCAGGCGCACCCCTTCGTCGACCTGCGCATCTTCACCAACAACAACCGCGTCGACCTGGCCGGCGAAGGCCTGGATTTCGCGGTGCGCTTCGGCGACGGCCACTGGCATGGGACGGAGGCGATCGCGCTGATGAAGGCGCCGCTCGCGCCGGTGTGCGCGCCGGCGATCGCGGAGCGGCTCAAGACGCCGCGCGACCTCGGCCGCGAGGCGCTGCTGCGCTCGTACCGGTCCGACGAGTGGGCCGCGTGGTTCACCGCCGCCGCGATCCAGCCGCCGCTCGTGAAAGGCGTGATCTTCGACTCGTCGCTGGCGATGGCCGAAGCCGCCGCGCAGGGTGCCGGCGTGGCGCTGCTGCCGTTCGGCATGTTCGCGCGCGACCTGCGCAGCGGCCGGCTCGTGAAGTTGTTCGACGTCGAGATCGACGCCGGCGGCTACTGGCTGACCTTTCTGAAGTCGCGCCGCACGAGCGCAGGCCTGCGCGCTTTCCGCGACTGGGTCGTCGCGGCATCGCAGGCGTGAGCCTGGCCCGCCACTTGCACAATCGATCCATGCGCACCTTGAACCACCGCAGCGCCGGCGTGCTGCTGCACATCACCTCGCTGCCCGGCCCGCACGGCATCGGCGACTTCGGGCCCGAGGCCTTCCACTTCGTCGACTGGCTGGTGTCGGCCGGCCAGCACGTGTGGCAGCTGCTGCCGATGACACCGATCGGCCCGGGCGACTCGCCTTACCAGAGCGTGTCGGCCTTCGCCGGCAGCCCGCTGATGGTGGCGCTGGAGCCGCTGGTCGCGCGCGGCTGGCTGCCGCCGCCGACCTTGCCCGAAGGCGGCTTCGATGCCGCGCGTGTCGACTACGCCCGCGTGGTGCCGTGGCGCCTCGCGCAGCTGCGTCGCGCGGCCGCGGGCTTCTTCGCACAGGCGGGTGCTGACGACCGCGCCGCGTTCGCCGACTGGTGCGCGAGCCAGGCCGACTGGCTGGCCGACTACGCGCTCTTCATGGCGCTGGCGGCCGCGCACGAGGGCCAGTTTTGGTGGCAGTGGCCGGCCGCCGAGCGCGCGCGCGACGCGCAGGCGCTGGCCGACGCGCGCGCGACGCACGCCGACGAGATCGCGTTCTGGCAGTTCGTGCAGTGGTCGTTCGACGTGCAATGGGCCGCCGTGAAGGCCTACGCGAACGCGCGCGACGTCGCCATCATGGGTGACCTGCCGATCTTCGTTGCCCACCACAGCGCCGACTGCTGGGCCCGGCCCGAGCTGTACGAGCTCGACGCCGACTTCCAGCCCGCGGTGGTCGCCGGCGTGCCGCCCGATGCCTTCACCGCGGAAGGCCAGCGCTGGGGCAACCCGCTGTACCGCTGGGACCGCATGGCGACCGACGGCTACGCGTGGTGGACGCAGCGCGTGCGGCGTGCGCTCGCGCAGACCGACGTGTTCCGCATCGACCACTTCCGCGGCTTCTCGGCGTATTGGGAGGTGCCAGCGAGCTGCCCCACCGCGATGGAAGGCCGCTGGGTCGCAGGCCCGGGCCGTGCGCTGTTCGATGCGCTGGCCGCGGCGCTCGGCGAGCTGCCCATCGTCGCCGAAGACCTGGGCATCATCACGCCCGACGTGACGGCGCTGCGCGAAGCATGCGGCTTCCCCGGCATGAGCGTGCTGCAGTTCGCCTTCGGCGACGATGCGAAGAACCTCTACCTGCCGCACCACATCACCCCGGCCTCGGTCGTCTACACCGGCACCCACGACAACGACACGACACGCGGCTGGTGGCACAGCGCGACGCCGCACGAGCGCGCGTATGCCGCGGCCTACCTCGCGGCCGGCGCAGACGACATCCACTGGGCGATGATCCGCGCCGCGAGCAACTCGGTCGCGCTGACCGCGGTGTTCCCCTTGCAGGACGTGCTCGGACTGGACGGTGCGCACCGCATGAACATGCCGGGCTCGCCGACCGGCAACTGGGCCTGGCGCTTCGACTGGTCCATGGTCGGCAGCGAGCCCGGGCGCGTGCTCGGGCTGGTGACTGCGGCGAGCGGCCGCGGGCCGTTCAGCCTGCTGCGCTGAGCTTTTCCACCGCGCGCTGCACGCCACCGGCGCCGAAGGGCACGCCGGCGACCGACATCGCGGCCTCGACCGCGCCCAGCGCGCCCAGCACCATCGCCGGGTTCAGGTCGCCGAGGTGGCCGATGCGGAAGGCGCGCCCGGCGAGCGGGCCCAGGCCACCGGCGATGGCCACCTGAAAGCGTTCGCGTGCAATGCTGCGGATCGCTTCCGGGTCGATGCCGGCATCGACGCGCACGGTCGTCACCGACACCGAGCGCGCCTCGGGCACGGCGCAGAAGAAGCCGAGCGGGCCGGCCTCGCTCCAGCGCGCGACCGCGGCGTGCACCGCGTCGGCGAGCAGGCGGTGGCGGCGCAGCACGTGGGCCTCGCCTTCGTGGGCGATCAGGCCCAGTGCGGCTTCCAGACCGGCGAGCAGGCTTTGCGGCGGCGTGCCGCAGAACTTGCGGTACGACAGCTCGCTCTTGCGCAAGCGCCAGTCCCAATAGAAGCGCGGCGCCGGGTTGCGCGCGGCGACCTCGAACGCCGCGTCATCGACCGCGACAAAGCTCAGCCCCGGCGGCGTCATCAAGCCCTTCTGGCTCGCGCCGAGCGCGACGTTGATGCGCAGCGCGTCCATGTCGAAGGGCGCGGCGGCGAGCGACGCGACCACGTCGACGACGAACAGCGCCGGGTGCTTGGCGGCGTCGATGGCCGCACGCAATGCCGCGAGGTCGCTGGTGATGCCGCTGGCGGTGTCGGTGTGCACGACGAACACCGCCGCGATGGCGTGCTCGGTGTCGTCGCGCAGCGCGGCCTCGATCGCGACGGGGGCTATGGGCTGGCCCTCGATCCACGGTGTGCGGATCACGCGCCCGCCCAGCGCCTCGGTCTGCGCCGCCCAGCCTTCCGAGAAATGGCCGGTGCCGGCGACCAGCACCGTGGTGCCGGGTGCGACGAGGTTGGCGATCACCGCCTCCCACGCACCGTGGCCGTTGGCGGCATACAGGTAGACGTCGCTGTCGGTGTGCAGCAGGCTTTTCAAGCCGGCCTCGCAGGCGGCAATCACGGCGTCGACGCGCGGGTCGGCCAGGTCCATGGGCTGGCGGCTCATCGCGTGCAGCACCTCGTCGGGCACGCGGCTCGGGCCGGGTGAATGCAGGAAGCGGTGGCCGGGGATGCGGGTCGGTGCGTTCATGGGCCTCATGCTAATTCACCCCGTTCCAGAGTCTGGCGCGTATCACCCCAGACGCGGCCGAACTCCCTCGGCCGACCCAGGAGGATGTGCCCATGTTCCCTCGTTTGATCAGCCTGCTCGCCGTGTTGTGCGGGGCCGCCGCGATGGCCCAGACCCCCGAGCGCGCATTGCTCGCGCCGCGCCTCGTGATCGCCGCGCCGGCCGAGTCGCCGGTGGTGTTGCGCGATGTGCGCGTGCGCACCGAGATCAACGGGCGCAGCGCGCTCACGGAGGTGACGCTGACCTTTCACAACCCGAACGCGCGCCAGCTCGAAGGCGAGCTGCAGTTCCCGCTGCAACCCGGGCAGACCGTGGTCGGCATGGCGATGGACGTGAACGGCGTGCTGCGCGAGGCCGTGCCGGTCGAGAAGGCGCGCGGCGAGGCCGTGTTCGAGGACGTGACGCGCACGCGCATCGACCCGGCGCTGCTGTCGCTGACGCAGGGCGACAACTACAAGCTGCGCGTCTACCCGCTGCTGCCGCGCAGCGACAAGGTGGTCGTGCTGCGCATCGCCGAATGGCTGGCGCCGCGCGCGGGCCGTGTCGCGTATCGGCTGCCGCTGGACTATGGCCAGCGGCTCGCGTCGTTCGCGGCGAGCGTGCAGGTGACGGGTGTGGCGGCGCGGCCCAGTGCGTCGGCACGCGGGGTCGAGGTGCCGGCGTTCGCCGTCGCGGGCACGGGCTACCGCCTCGACCTGGCACGGCACGACGAGACGCTGCGCGGCGCGCTCGACATCGAACTCACGCCCGCACCGGGCGGCAGTGTGACGACGCAGCGCGTCGATGGCCACAGCTACTTCGTCGCGCAGCTGCCGATCGCGGCGCAGAGCGCGCCGCGTGCGTTGCCGCGCGTCGTCTCGCTGGTGTGGGACGCGTCGGGCTCCGGCGCAACGCGCGACCATGGCCGCGAGCTGGCCTTGCTCGACGCCTACTTCGCGAAGGCGCGCGACATCGAGGTGCGGCTGGTGCGCGTGCGCGATGCCGCCGAGGCACCGCAGCGTTTCGACGTTCGCCACGGCGACTGGAGCGCGCTGCGCAACGCGCTGGACACCATGGTCTACGACGGCGCGACCGACCTCGGCGCGTTCGCGCCCGAGGCCGACGCGGGCGAGGTGCTGCTGTTCTCCGATGGCTTGTCCAACTTCGGCGCGCGGCGATTCGCGGCGACCACGGTGCCGGTGTACACGGTCTCGGCGGCGCTGCGCGCCGATGCCGTGCGCCTGCGTGGCATCGCCGAGGCGTCGGGCGGGCGCTACATCGACCTGACGAACGGCGACGTGGCAGCGGCGGCAGCTCAGCTGCTGCACGCGACCACGCGCGTCGTCGCGATCGAATCCGCGGGCGCGACGCAACTTGTCGCGGCGTCGATCTACGCCAGCGACGGTGCGCTGACCGTGGCCGGCGAGCTGACCGACCACGCGACGCCCGTGCGCGTCGTCGTCGCGCAGCCCGGCGGCCGGCGGCAGACGCTGACGCTGAATGTCGACGCCGCCCGCGACGCCGGCACGCTGGCCGCGCAGGCCTGGGCGCGGCTGAAGATCGCGTCGCTGGACGGCGAGTACGAGTTCCATCGGGCCGAGATTCGCCGTATCGGTCTGGCACGCGCCATCGTCACGCGCGACACCTCGCTGATCATCCTGGACCGCGCGCAGGACTATGCGCGTCACCACATCACGCCGCCGCCCGAACTGGCCGCCGAGGTCGCGCAGTGGCGCGCGCGCACGCTGCAGTCCGAGCAGGCCAGCGCGAGCGCGCAACTCGAGGCGGTGGTGCGCCTGTTCGAGGCCAAGCAGGCGTGGTGGCAGCGCGAGTTTCCGAAAGATGCGCCGCCGAAAGTGGAAGCCGCCAAGGTGATGCAGAACGACGTCGGCGCCGCGGCCGGCGCGCTCAGCCAGCGCCGCGAGGCCGAGGCCACGGCACGCCCACGCAGCGCGATGCCGCTGGCCGCCGAGCGCCGCGCCGCCGACACGATGTTCGCGCCCGCTGCCGCCCCGGCGCCGGCGCTCGCCAAGTCCTCCGGCGCGCAACCCGCCGATGCCACCGCGACCACGATTCGGTTGCGCCCCGCCAGCAGTGACGCGCCCTACCTCGCGCGCCTGCGTGCGGTGCCGCCTGATGCGATGTACCGCCATTACCTCGACGAGCGCGCCAGCTACACCAACAGCACCGCCTTCATCCTCGACGTGGCCGACCTGATGTTCGAGCGCGGCCAGCCGCTGCTGGCGACGCGGGTGCTGTCCAACCTGGCCGAGATGGACCTGGAGAACCGGCAGATCCTGCGCATCCTCGGGGCACGGCTGGTGCAGGCCGGCCGCGCCGACCTCGCCGTGCCGGTGTTGCGCCAGGTGCTGGTGCTGGCGCCCGACGAGCCGCAGTCGCAGCGCGACCTGGGACTGGCGCTGGCCGCCGCGAAGCAACCGCAGGCCGCGGTCGATGCGCTGTACGAGGTCGCGCGCCGGCAGTGGCCGCGCTTCCCCGAGATCGAGCTGATCGCGCTGGCCGAGCTGAACGCGATCGTCGCGACGAGCACGATGCCTAACGACACCGCACGCATCGACCCGCGCCTGCTGAAGAACCTGCCGCTGGACCTGCGCGCGACGCTGAGCTGGGACGCCGACAACACCGACATCGATCTGTGGGTCACCGACCCGAACGGCGAGCGCGCGTTCTACGGCAACGCGCTGACCTACCAGGGCGGCCGCATGTCCAAGGACATCACCAGCGGCTACGGCCCCGAGGAGTTCTCGCTGAAGCGGGCGAAGCCGGGCAAGTACGTGGTGCAGGCGCAGTTCTACGGCCACCGCCAGCAGATCGTCTCGGGCGCGACGACGATACAGCTCGCGTTGACGACCGGCTTCGGCACCGCGCAGCAGAAGCAGCAGGGCGTGACGCTGCGGCTGAAGGACCGCAAGGACCAGGTCTTCGTCGGGGAGTTCGTCGTCGACTGAGCGGCGGAACTAGACTTGGGGCAGAGCGATATTGCGCAGACCCCCAGGAGCCCGCCATGCTGAAACTCAAAGACCCCACGCTGCTGCGCCAGCAGGCCTATGTGGCCGGCGCGTGGATAGCCGCCGACGACGGCAAGACCGTGGCCGTGACCAACCCCGCGACCGGCGAGCAGCTCGGCACGGTGCCGATGTGCGGCACGGCCGAAACGGAACGTGCGATCAAGGCCGCCGACCTGGCGCAGCGACAGTGGGCGCAGGTGCCGGCCAAGGAGCGCTCGGCCATCCTGCGCAAGCTCAATGATCTGATGCTCGCGAACACCGACGACCTGGCGCTGATCATGACCAGCGAGCAGGGCAAGCCGCTGGCCGAGGCCAAGGGCGAGATCGCCTACGCCGCGTCCTTCATCGAGTGGTTCGCCGAAGAGGCGCGCCGCATCTACGGCGACACGATCCCCGCGACTTCGGGCGACAAGCGCATCCTCGCGATCAAGCAGCCGGTGGGCACGACGGCGGCGATCACGCCGTGGAACTTCCCGACCGCGATGCTGACGCGCAAGGCCGGCCCGGCGCTCGCCGCCGGCTGTTCGATGGTGGTGAAGCCGGCGACGCAAACGCCCTTCTCGGCGCTCGCGTTCGCTGAACTTGCCGAGCGCGCCGGCGTGCCCAAGGGGCTGTTGTCGGTGCTGACCGGCTCGGCCAGCCAGATCGGCGGCGAGATGACGCGCAACCCGCTGATCCGCAAGCTCACCTTCACCGGCTCGACCGAGGTTGGCCGCACGCTGATGCGGCAGAGCGCCGACACGATCAAGAAGCTCTCGCTCGAACTCGGCGGCAACGCGCCCTTCATCGTGTTCGACGATGCCGACATCGACGCGGCGGTCGACGGCGCGATGGTCAGCAAGTACCGCAACACCGGCCAGACCTGCGTCTGCGCGAACCGCCTCTATGTGCAGCGCCCGGTGCTGCAGGCCTTCACCGACAAGCTGGTCGCCAAGGTCAAGGCGCTCAAGGTCGGCAACGGGCTGGACGCCGGCGTGACGCAAGGCCCGCTGATCGACGCGAAGGCGGTCGCGAAGATCGAGGAGCACATCGCCGACGCGCGCGCCAAGGGCGGCGAGGTGCTGACCGGTGGCAAGCGCCACGCGCTCGGCGGCCTGTTCTTCGAGCCGACCGTGGTCGGCGGCGCGACGGCCGACATGCTGTTCGCGACCGAAGAGACCTTCGGCCCGCTCGCGCCCATCTTCGCGTTCGACACCGAGGACGAGGTCATCGCGCTGGCCAACGACAGCGAGTTCGGACTGGCCGCGTATTTCTACAGCCGCGACATCGGCCGCGTGATGCGCGTGGCCGAGCGCATCGAGTCGGGCATCGTCGGCGTCAACACCGGGCTGATCTCGACCACCGAGGCACCGTTCGGCGGCGTCAAGCAGTCGGGCCTGGGGCGCGAGGGCTCGAAGTACGGCCTCGACGACTTCCTCGAGGTGAAGTACATCTGCCTGGGCGGCATCGACAAGTAGCCTGCCGACCCTAGGGATGGGGGCGCGCAGGCACCTGTGATCTGATCGCCTCCGCTCAACCGGCGGAGGCGTTGCCATGATCACCGACGACCAACTCAAGCAAGTGATGCCCAACCTGCCCGCGGCGAAGCGGGCGCTGTACCTGCCGCACCTCAACGCTGCGATGACGGCGTATGGCGTCGATACGCCGCTGCGCACGGCGGCCTTTGTCGCGCAGCTGGCGCACGAGTCGGGCGAGTTCCGCTGGATGGAAGAGATCTGGGGACCGACCGCCGCTCAGCTGCGCTACGAGCCGCCCAGCGACCTGGCAACCAAGCTCGGCAACACCCAGGCCGGCGACGGCAAGCGCTTCAAGGGGCGCGGGCCGATCCAGATCACCGGGCGCTTCAACTACGCCAAGTTCGGCAGCCTGCTCGGGCTCGACCTGGTCGGCAACTCGGCGCTCGCGGCCACGCCCGAGGTCGCGTTCGCCACGGCCGGGCTTTACTGGCAGCGCAACGGTCTGAACGAGCTGGCCGACGCGCGCGACTTCGTGACCATCACGCGCCGGATCAACGGCGGCACCAACGGGCTGGCAGACCGGCAGATGTACTACGAACGCGCGAAGGCCGTGCTCGGCACCGAGGCGCCGGCCGCGCGCGACCTGCCGTTGATGCGCGGACACGAGGCCATCCGGGCCCCGGTGCGCAAGAAGGCGGCGGCCAAGAAGGCGCCGGCGGCGAAGAAGTCGGCACCGGCCAAGAAGGCCACGAAGACGAAGAAGACCGCGGCGAAACGGCGATCGGCGTGATCTATGGCCGGACTGCCGCGCTGTTCGACCGATCACGGTGGCACGCTTCCTGCCAGACTGAACGTGCCATGTCCTTCTATCCCTACAAACGCCTGAGCTGCGGCATCGTGATCCTGAACCCGGAGCGCGAGCTGCTGCTGTGCCACGTCACCGGCCAGAACCACTGGGACCTGCCCAAGGGCGGTATCGATGTGGGCGAGACGCCGATGCAGGCGGCGCTGCGCGAGACGCGCGAGGAATGCGGGCTGCGCCTGGGCGGCGACGTGCTGCTCGACCTCGGGCGCTTCCGCTACACCGGCAAGAAGGACTTGCACCTGTTCGCGACCGTGACACCGCGCATCGCATTGAACGAATTCCGCTGCGAGAGCCACTACCACGACCGCCCCACGGGCCGCCAGCTGCCCGAGATGGACGGCTTCGGCTGGTTCGCGTTCGAGCGCACCCAGTCGTTGTGCACGCCGAAGATGGCGGCGGTACTGGGCCAGCGCATCGTGCTCGACGCGTTGTTCGAGCGCCTGATGGCACCGCGTGAGCCACAGGCCGCCGCGGCCTGATCTTCAGTCGAACAGCCCCGGCGTGCCCCCGAGCGGCGCGCCTTCGATCTCCAGCAGGCGCAGCTTGGTGCGCGTGCCGCCGGGTGCCGAGAAACCACCGGCCTTCGCGCCCGCGGCGAGCACGCGGTGGCAGGGCACGATGATGGGAAACGGGTTCGCCCCCAGCGCCTGACCGACGGCCCGCGCGGCCTGCGGCTCGCCGAGCTCGTGCGCGATCTCGCCATAGCTGCGCGTGTGGCCCGGGTGAATTCTTCGGGCGACTTCGTAAACGCGGCGATGAAACGCCGGGATCGCGCTCAGGTCCAGGGCGATGTCTTCGAGGTCGTCGCGGCCGCCGTTCAGCAGCCCCTGGATGCGTGCGATCACCGGTTCGAGTGCGGGTGCCGGCGCGGTTTCGTGCACGCCCGGATAACGCCGCCGCGCCCGGCGTCGGGTGGCGTCGTCGCTGGGCTCGGGCAGCAGCACGCCGACCAGGCCGTGCTCGCCCCACACCAGCGCGCAGCCGCCCACCGCGGTGTCGAACAGCGTGAAGAAAAAGGACGAAGCCGCGTGCATGGCACTCAAGCTTGCCACACGCCATACCCCTGCTCGCGCAGGCCGATCGCGAGCTCGACCTCCATGTCGCGGGCACCGTCGTAGGGCATCGGGTTGTAGACCTCGTACAGCCTGGGCACGAGCCGCAACCCGAACTCGCGCACGAAGCGGTTGGCCTGCACGCCGGCCATGTGGCGGTCGAAGCGCGTGTCGGGGTCCAGGCCGGTCATGCCGACGTAGACGAAGGGCTTGCCGAGCACGTAGCCGGGGTTGGCCTCGCGAAAGCGCGCGACGTTCCAGACGGCGTCGGACAGCTCGATGACGTAGACGTTGTAGTGGTGGCTTCTGGGCCGGCGCGTGATCATGGGGGTGGCGGCTGATAATCGGCGCCGCATGGTCAAGCCTACTTCACGCGCCGAACCCGAGGCGGTCCTGCCGTTCGCGACCGCTGCCGCCTGGCGCGCCTGGCTCGCGAAGCATCACGGCCAGGCCACCGGCCTGTGGATGCGGCTGGCCAAGGCCGGCGCGGGTGTCGCGTCGATCAGCTATGCCGAAGCGATCGAGGTCGCGCTGTGCCACGGCTGGATCGACGGGCAACGCAAGGCCGAGGATGCGCAGTTCTACCTGCAGCGCTTCTCGCCACGCACGGCCAAGAGCATCTGGTCCAAGATCAACCGCGACAAGGCGCTCGCGCTGATCGCCAACGGCCAGATGAAGCCGGCCGGCCTGAAGGAAGTGGAGCGTGCCCAGGCCGATGGCCGCTGGCACCGTGCCTACGACGGCGCACGCAGCATCGCCGTGCCCGACGACCTGCAGGCCGCGCTGGCCGCCGAACCCGCCGCCGCAGCTTTCTTCAAGATGCTGAACGGCCAGAACCGCTACGCCGTGCTGTTCCGCATCCACCAGGCGAAGAAGGCCGAGACGCGCGCCAAACGCATCCAGACCTTTGTGCAGATGCTGGCCCGACACGAGACCCTTCACCCTTGAGCGCTTCTGCTAACCCCATCGCCGTCGACCCGCTGACCGCGTTTCTCGCACTCGCCGAACCACCGTTCACCAAGCTCGTGCTGAGCAAGCCACGCGCGGCCGCGGGTGATCTGGTGCGCGTCACGGTGCGGCCGGTCGTGTTGAAGGGCGAGGCACAGCTGTCCTTCGTCTACACGCACCGCACGCGCGACATCACGAAGAATCTGGTGCCCGACGACGCATCGGCCACGCTGCGCGCGCTGCTCACCGACAGCTTCGCGAACGCGCACCTGCTGACCGACGCCGAAGAGGTCCAGCTGCTCACCAGCAAGAAGGGCAAGCAGACGCTGCTGCGCCATCCGCTGACCGCCCAGGCCGAGCCTGCGCGTGCGGGGCACGACCGCGAGAAGCAACGCTACATCGACCTGAACCAGCCCTTCCTGACCGCGCTCGGCGTGACCAACGAACAGCACCAGCTGGTGCCGGCGATGGCGCGCAAGTGGAAGCAGATCAACAAGTTCGTCGAGGTGCTGGACCACGCGCTCGGCCAGACCGTGCTGAAGCAGGCGGCGAGTATCGACGTCGTGGACTTCGGCAGCGGCAAGGGCTACCTGACCTTCGCGACCCACGACCACCTGCGCCACACGCTGGGGCTGCCGGCGCGCGTGGCGGGCGTGGAGCTGCGCGAGGACATGGTCGCGCTGTGCAACGACGCGGCGCGCGGCCTGGCACTCGATGGGCTGGGCTTCGAGCAGGGCGATGTGCGCACGGTCGTGCCGCCCAAGATCGACATCATGATCGCGCTGCACGCCTGCGACACCGCGACCGACCATGCCATCCACACGGGGCTGCGCGCCGGCGCGTCCATCATCATGTGCTCGCCGTGCTGCCACAAGGAGCTGCGGCCGCAGCTGCTCAGCCCGCACCCGCTGCGGCCCATCCTGAAGCACGGCGTGCACCTCGGCCAGCAGGCCGAGATGCTGACCGACGGTCTGCGCGCGATGCTGCTCGAGGCCTGCGGCTACGACACGCAGGTGTTCGAGTTCGTGTCGCTGGAGCACACCAACAAGAACAAGATGATTCTCGCGGTGAAGCGCGCGCAGCCCGCGGCAGATGCCGACGCGCTGTGGCAGCAGATCGCCGACCTCAAGGGCTTCTACGGCATCCAGGCGCAGTGCCTGGAGACCTTGCTGATCGCCGACCGCGCTGCGTGATGCGGGGTCAGCCGATGCGCGCGTCGGTTGCGGTGTCGAACAGGTGCAGGTCGCGCGCGTCCCAGCTCAGGTGCACGAGGTCGCCGACGCGCTGCGTGACCGTGCCGGCGACGCGCGACACGAGGCTGCCGACGGCGGTGTCGACGAAGGCGTAGGTGTCGGGGCCGGTGGGCTCGAGCAGCTTCAGCCGGCCGGGCAGCCCGGTGTCGCCGAGCTGCACGCGTTCGGGTCGCAGGCCGATCACCACGCCCGCCGCACGTTGACGCTGCAGCGCCGCTTGTTGTTCGTCGCTCAACGCGATGGCCGAGCCCTTGACCATGAGCCCGTCGCTGCCGGCGGTGGGCGCATCGGCCTCCAGCATGTTCATCGCCGGCGAGCCGATGAACTCGGCGACGAAGCGGGTCGCGGGCCGGGTGTAGATGTCGTCGGGCGTGCCGAACTGCTGGACCACGCCGTCGCGCATCACCGCGATGCGGTCGCCCAGCGTCATCGCCTCGACCTGGTCGTGCGTGACGTAGACGGTGGTGACGCGCGTGCGCTGGTGCAGCAGCTTGATCTCGGCGCGCATCTCGACACGCAGCTTGGCGTCGAGGTTGGACAGCGGCTCGTCGAACAGGAACAGCTTGGGGTTGCGCGCGAGTGCCCGGCCCATCGCGACGCGTTGCCGCTGGCCACCCGAGAGCTGGCCGGGCTTGCGGTCGAGCAGGTGCTCGATCTGCAGCATGATCGCGACGCGCTGCACGGCCGCGGCGCGTTCGGCCTTGGGCACCTTGCGCATCTCGAGCGCGAAGCTGATGTTTTCGGCCACGTTCATGTTCGGGTAGAGCGCGTAGCTCTGGAACACCATCGCGATGTCGCGGTCCTTGGGCAGCTCGTGCGTGACGTCGCGCTCGCCGATGTGGATGCTGCCGGCGGTCGGCACGTCCAGGCCGGCGATCATCGACAGCAGCGTCGACTTGCCGCAGCCCGACGGGCCGACGAGGATCAGGAACTCGCCCTCGTCGATCTCGATGTCGATGCCCTTGAGGATGTTGACCGCGCCGAAGCTCTTGCGGACATTGCGGATGGAGAGTGCGCCCATGATTTGTCGTCTTATCCTTTGACGGCGCCAGCCGTGAGGCCGCGCACGAAGTGCTTGCCGGCGAGCACGTAGATGGCGAGCGTCGGCAGCGCCGCGATCATCGCGGCGGCCATGTCGACGTTGTATTCCTTGACCGAGCTCGAGGTGTTGGCCATGTTGTTCAGGC
>Ga0307509_10002905_pt1 | contig 27074 bp, 47 predicted proteins | sample 10_EM_MG_FD_202245 | JGI IMG/M metagenome (GOLD analysis project Ga0307509, IMG submission 202245) | Populus trichocarpa ectomycorrhiza microbial communities from riparian zone in the Pacific Northwest, United States - 10_EM | ecosystem: Host-associated > Plants > Roots > Unclassified | place... | reverse complement strand
TATTAGAAGAATAGAAGACTATTAGTAGTAAATTTAATACTTTTCCATGATGTGAAATATATTGTGACCCGGGTGACCAAGGTCAAAAACAGGTAAAGGGGGGACCCTTCGCTTATTTCAGATATCTAAGGAAGAGTAGGTACGGCGTCTGGTGGCGTCCTGAGGATTAGGTGCTGCGTCTGGTTGCGTCCTGAGGATTGGGTGCTGCGTCTGGTTGCGTCCTGAGGATTGGGTGCTGTGTCTGGTTGTGTCCTGAGGATTAGGTGCTGCGTCTGGTTGCGTCCTGAGTGGTAGGTGTGCGCCCGGTGCGTCCTGAGTATTAGATGTGTGCCCGGTGCGTCCTGATTCGCGATTGACGTTCTGTGCGTCAGGTACGTCTGACGCACAGGACGCACAGGACGCAGGGTAGTATTTTTGCTGATGCAATAGTACTGGGCGGAGTTTTCTTGGTCGGGCAGGGTCAGAGGGCTTTAGCTTGGGGATCGCAGAATGGACTGCAGCTGGAGAGTTTGGACGACATGGCCTACGCTTGGTTGATAGTTCATTGTACCTAACATCGTGGGATGAGGATAATTGTGTGTTTGCTCCAATAGAAACAATAAATAAAAGGATTAAAATAAAAAATAAATAAAAGAAAAAAATAAAATGTGACAGTCGTTAGTGGTGTTCTTGCGCCAGGTATGCATATGCGTTACCAACTGCTTCTTGACCACAAACATCATTTGCCTCCACAGGGAAGCCTGTCTCCCTCCCCTCCCTTGCCTGGTACGCCACAAACACCCCCTTGCTGGCCTGAAGCTGCTCTGCTCCCCCCCTGTGGTGAACCCTGCCACGGCACACCTCCCGAAAACTGTACCAACATTCTCGCCTCACTGCGCCCAACAAGGTGCACGAAGAAAAGCCACCAACCGCCCCTACCTTTTCTTCAATCTCGACTGCCAAGTGTCTCCTGACAAAGCCAAAAACCCAAGATACCGCCAGAATGCCATTACTGATCTGATAAACATGGCTGCCCCCCTTTTCCAGGATGCCGCTACCTTACCCCCCCATCCCCCTCCACCTGACGGACTACCTTCCACCCATCCCCCCGGTCGTTCCCTTCTATGAGAGGCGCAAAATGCGAGCAAAGAAACACCGCCTGGCTGATTGTGCTGCTGCCTTGGCCCCCCGATATTACCCCTATCCCCTCTCCGTCCGACCTCACCACTTTATCGGACTTGGGAAGTTCGTCACCTGGAGGATTTACCAAATGCGCTCTGGAAAGAGCTACCTTGCTGTACACCACTCCTGGGACAACCAGGATCTGGACACAACCTGCCTCCGCTACTCTATTGCTCCGCAATCCTTGAGCACAGCATTCTCTCCTGCCCTCATCCGCCCCTCAGAGATCTCTCCTCCTTTAAGGGATTTCTGACCTGGGCCCTGAGGCTCTCCTCTGGTCCAACCAGCAAATCCTCATCGACCTTGCTGAGTTCATCTGCACCACTGCCACTGGGTTCCCCACTGGGATGCCCCCCTCCCTCCGTCGCTTCACCCTCCCCCTCCCCAATTCTTTTCTTCCCCCTACCCACCCATCTGCCCCTGGCCCTTGAGACTAGCTAGCAGTTTTCATACATATCTTTTATTAGCTTTAGCTGGTCTGCGACAATTATCGGTCGCGTTGGAGGAAGTGGTTAGGAATATTTTGTTTGTTGATTGTTATTTGATTTTCGGTTTTGTTTTGGCCATATTGATAAGATGCATGTCATTTCTTGTACTGTAGGAACAATGAACATATGATTTGAAAAAAAAAAAAAAAGAAAGAAAGGGACAGTAATTAGTCACACAAACCATCTCCTCTACACCTATAGCGATTGAAATCTCAACACCAGGGAAATCATCGTCGTCTACCCACCACCCTTCTTGTCGCTCTTGATGGCCTCTCCCTAGGGGAGTGACACTACCTCTTCCCCCCTCTCTCTTGGCCCCTTGGGCCCCCCTCCTTTGGGGTTCTTGCCTTCGTTCATCGTTGACCCCCTACTCATTAAGTTTGTTGCCCCCCCTTTTCCCCACATCACCTGTGCACCTCGCTTAGGTTTTGCACGTTCGGTAACCCCTCTCACTTGGTTTAAGGTCAGCCCTGCTGTCTTCCAAGCCCTTTGTGAAGTACTCCACCATTTCGATTAAGTGTGCCCTGTCGGGGAACACTTCAGTTAGTAAGGTCAAGGCCTCATCTGTCACCTCGCTGTCGCCAAAGCATCGGCCGTGGTTGCTCATGTGGGTCATTTCAAGCATTTGAGTCTACCCCACTATTCTCCTCCGCGGTTTTCGTCCCGTTGCTCGGTTACAGCTACAGTCCCCTCCCTCAGCTGGTACCTTAATACTAGGTGGCTCCTGTCGCCCCAGCGGCCGCCATGGTCACATCCTCGGCTACGCTCTTCCTTAGTATTCCACTACTTTCTTGGTAGATGTTAATGCCTTGGGCTCATAGTACTTGATTCAGTTGCTAGCAGTCATGAATGCAACTTTAGGCCGGCCCCTTCAGAGTGTTCATTTTCTTTCTCTACTTGGTTTCCTTTCTTAGTGGTTATCCCTGTCTTCTAGTGTTTAGGCTAGATTAATTTTGTTACGGCTCGGGAGTGAATGGCAAGTGTTTTTTCTGTTGTTTCCTGCTTTTCTGTTGTTTTGTGATCTTCTCTGTGTCTGCGTGAAGGAGGGGTGAGGATTCTTCAGGCGAGATGTGCGGTTGGTTCCATAGAAGAGGGACTTGGGATGATGGCTTTTTCCTGGCGCCAGTAGTTAGTTTTGTTTACTCCATAGCTCATGTTGCATGCGAATTCTTGTTTTTTTTTTAGTTTTTTTTTTTAGAATCATGCGATTATTGTCTAAAGTACAAAATCCTACTTGCAGCTCACGCTAGCATATAAACCTCCAACTACCCCTCGGAAAAAGCCACCCCCCCAAGTCCCTCTAGTGTGGAACCAACCGCACATCTTACCCACAACAAGAAATCCTTAACTAGCTAAGCTGATAGACGAAGAAAATCAAATGAAAGAACAAGCAGGCAGAGTCAGGAAAACCCGTGGCACGATCATCCGAACAAAGGAAAAACAAAATTCAAACAACGAAGGTAACCACTAAAAGATTTCCCGTGTATATATACTTGGGGGCGGCCAGACTCAATGGAGACACTAGGTCATAGCTTTGCCCTCTATTTTGGCAAGGTACTCAAAAAGAAGAAGGAGATAGGACAATACCATCCGCCCAGAGGCAAGCCGAGATGGACCATTGTCTGAGTCTGACTGGTGAAGAGGTAGTTCTGGATACCAGCCAGGTAGTTGTGGGTACTAGCCAGGACTGTGTAGGAGCAGTAGGATGCCAGCCAATCCGACTGTGAGGAGAAGAGGAGAAGGAGGGGTAGACCTAACTCTATGCGATGGAAACTATCAGTAACCGCATTCGTGTCTGGACTAGGCAGCCTCTCAAAGAAAAGACAGAACAGAGAAATTGACCGTGGCCTGTTGAACTGTTTTCTCTTACTGCAAACCATGTTCCCAGCCGTCTGTAACATGGGCATTGAGGAGAGTGTTGCCGCCTGTCCGAATGCTCTGACCAAGGCTCAAAGCAAAGGCTGCATGGCAAGAGGAAACATCATCAAAAGAAGACGGAATCCTAAAACCCAGAGAAAAGGAAGCCGAAAGGGATAAACCTGAGGGAAGGGAAGTGTAGAGGAGGTATGCCTCCATACCGTAGAGCAATCTCATGGTGGGGGTTGGAGGATGGAAAAGTGGTGATAATCTCGTGGTGTTGAGATTTCAATCGCCGGGTGTGTAGAGGAGACGGAGGATGGACGTCTTGTACTTTTCTTTTTTCATTCATTTTTTTTTGAATCATAGGATTATTGTTTAAGGTATAAAATCTTGCATGCAGCTCGCGCTATGGCATAAAAAAACCTCCAATACCCTGGGGAAAAAGCCAACTCCCAAAGTCCCTCTGGTGTGGAACTAAGCGCACATCTCGCCCCCAACAAGAAACCCTTGACTAGCTGAGCAGAGAGACAAAGAAAATCAAATCCAAGAACAAGCAGGCAGAGTTAGGCAAACCCATGGCACTCTCATCCAGACAAAAAGAAAAATCAAAAATCAAACAAAACAGCAACCACTCGAGAAGTTCCCGTACAATCAGCACGGGGGTGGCCAGGCTCGGCATAATCAAAGTCCTGGGGAGGCCAAATGGGCCAACTGTGTTGGCAAAATACTTGAAAAGAAAAAGGAGATAGTGCAATACCATCCTCCCAGAGGCAAGCCGTGATGGACCGTGGTCATAGTCCGAATGGTGAAGAAGTAATTATGGATACCAGCCAGGTAGTTGTGGGTTCCAGCCAAAAAAGTGGAGAAGTAGTAGGGTGCCAGCCCATCCAACTGTAAGAGGAGGAGGAGAAAGAGGGGTAGACCCAACTCTGTGCCGTAGAAACTATCGGAGAGGCCTTTGTGTCTTGACTAGGCAGCCTCTTAAAGAGAACGAGAATAGAGAAATCGACTGTGGCCTGTTGAAATGTTTTCTCTTACTGCTAACCCTGATGTCTTGTATACTCGCGTTTGAAAAGTCCTCGTAACCACACTAGTACATTCATGTAGTTGTGGGTGTCAATAGTATGTTGGCGCCAGCAGATAATCAGGCACAAATACATGAAAGTACAAGTGTGGTTACGGAAACTTTTCAAAGGTGAGTGTACTTTTTTTTCTTTTTTTTTTTTTTGAATCATGTGATTATTGATTTAGGTACAAAATCCTGGATGCAGCTCACGCTATGGCATATAAAAAACCTTAATTCCAAAAACTAACAAAGGAAACAACAAAACTCAAACAACGCGTGCAAAAACACTCCAAGTGGGATCATCAGAACCCTGTCGCATCGCTCTCGATGACTAACAAAACAAAAGTAAAGTAAAATCCTCCTTATAACTCATAAGAAAAAAATATTCAAAAGAACTAAAACCTCCCCGCCCTACCTGCCCCCTGCCGCAGCCAGCTAGAAACAAAGGAAACTCATAAACCAAAAAGAAAATACCCTAAAGAAAAACTCAATCAGGGAAGATAAAAGTAGCTAGACCTAGAAGGCCAGGGCCGAGCTAGGGAGTTTAAGATGTTAAGAACTACCTGAGGCCGACCCCGGCTCAGGAGTAGCAGTACTGGCTCGAATGCGCAACATGGCTGGAGGAAAACCTGTGCGGGTAGCGTAGAGATACTCAGCCAGCCCTCTAAGAAGGGGGACCGAGTGCGAGAGAGGAGGGTCAGGGCCAATGTCATCCACACCTGAGAGATGGGTGAGGCAAGGCTGGACCTTAGCGGGACAGAGGAGAATCGCATGTTGGAAGGACTCATCGTCTTCCTCACAGAACGGGCAGAGGGTGCTAGAGTTTCTGTTCCTCCAGGAGACATGAGCAGCAAGGTGGCTGGCACCTGTGCGCATCTGATGAATGCGGCCGCATATAAACCGTGGAAGGCCAGTAAAGGCGTGAGGAGTGTGGCAGGCACTGTACAGGTAAGAGAGGGGCACAGGCGGACTTGTGCACAGCCAGTCGGTGAGAGGTGACTGTAACAGAGGAGTTCTGAGGGCTTGGTAGGTGGTGGAGGGTTCTCTTGACAATGGGAGCGATACGAGATCAGTCGAGGCAAGCGGGAGGATAGGGATCTGCGCAAAGAGGTCGGAAACTTCGTGGCACAAGGAGTCTAGAGGCAGGTGCTTGGCAGAATTAACCGCCGGACGGAGCCATGAAGTAAGGTGGATGGCTTTGGAAGAGCCCTGCAGGAGAAAACGATGGTCATCCGCAGAACGTCCCTAGTCCCAGGTGGGAACAGACTCGGGAATCCAGGCGGTGGCAGGATTCAATTCCCAAGAGGCGCAGAGCAAGCGAAGGGCAGCTGACTGACGGCGGTGCTTGCATATTGAGGAAATGGGTGGCAGTTTTTTTCTTCTTTTCTTCTTTTTTTTTCTGTTTTTTTTTTTTAAATTATATGCATTTGTTTAAGGTACAAAGACAGCATTCAGCTTTAACGCTATGGCCAACAAAAACCCTATCCTTCTCACCCCAGGAAACATCCAAACCCCCAAGTCCCTCTGGTATGAGACCAACCGCACATCTCGCCTATTGTCCAACCAAATCCTACGAACATACACGTACATACGAAGGAAGTAGAAATGAAAGAAACAAGCAGGAAGGAGAGGAGAACACTTAGCGACATCTACAAAAAGCCAAGAGGGCAAAGAAAAGAAATGTATGAACCCCTGACAAAGGAAAATTACGTCTGATAAGTGACGCATATCAGCCTGAGCTAGGAAATGAATGTATGGACCTGCACACCAGATCGGTGCCGGGGGACGAAGGGGTTCCCGGTGGCAGGATAGGACGGTGTATGGAGGCGACTCTGGTGAGGGGTAGCCGGAGGGTGTGCCAAAGCGGCATTAGCGACAGCCAGGAGGACGGGCGTAACTGAGGCGGGTTTTTGTATAGCGACCGAAGATCGACCGCGGGAGGGGAGCAGTAAGGTGCCAGCTGAAGGGGGTGGGAAGGGGGGGGTGGGTGTAGCTGTAACTGAGGAACGGGACGAAGACCAGGAGTGTAGAGGGAGGGGGAATGTGAGGAGGAAGGATAGTCCGAACACTTGAGACGACCGACTAGTGTAACCGCGGCCGATGCTTTTCCGAATGCGAAATGAAAGCGAGGTGCTGAAGTTACTAACTGAAGTGTTCCCCGACAGGACATCATAATTGAGACGGAAAGGTACTTCGCAAAGGGCTTGGAAAGCTCAGCGCCGACCATGAGCGAAGAGGAAGAATGCCGACCGTGGAAAAACCTAAGCGAGGTGGAAAGGAAGTGCAGGGTAAAGGGGAGAACTGAACTTCATGAGCGGGCGTCAACGATGAACAGGAACAAGAACCCCGTGGAGGAGGGGGTAGACCCCAGAGGGAGAGGGGGGGTTGTAGCATCGCTCCCCTAGGCAGAAGCCATCAAGGGGGAGGAGAGGGGATAGTGGTGGAAACCCACGATGATTTCCCTGGTGTTGAGATTTCAATCATCGGAGGTGTAGGGGAGATGGTTCGTGAGGAAATGGGTGGCAGTGAGGCTTCCCTATATAGAGCGCCACGGGGTATTGTAGAAACAATTGGTTGTCCACCGGGGCACCCCGTGCCAGAAAGAGTCGAGTTTCTTAAGTGTGCCTGCGTCCGGGATAAAGAGGTCGCAGCCATAGGTGAGGATCGGAAGTATGGCGCCAAAAACTAGCTTTCTGTTGCACCAGGAGGAGAGGCCTTTGCCAGCTGCGCTAAGCTGCCGGATTGTAGTGAAAGAGGCCTGGGCAAGTGCCAGCCGTCTTCGGAAGTGGATAGAGGTTTGGATCGCTGTCGTGAGCCAGTAGCCAAGCCATCTCACAGCTTGTGATAGAGGAAAAAGCATGTCGTTAATCACTATGGGGGCAAAGGAAACATCTGAGCGGTCCTTCGGGGTTCTCCAGTGAATGAGTTCAGTTTTCGGGACGGAAAAGGCCACCCCCAGGTCGGCACCCCGTCTTTGCATGATGCCGAAATAGTATTGAAGAGCGCGAATGTTTGAACCAACAGAGTCCGAGCTGACCGTGATGGTGAGATCGTCGACGTATGAAATCGCCAGACCATGAGGAATGGTGGGGTGGAGGCTGGCTACATAAAGCACAAAGAGAAGAGGAGAAATCGGAGAGCCTTGAGGGGTGCCAACAGCGACCGGGCAAAAGACCCTAGGTGCACCTTGGAAGATGAGACGGCATTGGCGACTAGAGAGGAAAGATTTAATCCAGGCAACCAGATAGGCGGAGACCCCACCTTTAGCGAGGATACTAGCCAAATAGTTTGCACAGACATTGTCGAAACCACCTTTGACGTCCAGAAAAAGAGTCGATACTTTGAAGGAAGCAGCTTGAAGAAGGCGTACTTCGTGAGTGCGGGTAGCAACAGCATTGAAACAGCCCAGACCGGCCACGGACCCACACTGATTGGGGTGTAAGAGGCCAAGGGAGCGGGCGGCCACGGCGAGACGAAGACCAGACAATCTATCGAGTATCTTGGAGACAGTTTCGCGTAGGACAAAGATGCGAAAAGAAAACGCGCGTGTACTTTTCTTTTTTTCTTTTTTTCTTTTTTTTTTGAATCATGTGATTATTGATTTAGGTACAAAATCCTGCATGCAGCTCGCGCTATGGCATATAAAAAACCTTACTTCCAAAAACTAACAAAGGAAAAAACAAAATTCAAACAACGCGTGCACAACTCTCCAAGCGGGATCATCAGAACCCTGTCGGATCGCCAACGATGACTAACAAAACAAAAGTAAAGTAAAATCCTCCATATACCAATAAGAAAAACACTCACAAGTAATAAAAATCTCCCCGCCCTACCTGCCCACTGCCGCAGTCAACTAGAAACAAAGGAAACTCATAAACTGTATAGAAAATCCCCTGAGGAGAAACTCGAGCAGGGGAGTTTTTGAAGTAGCAACACCTAGAAGGCCGGGGCCGAGCTAGGGAGTTTTTTTGTTAAGCACTATCTGAGCCCGAACCCGGCTCAGAAGTAGCAGTATTGGCTCGAATGCGCAGCATGGTTGGAGGAAAACCCGTGCGAGTAGCGTAGAGATACTCAGCCAACCCCCTGAGGAGTGGAACCGAGAGCCAAAGGGGACCGTCAGGGCCAATGTCGTCCACACCTGAGAGATGGGTGAGGCGAGGGTGGGCCTTAGCGGGGCAGTCGAGAATCGCGTGTTGGAAGGACTCATCGCCTTCCTCACAGAACGGGCAGAGTGTGCTGGAGTCCCTGCTCCTCCAGGATACATGCGCGGCAAGGTAGCTGGCACCCGAACGCATCTGGTGAATGCGGCCACATATAAATCGAGGAAGGCCAGTAAAGGCATGGGGAGTGAGGCAGGCACTATAAGGATACAAGAGGGGCACTGGCGGACTCAAGTCTAGCCAGTCAGCGAGGAGTGACTGTAACAGAGGAGCTCTGAGGGCTTGGTAGGTGACGGAAGGTATCCTCGACAGCGGGAGCGCTACGAGATCGGTTGAGGCGAGTGGGAGGATAGGGATTTCCTCAATGAGGTCTGAAACCTCGTGACATAGGGAGTCTAGTGGAAGGTGCTTGGCTGAGTTAACCGCTGGGCCAAGCCATGAAGTAAGATGGACGGCTTTGGGGGAGCCTCGAAGGAGAAAGCGATGATCGTCCGCAGAACGGCCCTGGTCCCAGTTGGGCACAGATTCGGGTATTCGGGCGGTGGCGGGGTTGAATTCCGAAGGGGCGCAGACCAAGCGGATGGCAGCTGACCGACAGCGGTGTTTCCAGATGGAGGAGATGGGTGGTAGTGAGGCCTCACGGTACAAAGCGCCGTGGGCGATGGTGTAAAAGCAATTAGTTGTCCATCTGAGCACCACATGCCAGAACGAGTTGAGTTTTTTAAGAGTGGCTGTGTCCGGAACAAACAGGTCGCAGCCGTAGGTGAGGATAGGAAGAATGGCGCCGAAGACTAGCTTTCGGTTGCACCAGGGGGAGAGGCCTTTGCCAGCTGCACTGAGCTGTCGGATTGTAGTGAAAGAGGCTTTGGCTAGAGCCAGACGTCTTAGGAAATGAGTGGAGGAGTGTAGAGTAGGGGTGAGCCAATAGCCAAGCCACCTTACGACTTGGGAGGGCGGAAAAACCATGTCATTGATCACAATGGGGGCGAAGGAAACATCCGAACGGTCCTTCGGGGTTCTCCAGTGAATCAGTTCAGTTTTGGGGACGGAAAATGCCACCCCCAAGTCAGCACCCTGCCTTTGGATAGTGCCGAAGTAGTATTGAAGAGCGCGGATATTCGAACGTACCGAGTCCGTGCCAACCGTGATAGTGAGGTCGTCGACGTATGAAATCGCCAGACCTTGAGGGAGAGTCAGGTGGAGGCTGGCTATATAAAGCACAAACAGGAGAGGAGAAATCGGAGAGCCTTGAGGAGTGCCAACGGCCACCGGGCAGAAAACCTTAGGCACGCCTTGGAATATGAGTCGGCACTGGCGTTTGGAGAGGAAAGACTTGATCCAGGCAACCAGGTACGCGGAGACACCTTCTCTGGCGAGGATGGTAGCCAGCTTGTTTGCGCAGACGTTGTCAAATCCACGCGAGTGTACTTTAACAATGAATACATGATACAAAAAGAAAAAAGAAAAAGAAAAAGAAAAAGAAATGACATTTGTTAGTCATCCTCCGTCTCCGCTACACCACCGGTGAGTGAAATCTTAACACTACAAGAAATCATCATCCCTTCCATCCACCCTCCTCTCCCAGATATGCCACATTGCCTCTGTCAGGTGAAGCTACCTCCATCTCCTCTTCCTTTCCCTTCTAATGGTCAGGCCTGGTGAGCTTGTTCCTAGGGGTTGGTTGAGTCTGCCATCACCCCCTCCTCTCCAGGCTCACTTAGGCAGCCCTCCACGGTCGGCAACCCTCCACCCGCCAACAGTCACTCATTAGTCTCTGGCGATCAGTAAAGTACTTGTCCCTGGTGGCACTGGTCTCGGGTATTGCACTATCTCCTTTGGGCTCTGCTGGTACGGTCAGATATATTGAAACTTTATTACCCCGCTTCAGTCAGCCCTCCTCGCACTTCTTGTGTCGATTAGTCCTCCGCCCTCCTTTTCCCTGATGTTTGGATCGGCCGGCACCCTACTGCTTGCTGCTCTACGCTCCCCCTCAGACCTGTGTTCCCCTCTGATCTCTTTGGACTTGGGGAGCATGTTTAAACCCTCATTTTATCCGAGTTCTGTTTCCGGAACTAGCCGACCGGATCTTCCTCCGACTGCCACGGGTCTTCCTTCTTTAGGCAGCACTTCCCTCGACCTTGGTTGCTCTGCCTGAGACTTGGCAGGTGCGGCTATATGCCTCAGGAAGTATTTCCCCTTGTTGTGTCCCCGAGACCCAACATACAGGAGTCCCTATTCCTTTGGAAGCTGGGCCCGGTGGGGCTTTACTATGGTTTAGCTTATAGGTGGTTTGACTTGCGAGAGTGGGTTTGTTATCCTTTGTTGATTGTGTCTACTGTCGGTTGGGGATGTTTTTCTTTTAGACTAGGCTTGTGCAAGCGCTTTTGGTTTGTGGCTTTCAGGCCAGTGCTCTCATCTGCTTGGAGTTTCTACCCATAGTGCCAGGCGGAGGTTTCTTTGTCCGGCATGGTCACAGGGTTTGAGCTTGGTAATTCTGGGATGGACTGTGGTTGGAGGTTTTGGAGTGAATGGCCCTATATTGTGTTCCGTGCTCCATTGTACCTATGACTTGGGATGTGCACATTTGTGCCTCCTGGCTCCAATAGAAACAATTAATAAACCAGATAAAACAAAAATAAAAAAAAGTAAAAAAATAAAAGTGACAGTAATTAGTCCCACAAACCTTCTCCCCTACACCTCCAGTGATTGAAATCTCAACACGATGTGAAATCATCAGTGACGCTCCCTCTCCGTTTCTTTGATGTCCTAGTTGCCTAGAAGGGTGAAGCTACTCCCTTCCGCCTCTCCCCTCCCATTCCCTCATGATGACATTGTCTATGGGCAGTCTTTGTCTAGGGGTTTCACAGTTACACTCTCCCCCTCTCTCTGCACTGTGTTTCACAGTCCTTGCTTAACAATGTGCACTGTCGGCAACCCCCTCACCATGTTAATGGGTCGGTCGCAGTCTTGGGTTATTCGTAAAGTAGTGGCCCCGGTGGCTCAGCACTCTGGTATTGAACTTTCTCCGGAGAGTCCTGTCTGGTACGGTTGGCATAGTCGAAAAATCATGATCTCCTGTCTGTCACCTTCCCTTGTAGTTCTTTGTTTGGGTCTACCCCTCCACCTTGCGCTCCTACGGTTTGGTCGGCTCGCACCCTACTGCCTACTTTCTCTGGCTGGCACCCTACTGCTCTCTCTGCTTGGCCTCTGTTCCCTGATGCTGGTCTCGAGTTGGGATCTTGCATGGCTGCGTGCTTGCTGCAGAAATTCGCTTATTCCTATGGCTTTCATGCTGCCGCCTCTGTCCATCACAGGACATGCACTCCCCCCGGTCCGGTTTCTGGTAGGCCTATGGTCTTTACGCTGTCCTGCCATACACTTCCTATGTGTTGGTTTGGATTCGGATCTCCCTCTGGGGTTCGCTTGCCCATTCAGCCAGGCTGCATATCCTGGGTACTTGGCCCCTTCGTGTATGCCGTCGAGGCCATGACTTTGTCCTGCTGGCTCCTTGTCCCTCTCCTGATTCGTCAGAATGGGGTCTATCGCTGGGCTAAGGGTGAGTTTTCTACAGTTCTTGGGTTCTAGGTGTTCCTTTCTAGATGGGCTTAAGGTTTCCTTACTATTCCTTGGTTGTTCACGGTCGGGACAGGGTTTTTTCTTATGGGCTCCACGTCTGTAGAGGTTTTTGGTTCGTTGTTTTCAGGCCTGTATTTTCTCTTGTAGTTTTCTACCTTTTTAACAGGATACTTCCTCAGTCCCGAGGGTATCGGGCAGGGTGGGAGGGTTTTTAGCAGGAGGGAGTCGTGAAGGACTGTAGTTGGCGGTTGTCGGCCGCATACCACGAGGTGATCAGGTACTTGTATCTAGTTAGCTTCTTAGCTTAATAAACAAGTTCAAACTGTGAAGAACAAAAAACAAAGAATAAAAAGAAAAGTGACAGTAGTTAGTCCATCTTCTGTCTCCTCTACACCTCTAGCAATTGAAATCTCAATACCTTGAGAAATCATCGTCACTTCCATCCACCCCTCTCTCCTAGACATGCCACATTGCTTCTGGCTGGTGGGGCTAGTTTCATCCCCTCTTCCTTTCCCTTCTGATGGTCAGGCCTAGCGAGCTTGTTCCTAGGGGTTGGTTGAGTCTGCCTTCACCCACTCTGCTCTGGGCTTAGTTAGGCAGCCCTTCAGGGTCGGCACCCCCCTCATGTCAATGGTCGGTTTTGAGTCTCGAGTGATCAGTAAAGTAATTGGCCCCGGTGGCCCTGCTCTCTGGTATTTCACTAGCTCCTCTGTGCTCTGCTGCTCTGGTGGGACTTGTCGACACATCATGACCTCGCTTCAGTCGCCCTTTCTCGCACTTCTCGTGTTGGTTAGCCCTCCGCCCTCCTCCTCCCCGATGTCTGGATTGGCTGCCACACTACTGCTTGCGGCCTTACGCCCACACTCAGACCACTGTTCCCTTCTGATGTCCTAGGCCTAGGGGAGCAAGTTTAAACAAACATTTTATCAAATTTCAGTTTCCAAAGATAGCCGACAGCATCTTCCTCCGAGTGCCACGAGCGTTCCTTCTTTAGGTGATACTTCCCTCCAACTCGGTTGCTCTCCCTGAGCCTCAGCTGGCGGGGCTATATGCCTCTAGGAACTATTTCCCCTTGTCGGGTCCCCGAGACCTAACATACAGGAGTCCCTATTCCTTCAGGAGCTGGGCCAGGTGGGGTTTTACTACAGTTTAACTTATTGGTGATTTTACCGGGGGGAGTGGGTTTGTTTTCCATTGTTGGTGGTGTCTACTGTTGGTTGGGGATATTTTTCTTTTAGGCTAGGCTCTCACAGGAGTTTTTGGTTCGTTGTTTTCAGGCCCGTGTTCTCATCTGCTTGTAGTTTCTACCCATAGTACCGGGCAGAGTTCTCTTTGTTGGGTAGGGTCAGAGGGTTTTAGCTTAGGAATTGCGGGATGGACTGTAGTTGGAAGTTTTGGAGTGCAGGGCCCTATATGGTGTATGACTGGGGATGTGCACATGTGTGCCTCCAGGCTCCGATAGAAACAATTAATAAAGGAGATTAAAAAAGAATTAAAAGAAAAGTGACAGTACTTAGTCTACGCTGGCTCTTCGTCTCTATTGTTGGGGCCTCAAGTCCCCAATCCTTTCCTCAATCATGGCCTTCCACCACCATTTGAAGGGCAGCCCCCTGAGATTCACCACCATGACTCTCCTCTCCCCTCTCCCTACAATGGGTAATCTTGACTACTTGTTCTTGCTCTTCCATGAAACTGCCGCCCGGATGAGCCTCCTGGCCAAGGGTTTCCCCCCTCACTCCAGCCAACATTTCAACTCTCTCCATCAGAAAACAGATGCGTCTCCCTCTTCTCTGCACATCTCTCAAGATGAGCATTCACATTGCTGCCACCCTCGAAACCCTCTCTACCAAAATCCACAACCTCTCGTGCAAGTTGCCATCCTGGATCTCTCCCCCCCCAACCGCCCAACCTTGCTCCACCTCAAGCATCCCTCTGCACTATTGCTTCCCGTCTTGCGTCAGGCCGTCAGGCCCTCAGGCCCCTTTACCACCCCAATACACCAACATGGGGCTACCCTCACCCTCTCACCCCGGCGCATCCCGCCCCATCCCCGTCAGTAGCACAAACCCCCCCCCACGAAGGCAACGGGAAAGGGAGCACTCCTCAAGCACCAGCCCAACCCCCACCCCCCCATCCAATACCTGGTCATCCCCTTCAGGGGACCCCAATTTCCTGAGATATGACACCTCAACCTCCTCCCTAACTGCCTACGTCAATACCGAAGTGTTCGCGCAAAAGTACCCCCACACTTGGGAAGCTGAGGAGTTCAAGAGAGGGAAATACCCGCTGAGCTCTGGATTGACCCCCAGTCACCTAGACCCCACTTGGCACCCCCCAGCTACTATGGCCCCCAAAGCCACTCACAAATGGGCCCAATCTGTAGCACCTCCCAACAAGGGCAAGAAATGCCGGCAAGCCAAGCCCCCTGCCTTGGCTCCCTCCCTTGCGGTTGTGTCAGAGGGGGTCTTTATAAGACCCCTCCCCCTTCCTCATGCGGTGCCCCGGTCCGTTGCCACAAGGACCAGTCTCGAACCACACCCGGAAGGAATCAAGATTGCAGCCCATTTCACTGACATCGCCGCCTCTCTTCTTAGGGAAGCAAATTGCTCCCTCCCTCTCTCCTTCTCCTGCACAGTGAATGACAGAGGTTCTGTCTAGTTACTTGGTGCAGACCTCCAGACCCTTGCCTCTGCCTATGGCTTCTTGTTCGCTCCCCTCACCACTAGACTCAACAAGGCCTTCCTGGTGGGAAATTCCCCATAGGAACTCTTCAAGCCAGCCCCAAAAGAAATACAATTATTGATCCACTCCATCCCACTGGACTTCCTCTCCACAACTGACAATCAACTCTTCCCCTCTCTTCATCCATCCATCCGCAATGCTAGGAGAATCACCATTCTCTTGGTTCGCTACCACAACCCCAACCCTGAATCCGGTGGACAGAAAACCGCTACCTCAGTGATTGTCACGGTGGCCCCGCCAGACGCTGAGGCTCTCCTCCCCTCGATCAATCTCTTCTCCCAAAATCGAAGGGTGTAACAGATGTTCTCCTCATCTAAAACCTCACAGTGCACCAAGTGCTGGAAGTTTGGCCACACCTCCCACCGTTGCTCCAATTCGCTACCCTCCTGTCCCTTCTGATCTCTCCCCCACACCAAAGCCGAGCATTGCTGCTCAAACCCTTCCTGCCTTAAGGGTGGCAAACTCGAGCCCATCCTCAACTGCTGCCCGTTGTTGATGGCATGCTGTCCTAACTGCCAAGAAGAGCACTCTGCCCGCTGCAGGGATTGCCCCTCCCACCCAAAGACCACTTCAGGTGGATCCAAGATGCCTGCTCGTCAGATGCAGAATAGCATGGATCTTGCTGAAGAACAGACTGGCCCTTGGACGCTCATTTGTCCAACACTCAGCGCCCATCTCCAGACCCCGAAAGCCCCTGTACTCCTCTGCGATGCCCCACCTCCTAGGGAGAGACCCCAGCGCGTGATCACCAACCTCATCACAAGAGAGGACGGTGATACATCCCTCAATTCCGACTCCTCTGCAGGCTCTGCCCCATAATAGAGAATTGTTTCACCAGATACACAGACAGCAAGGCTGTCTTCCCGTCCCTTCCTATCGTTCCCCATAACTGCCTTGGGAGCTGGGATGTTTTTCTTTCACGCCTTCATAGTTATACTATGTTGCCTCACACCCCTTTGATTATCGCAATCCAAGGCCCTCCTTGGAGCCCTCTGTACTTCCGACCTTTCAGGGGTTTTTCTCTTTCTCACCCCACCTGGCTGGCCGACCACGAGTGGACATTTATATTTCTCGCACACTAGATATATACCTATTGTGCACCTCTGGTCTTCACAGCACCTCAGAGATTCTTTCTGTAGATGCTTTTTCCCCAGAAGGCCTATTTTGGTCCTCACACCGCTACCTCAGAATCACCTCGGTATACCTCCTCCACACCAACTGCCCTCACTACCACTCGATAACCCCCGATTGTGTTTTTTCCCCTCTCTCCTACCTGCACTGGATTGTTGGTAACTTTGACCTCCACCACCACCTAGAACACCCTCACTGCTTCCTCTCTGACAGGGAATACAGCTTCTCTGCTCGAGACCTGGACGTCGCCCCTGACGCTCTGTACGACCTTCTCAACACCACAGGGGTTTACACTCGGTTCCCCTTTCATACCATCACGAGGCTGTTAGTATTGGACATGGCTTTGGCAAACACAGCTCTCTTCCCCTTTGTGTCCTCCTTGGAAAAAGCCCTCCCCTCCACGGGATCGGACCACCTACCGATTGTCGTCATACTACAACCTCCAGCGGCCTTGCTTCCTCCTCCTACTCCACATTGGGCCCTCCTGAACTTGTCTGCAGTCAAGCAAGAACTAGTGGAATTCACCTTCTCGCCCTGCCCAGCCAGGGTCACTGCCAATGCCCTTGTGAGATGGTTTGACGTCTCCTTCAACTGCCAAACTACCCTCAGACTTCCCAGGCGCCTGCTAAACGCCGATGCCCTCGGTCAAAACAGTGGTGGTCCCTTGCCTCTCAGCCCTTTGCCTGAATTACCACAGGTCTGCCAAGCTCTGCTGTCTTGACCCATCCCCCCTCAACAGGAGCAACATGAAGTGCTTGAGGAGATCCTACTTTAAGGCTATCGGTTCGGCTAAGACAGCCCACTGGTCACACTCCCTATCAACGGCCGCACTGAAATCCTTGTGGAAAGCCAAAAGGTTCACATTCAGCAGCCCTCCTCAGAGATTTCTCGATCTGCCGGATGCCAACCGCTCAGAGGTAGCTGAGATGCTCCTGAAAGCCTTCTTTTCACGCCAGAGCCCCGCCCCCTGCTCTCCTCAGCTTATCACGTTATGAGGACTACACCCCTCTCACATCAGAGGAAGTATCTAGGGCACTCACCCACTCCACGAACACCTCCTCCCCTGGCCAAGATCATATCCCGTACTCTGTCTGGAAATCCCGTCACCGCCTGAAACCCTCTCTCCTCCTATCCCTGTTGAACCCACTACTAGGTCACAGTTTCGACCCCCCCTCTCTCAGAAAGGCCCTGGGCATTGTCCTCAATGAACCCGGGAAACCCTCCTATCACTCCCCATTGTTCTTCAGGGTGATCGTTGTCCTCCGTACACTTTCCAAAATTCTTGAAAGGGTAGCGGCCTCTCTCCTCTCAGCTCAAGTACAGGCCTACTCCCTCATTCACCCCCTCCTGTTCGGCTCCCTTCCGGGGAGAAACACAGCCGATGGTGCGCTCGTTCTGGAACACCACATTGAATCCTTCCACCGCCTCCGCCAGAAAGTCTCCACCCTTTTCCTTCACCTAAAAGGTGGTTTTGGCAATGTGGAATCACCGGCCTTCCTCTGTCTGCTTCGCCTTAAGGGTGTTAGCCCCTACCTAGTGCAGTGGGTCAGATCCTTTCTTCGGGACTCCAGCTGTCGCCTTACTTTCGAGGAGTCCCCTCAGACATTTGCTCCCATCTCAGTAGGGGTCCCCCAAGGTTCCCCCATCTCCCCTCTTGTCTTTGTTATAAATGTGGCCTCCCTACACATGGAAATCCCAAGAACGCTCATCATCTCCTATGTCGACGACATAGCCGTCACCATTGCCTCCCTTCCTACAGAACTAATGTTCGTCTGCTCCAGAGTGCCTTCTCGTCGCTGAAAAGAAGAGCCTCTGCAATTAATCCTTCTTTCACCATCTCCACAACCGAACTAATCTACTAGAGCACCCCCAGTGGTAATGAGCCGCCCTGCTCCCTCCCGGTATATCTTGAAGAGCAGGTTTTCTATCCTCAATCTTGCCTCAAATGGCTTGGTTTCCTCCTCACACCATCCTTCACCCAAGGTCCCATTTCGCCCGAAGGAACACTTTGGCCAATGCGGCTTTTGCCACCATCTGTCGCCTCTCCCCTCCAGGGATCAGGCTCCATCCATACTTGTGCCTCAGGCTGGCTGGCTCTCTTCTGGCCCCGATTGGGTTGTCCGGAGCAGCTATCTGATTTTCCCCTCTATCCATTCTGGACCCAATGTCCGTCTTCTGGCGACAGGTCTGCTGGTGGATCACCAATTGTTTCACGACTACCAACATATTATGCCTCCACAAAGAGGCTTGCCTCCCACCTCTCCCATGCTTAATACATCACCAGAGCCGCCTTGCATGCCTGAGGGTGATCTGCTCTCCCCCAGGGGTGAACCCGGCCATGGCATGCCTCCCCAAGACCGTACCCACTTTCCTGCCTCATCGTTCCCAGCAGGTGGCACGTGGGAAAATCACCAACCAGCCATACCTGTTCTTCATCCTCAACAGGCACTCTTCCCCAGACCAAGCCAAGAACCTGAGATACCGCCATAATGCCATCACTGCCCCCCTCATTCGCGACATCATCACCCTACCCCCCATCTCCCTTCACTTAACAGACTACCACCCTCATATTCCCCCGATTGTTCCATACAATGGGCGGCTCAAGTTGCGGGCAAAGCAACATCTCCTGGCTGACTGGGCCACTTCCTCAGCCCCCCCATACTACCCCTATCCCCCCTCGGTCCACCCTCACCCCTTCATGAGGTTTGTGAAGTTTGTCACAGGAAGAATCCACCAGATGCGCTCTGGAAAGAGCTACCTTACAGAACACGACTCTTGGGACAACCAGGATCCCATCACGACTTGCCCCCACTGCAACGAAACACCACAGACCTTCAAGCACACCATCCTCTCATGCCCCTTGACCGCCCTTCAGAGATCTCGCCTCCTCCAAGGACTCTCTGATCTGGCCCCCAAGGCCCCCCTCTGGGCCGACCAGCAAAACCTATTCGGCTTAGGTGAGTGCATTAGAACTACTCCCACAGGCATTCCCCCCGCGATGCCCCCACTTGCTCCATTGCTTCATCCTCCACCTCCCAACCTGCTGCTTTCCTCTACACTCCTCCCTGTTCCTGGCCATCAAGACTAGCGGGCGGTTTATACTTTTCTTTCCTTAGCTTTGGCTGCTTTGCGATACTTATTGCTCGCGTTGGAGGAATTGGTTACCAATATTTACTTGGTTGATTGTTATTTGATTTTCAGTTTTGTTTTGGCCATATCGATAAGATGCATGGCATTTCTTGTACTGTAGGAACAATGAACATATGATTTCAAAAAAAAAAAATGGAAAAAATGGAAAAAGTGAAAAAAGTCAAAGTAGTAAGTCCACGTCACTCTTTGCACGATCCTCTTCCCCATACGTTTCGTCTCTGTTGTTTGGGCCTCGCATCCCCAACCTTATCCTCAAGCATGGCCTCCCACCACCATCTGGATGGTGGCCCCCAAAGAAAGACCATCCCAGCTCCTGCCTCACCTCTCCCTGCCACGGGTAACCTTGACCACTTGGTCTCGCTCTTCCATGAAACAGTGGCCAACATTGGCCTCCTGGCCGAAGGTTTCCCTCCCATCACTCCCAGCCAACATTTCAACTCTCTCCATGCAAGAACAGATACTTCTCCCTCTTCTTTGCACATCTCTCAAGACAAGCGTTCACATCGCTGCCGCTCTTGAAACCCTCTCTACAGAAAGCCACAACCTCTCGTCTCAAGTGGCCAACCTGGACTTCTCCCCCCAACCCCCCAACCCCCCAACCCCTCCAACCTCACTCCACTGAAAGCTTCCCTCTGCGATATTGCCTCCTGTCTCCTGTCAGCCACTCAGGCCTCTTTGATCTTCCAACGCTCCAACATGGCACCAGCTCCACACTCTCACCCTGGCGCACCTTGCCCCACCCCCGTTGGTAACACCAACTCCCCCACAAAGGCAAAGGGAAAGGGAGGGCTCCTCAAGCACCTGCCCTACCGAATCCGTTCTGGTCATCCCCCTCAGCTGATTACCATTTCCCAAGATATGAGACATCCACCCCAAGCACCTGCCCTACCGAATCCGTTCTGGTCATCCCCCTCAGCTGATCACCATTTCCCAAGATATAAGACATCAACCCCCCCCCCAACTGCCTATGGCAACCCCTAAGTGTTCGCTAACAAGTACCCCTACACATGGGAAGCCAATGAGTTCAAGAAAGGGAAATACACTCCGAGCTCTACATCGATCCCCAGTCATCTAGAGCCCTCTTGGCCCCCTCCAGCTACCATTGCCCCCAAAGCCACCCACACATACACCCAAGCTGGGGCACTTCCTACCAAGGGCAAGAAAGGCCGGCAAGCAAAGCCCCCTATGACAGCTCCCTCAATTCTGGTCACCTCAGGGAGGTCTTTAGAGACCTCCCCACCCCCTTCCTCAAGCTTTACGCAGATTCTTTGCCTCAAGGACTACTCTTGAACCACACCTGGAAGCAATCAAGATCACAGCCCATTTCCCTGACATCGCCGCCTCTGTTCTGAGAGAAGCAAACTCCTCCCTCCCTCTCTCCTTCTCCTGCATAGTGAATGACAGAGGCTCTGTCTCGTTACTCGGAGCAGAGCTCCATACCCCGGCCTCCGCCTACGCTTCCTACTTCGCTCTCCTCACCACCAGACTCAACAAGGCCTTCCCTGTGGGTAACTCCTGTGGGAGCTCGTCAAGCCAGCCCCAAACGAAATGCAACTATGGATCCACTCCATCCGACTCAATTTCCTCCCTTCAGATGACGATCAACTGTTCCCCTCTCTTCATGAGTCCCTCCGCAATGCCAGGGGAATCTCCATTGTCTCGGATCGCTACCTCAACCCCAACCGTGAGTCCCATAGTCAGAAAACTGCTACATCTGTCATTGTCACAGTGGCCCTGCCTGACGCTCAGGCTCTCCTCCCCTCGATCAACCTCTTCTCCCGCAACTGCAGGGTCAAACAGATGTTCTCCTCCTCCAAGGCCTGACAGTGGACCAAGTGCTGGAAGTTTGGCCACACCTTTCACTGTTGCCCCAGTTCGCTACCGTCCTGTCCCATCTGCTCTCTCTCCCACACCAAAGCCGAGCATTGCTGCCCTAACCCTTCCAACCCTAAGGGTAGCAACCTAGATCGTGTCCTCAGCTGCTGCCCGTCCTCGGTGGCATGTTGTCCTAACTGCCAAGAAGAGCACTCTGCGTGCAGCAGGGATTGCCCCTCCCGCCCAAAGACTTCTCCAGGGGGTGGCAAGATGCCCACTCCACAGACGCAGGATAGCATGGATCTTGCCGAAGACCAGGCTGGCCCTTCGACACTCGCTCGTCCAACACCCAACGCCTCTCTCCAGACCCCGAAAGCCCCTATACTCCCCCATGATGCTCTGCCTCATAGGCAGAGACCCCAGCGCCTCATCACCGACCTTATCCCAAGAGAGCACGGCAATGAATCCCTCAATTCCAACTCCTCTGCGGGCTCTGCCCCATAATGGAGAATTTTTTCACCAGGGACACCGACAGTTTGGCTGTCTTCCCATCCTTTCCCATTGTTCAACATAACTGCCTTGCCAGCTGGGATGTTTTTCTTTCACTCTTTCATAGTTTTACAATGTTGCCTCACCCCCCCTTGGTTATCGCAATCCAAGACCCTCCCGCAGCTCAATGCTTAAGACTTTTCCTGAGTTTCTCTCTTTCGCCCCCCCCCTCCTGGCCCACCAGCAGTGGCCATTTATATTTCTCGTTCGCTGGATACACACCTAGCATGCACCACTGTCTTTCATAGCACTCCGGAAATGCTTTCCGTACATGTTATGTCCCCGGAAGGCCGATTTAGGTCCTCCCACCACTCTCTCAGAATTACCTCAGAATACCTTCTTCATACCAACCGCCCTCCCTACCACGCGATAACTCCCAATCGTGTTTTTTCACCCCTCCCCTACCCTTATTTGATTGTACGTGACTTTAATCTTCACCACTGCGTGGCGGATCCTTTTCGCTCTCTCTCTGATAGGGAGTACACCCTCACTCCCAACACCCTAACGAGATGGTTAGATATCTCCTTCACCCGCTTAACCACCCTCCAGACCTCTCATGCCCCAGCCAAACGCCCGTGCCTCCGGTCAAAACCGTGGTGGTCCCCACGCCTCTTAGCCCTTAGACAGGAATACTACAGGCTTGCCAAGCTCTCTAGTATTGACCCATCCTCCCTTAACTGGAGCAACATGAAGTACAGGAGAAGATCCCACTTTAAGGCCATTGTTTCAGCCAAAAAAACCCACTGGTGAGACTTCCTGTCAAAGGCCCCACCCAGGACCTATTGACAGCCAAACGGTTCGGGTTTGGCAGCCCTCCCCAGAGCGTTCCGGAGCTGCCAGATGCCAACCACCCCTCAGAAGTGGCAGAGACGCTCCTGACTCACTTCTTCCCCCTGAGGGCCCTGCCCCCTCCTCAACTCCGCCTATCACATCATGAGCCCCACACTCCTCCCACTTCAGAACAAGTGTCCTGGGTACTCACCTGCCCCTTGAACACCTCCGCCCCTGGCCCGGATCATATCCCCTACTCTGTATGGAACTCCCTCCACCGCCTCAAACCCTCTCTCCTTCCGTCCCTATTGGACCCCCTACTAGCTCATGGTTTCCATAAACAGTCCCTCAAGCAAGCCCTGGGCATTGTCCTCGATATACCTAGGAAGCCCTCCTATTACTCCCCATCGTTGTTCATGGTGATAGTCTACCTCCGCACCCTTTTCAAAATTCTTGAAAGGGTTGTGGCCTCCCACCTCTTAGCCCAAATGCAGGCCTTCTCCCTCATTCACCCCCTCCAATGCAGCTCTCTTCCCAGGCGAATCAGAGCCGATTCTGCCCTCGTCCTACAGTATGTTGAATCCTTCCACCACCTCCGCTACAATGTCTGCTCCTTGTTCCTGGACATAAAAGGGGGTTTTGACAATGTGAAGTCACCTGCCCTCCTCTCTCAGCTTCACCACAAGAGTGTAAGCCCCTACCTCTTTCAATGGGTCGGATCCTTTATTGGTGACGGCACCTTTCACCTTACTTTCCAGAGATCTCCTCCGACCTTCGCCCATGTCTCAGTAGGAGTCCGTCAAGGCTCCCCCATCTCACCCCTTCACTTTGTTATATACGTGGCCTCTCTTCAGATGGAAATCCCCAGAACCCTCATCATCTCCTATGTTGACAACTTCGCCATCACCGTTGCCTCCCCTTCCTACAAAACCAATGTTCGTCTCCTTCAGAGCACTTTCTCGTCGCTCAAACGAATGGCCTCCCTGATTAATATCTTCTTCTCTATCGCCAAAACCAAATTGATCCACTGGAGGACCCCCAGGGGTAATGAGCCACCCTGCTCCCTCCTGGTACACCTCGAAGGACAGGTTTTCAATCATCAATCCTGCCTGAAATAGCTTGGTTTCCTGTTCACACCATCATTCGACTTGAGGTCCCATTTGTCTTGAAGATACACTCTGGCCAATGCGGCTTTTGCCACGATCGGTCAGCTTGCCCCTCCAGGGATTTGGTGCCTCACAGACTTCTGCCTGAGGCAGGCCTGTTCTCCTCTGGCCCTGATCTTCTTGTACAGGTCAGCTATCTTGTCCCCCCCTCCTTTTATAATCGACCCAATGTCCCTCTTCTGGTGACGGGCCTGCTGGTGTATCACCAACAGTTTCTTGACTATCAACAAGATATCCCTCCATAGGGAGGCATGCTTCCCACCTCTGCCATTTCTTATATGCCACCAGTGCCACCTTGCCAGCCTGAAGCTGATCTGCTCTCCCCCAGAGGTGAACCTGGCCATGGCACGCCTCCCCAAGTCTGTACCCACCTTTTCTCCTCATAGTGCCCAGCACATCAATATTCAACGAGCTATACCTCTTCTTCAACCTCGACTGGCGCTCTTCCCCAGACAAAGCCAAGAACCTGAGATACCGCCACCATGCCATCACTGCCCTGGCTAACATGGCTGCCCCCCTCATTTGTGATATCATCACCCTACCCCCCATCTCCCTCCACCTGACAGACTACCTCCCTTGTACCCCTCAGTTTGTTCCCTCCTATGGGTGACTCAAGTTGCAGGCAAAGCAACACCTCCTGGCTCACAGGCCTACCACCCCTGCCCCCCTAAACTACCCCTATCCCCGCTCGGCCCACCCTTCACCCTTCATGGGGCTGAGGAAGTTTGTCGCAGGAACGATCCACCAGATGCGCTCTGGAAAGAGCTACCTAGCAGCACACCACTCTTGGGACAACCCGGATCCCCTCACGACTTTCCCCCACTGCAACGAAGCTCCACAAACCTTCAAGCCCATCATCCTCTAATGCCCCTCAACTGCCCTTCAGAGGTCTCACCTCCTCCCAGGAGTCTCTGATCTGGCACGGAGGCCCCCCTCTGGTCTGACCAGCAAATGATTATCAGCTTAGCTAAATTGATCCGCACCACTGCCACAAGCTTCCCCCCTGGGATACCCCTGCTTCCTCTATCGCTGCACCTTTCCGCTCCTGATCCTTCCCTTTCCTCTACCCTCCTTTCTGCCCCTGGCCCTTAAGACTAGCTACCAGTTTGATACTTTTCTTTCCTCAACTTCAGCTGCTCTGCGACACATATCGGTCACCTTGGAGGAACTGGTTACGAATATTTCTTTTGTTGATTATTATTTGATTTTTGGTTTTGTTTTGGCCATATAGATAAGATGCAGGTCATTTCTTGCTCCGTGGGTACAATGAACATATGATTTAAAAAAGAAAAGAGAGAAAAACAGTCACAGTAGTTAGTCATCCTCCGTCTCCACTACATCCCTGGCAATTGAAATCTCAACATCACGAGAAATCATCGTCACCGCTATCCACCCCCCTGTGCCAGAAAGACCATATTGCCTTTGACTGGTGAAGCTACCTCCCTCCCCTCTGCCTTTCCCTTCAGATTGTCAGGCCTGGTGAGCTTGATAGAGTTTGCATTTTACCACTTTCCCTGGGCTCGGTTAGGTAGACCCCATGGTCAGTAACCCCTTACCTGTCAACACTCGGTCTTTAGTCTCGGGCCTTCGGTAAAGTAGTTGTCCCCATGGCACTGCTCTCTGGTAAATTTTCCAATATCCTTTGTGCTCTGCTGGTATGATGAGACAATTCTAAACATAGACACCTCGTTTCTGTCGGCCTTCCTCGCACTTATCGTATCAGTTAGCCCTCCACCCTCCTTCTCCCTGATGTCTGGATCGGCTGGCACCCTACTGCTTGCAGCTCTATGCCCACACTTAGACATCTGTTTCCTTTTGATGTTCTAGGACTATGGGAGGATGTTTAAACCTTCTTTATCTGAGTCCTGTTTCCTGAAATGGCCGACCAGATCTTCCTCCAACTTCTGTGAGCCTTGCTTCTTTAGGCTACACTTCCCTCAAACTCAGTTGATCTTCCAAAGCCTCAGCTAGTGGGGCTATTTGCCCCTGGGAATTATTTCCCCTCATGTGTCCCCAAGACCCGACATACAAGAGTCCCTATTCCTTCAGGAGCTGGGCCTGGTGGCGTTTTACTACAGTTTAGCTTATAGTATATTATTATTATTGTTCATTAAGCATATGGAGCCCAAGGCTATGAAGCTGAAAAAGTACATGATTGTGGTTCCTCTCACTACTTGTCCCTGATTCCATCTCCTATGTCCTTATGTCTCCTGTTCACTGGCCCACCTGCCAATCCCTTCTCTCCTACTCCACTAACACTCCCTGTGCTATCCTCCACTCCACCCATCTCTCCTTTTCCAACTCCTCCCCTCTATCTCCAGCTCTGCCTTCCTCCTCTTCCAATTCTCTGCTATCCTCCTCCCCTCTCCTGCCTTTGCCAGAGCACTCACACTCTGGCCTCTGCCCTAAGTGTCCTCTCCTAGTACCTGCCCAACTCTTTCTAACAAATTCCCCCACAGCCAGCAGGCCTGCCTTGGATCCAAGGACATCTGGAAGGTGGAATTATGGAGCAACTGGTTTGAGAATATGTCTGTGGTGGTGAAATTTGGTGCAGTAGTAGAGTATATGTTCTGGTGTCCCTGGTGCTGGTGTTCTCTTCTCACAACTACAACTGCCACTGACATTCTCATCCAATCTGGAAAGATAGGAATTGAAGTAGCCATGCCCAAGTCTGAGTTGGGTGACAGTTGCAAGTTGAAGTCTGTTGAGCATGAAGAAGTGGGGTGGAGGGTGGAGGGTGGGGGGGTGGAAATGTATAGACCTGTAGTGTCTGCCCTGTATGGGAGGTTGTAACTTGGTCCAGTACTTGTGCCAGGCCTGGAGGGCAGACCATCTTATCTGGGTCTTCAACTTAGTCAGTGAGAGGTAACTGTCCTGTGTAGGTTGGGGATACTCAGCTGCTTATTTAGCTAATCTGTCAGCTTCATCATTGCCTTGTACACCGGTATGTCCAGGAACCCAGTGCAGATGAAGCTGTAAGTCCATATCAGAGTCCAATAAGTCCTTGGTAAGTTGCTGAATCTGTAGTGAAATTTTGTGTCCAGGGTGAGGTGTGAGTTTGTAGGAGTTCCTGATTGCTGCTTGGTTGTCTGTAAAGATCCAGATGTGCTGGAAAGAGAGGCAGGTCCTGCTGGCTTCTGTGAGTGCTCTGGCAATACCTGCCAATTCTCCATCATAAACCTTCATTCCCATCCCTAGTCCCACCTTCCACCTGCCCACAATCACTCCATCATACATCATAACCACCCCTGCCCCTACTCCACCTGTCTGTAGTTCACTGCCATCTGTATAAAGGATAAGGTTTTCTGTATGATTGATCTTATTGAAGAGGGCAGTATGGTGTCTGGCTGTGGTTGCTTTATCTTCAGCACTGATGATGATCTGGAGTCTGGAGTAGAGGGTTGGGAGGTTGATCTGCCAGGGTGGTTGGAGGTGTTGC
>Ga0307509_10002904_pt1 | contig 27078 bp, 27 predicted proteins | sample 10_EM_MG_FD_202245 | JGI IMG/M metagenome (GOLD analysis project Ga0307509, IMG submission 202245) | Populus trichocarpa ectomycorrhiza microbial communities from riparian zone in the Pacific Northwest, United States - 10_EM | ecosystem: Host-associated > Plants > Roots > Unclassified | place... | reverse complement strand
GCCTGCGGCGCGCACGGCCTGCAGCTGCGGCGCGCCGAAGCGCTCAGGGGCGTGTGTCAGGTCGATCGCCAGTTGCACGACGGCGCGCTCGCGGGCGTTGGTGCCGGCACCTTGCGGCTCGGTGAAGAGCTGCACGATCACGTCGTTGCGCTTGGTCAGCTGCTCGAAGCGCTGCGCGTGCACCGACGCGCAGTAGACGCAGCCGTTGATGCGCGAGACCGCCGCGCTGGCCAGCTCGCGCTCGGCACGCGACAGCCCGCCGGGCGCGTACATGATCGCGTTGAAGACCACCGATCGCTCGTGCAGGATGCGCGGCTGGTGCGCCAGCACGCGGTAGTAGTCTGAGGTCTTCGCCTTCGGGTGGCTGCTCTCCAGCACGGCCAGTTGTTCGGGCGTGGCGGACGCGAGGTCGACCACCGGCAGCCAGGCCTTCCACCCCAGGGTTTCGCTGGTGTAGCCGTTCACGCGCACCGGCTCGCCGGGCTGCGGCAGGTTGGCGGGGTGGACGAAAGGTGGCGCCGGTTCGTCGGGTGGCGTCTGCGTGGCCGCGGCATCGGCGGGCTCCATCGCCGCCATCGCTTGCAAGCCGGCGACCACGCGCACCTGGTACGCGACGAACGCGATCAGTTGCGCCAGCGTGATGACCTCGGGCGTGCTGAGACCGGCCGCCGGCAGCTTCAGCAACGCGGTGCGGTCGCCTTCCACCGGGTGCTCGGTGAGCACCTCGGCGAACGCGAGGATGGCCTGCACACGCTCACCGCCCGGTGGCGTGGCGGACGCGGGCAGGCGATCGCGGTAGTGGGCCTCCAGCACCGCGCTGCCCGACAGGCGCGCGACGGTCTGCGCCGCGAGCAGGCGATCGGCCAACGACAAGCCCGGCAGAGCAGGGTCGAAGATCGCGTCATAGCTGCCCTGCGTCGCCGCCACGACCTTGTCGCGCTGGTGGCGAACGGCATGCAGCGGGCTGGCGGCGTGCAGCGGCACGAGGGCATCGATGACATCGGACATGGCGAGTGCTTTCAAGGTGTTTGGTCGAGGGCTTGATCAAGGAAGCGCAGCACGGCCGCCCACGAGGCTTCATCGGCCTGCGCGTTCGCGGCCGGCGTGCCGCCGGTGGTGCTGAGCCGGCCGGACACCGGGTGGGCATAGACGAGCTGCGTGGTCGGCACGTACGGAAAGACGATCGAATGACCCGCGCCGTCGAAGTCCAGGTGCTCGACCACATGCGGATGCCCGAAGCGCGCCAGCCGCTCAGTGACCATGCGGCCGTAGACGCTCGACGGCCACGAGCCATCGTCGCTGGCCGACAGCAACAGCACCGGGCCGCGGATGTTCTCGACGCGGATGCGCGCGCGCTCCACCGCCTCGGGGTCTTGCAGTGCGGTCAAGAGCGCGTCGGCATGGCGGCGCGGCGGTGGGCCGTCGTCCCACGGCGCCCAGGTGGCGGTGCGATTGTCTTGCCACAGGTGCGGCAGCGCTTGGCCGCGGAAGATCCACGCCGGCCCTTCGCGGCCGGTCTTCGGATCGCAGGCGTTCTGCGCGCTGTGCACCAGCGCCGCGGGCACGTAGCCGATCACCGCCGACACGAGCTGCGGGAACGTCGACCCCAGCAGCAGCGCCAGCTCGCCGCCGCGCGACTGGCCGCTCACCGCAACGAAGCCCTGCCACGGCCGCAGCGTGCAGTGCAGCCACGCGAGTGCGGTCTCGAAATACTCGAGCGGTGTGGCCGAGATGTAGTCGGGCCGCCCCGGTGCCTTGAAGTAGCCCAGCGCCAGCGCCGCATAACCGCGCGACGCATACAGCGCTGCGCGCGGCTCGTTGATGCCGCCGCCCGACCCGTTGAGCACCAGGATGGCCGGGTGCGCACGCCCGTCAGCGCGGTCCGGCGGCAGGAACAGCGTGCCGACGAGGCCGTCCTCGCGCAGCTCGCGGCGCGTCACACCGGCGCCCGCGAGGCGCTGCACGAGGCGGCCGTGCAGCGGCAGTGAACCATGACGCTGAACCGTGATCCCGGTGCTCAGTGCGGCGGCGGGTTCGTCGGCGAACACGTCGCGCGATGCGCCGACCTGCTCGGGCGCCTGCGACCAGATCAGGCCCATCGCCGACACATCGGCGTAGCTGCCGCGGATGGGTGCGTCCCGCTGCAGGTCGACCTCACCGTGGCCATCCGCACGAAAAACCCCCGCCGAGCGCCAGACCACGCCCGGCCCGCGCACGGTGCGGGTGTGCAGCACGACTTCTTCGCCGGGCGACAGCCCCGTCACCGCGATGCGGCGCGGCACGTCGATCAGCGCGTCTTCCGGCGTGACGGACAGCATCGCCGCGGCCTCACTTGTCGACGCGTGTCACCTGCATCGCCGTCGTGCGGTCGCTCAGCAGCGGCACGACCTTCAAGCCCTTCTTCGCGGCCCAGATGTTCTGGTAGTGGAACAGCGGGATGTGGCCGACGTCGTCGGTCACCAGCTTGACGGCGTGGCGGAACATCGCTTCGCGCCGGCGCGCGTCGAACTCCACCGTCGCCGCGTCCAGCGCCTTGTCGACCGACTCGTTGCTGTAGCGGCCCCAGTTGTTGGCGCCGCGCCCGCGTTTGGCGTCGTTGGTGGCCAGCGTCTGCAACAGCCCGTAGCCGGCCTCGCCGGTGCCGTTGCCCCAGGCGATCACGCTGACGGCGTAGTCGTTCTTCGTGGCCCGGCTCGAATACACCGACCAGGGCACGACCTCGACCTTGGTCTTCACGCCGATGCGGGTCCAGAACTGGGCCACAGCCTGCACCGTCTCCGGTGCCTGCGGGTAGCGGTCGCCGGGCACGTGGATGCTGAGCTGGAAGCCCTGCGGAAAGCCCGCGTCGGCGAGCAGCTTCTTCGCCTGCTCGGGGCTGTACGGAATGTCCTTGACCTCGGGGTTGTAGCCGAAGGTGTTCTTCGGCATCCACTGGTTGGCTTCGGTCACGGTGCCTTGCAGCACTCGGTCGGCGATGGCCTTGCGGTTGATCGCCAGCGACAGCGCCTGGCGCACGCGCAGGTCCTGCAGCGGGTTCTGCGCCAGCGGCTTGCCGGCGTTGTCGGTGATGAACTCGTTGGGGCCCGCACGATGGCTGGGCTGCAGCAGCAGCACGCGCAGGCCAGGGTAGGTATAGACGCTGACCGACGGCGTCTTGCGGAGCTTCTCGACATCGGTCACCGCGACCTTGTCGATCACGTCGACATCGCCGGCCAGCAGCGCCGCGGTGCGTGCGGCGCCGTTGTTGATGAAGCGGTAGTTGACCTTGTCCCACAACGGCTTCGGGCCGTAGTACGTCGGGCTGCGTTCGAACACCGTGCGGTCGCCGGGGCTGTAGGAGACGAACTTGTACGGGCCGGTGCCGATCACGGCACGGCCGGCGTTGTAGTCCTCGGTCTTGAACTTCTCGCCGGCATGCTTGCTGACGATGTAGATCGACGCGATGTCCAGCGGCAGCATCGGGTTCGGCGTGTTGGTCTTGATGACGATGGTCTGCGCATCCTTCGCGGTCGTCGACTCGACCGTGCGCAGCGCGCCGGTGTACGACGCCACCGTGCCCGGCACGTTGCGGGCGCGCTGGAACGAGAACACGATGTCGTCGGCGGTGAAGGGCGTGCCGTCCTGCCACTTGACATCGCTGCGCAGCTTGAACTCCCAGGTGCGGTCGTCGAGCGCCTTCCAGCTCGTCGCCAGCGCGGGCTCGAGCTTGCCGCCGTCGCGCGAGTTGATGATCGAGTCCCAGAAGTGCAGCGCCAGCGAGCGGTCGCCGGCGTGGTTGTTCAGCTGCGGGTCGACCGACGAGACCGGGTCGGCAAAGCCGATCGACAGCGTCTGCGCGGTCGCGCCAGTGCCCGCGACCAGCAGGCCGGTGGCCAGCACGAAGAGCTTGCGATAGTTCATGGGAGGGGCGTCCTTGGCAAGTGAATGGGATCACGCCGCATCGTTCAGATGGCAGGCGCTGGCGTGGTGGATCGCGATGCCGCGCAGCGTCGGCACCTCTTTGCTGCAGCGCTCGAAGGCCTGCGGGCAGCGCGGGTGGAAGTGGCAGCCCGACGGCGGCGTGATCGGGCTCGGGATCTCGCCGCGGATGGTGTTGAACGCCGTGCGCCGCTGATCGATGCGCGGGATCTCGGCCAGCAGCGCACGCGTGTAGGGGTGATTCGGCCGCGCGAAGAGTTCGTCGACGGGCGCACTCTCGACCACCCGGCCGAGGTACATCACCGCGACGCGGTCGCACAGGTGCCGGATCACACCGAGGTCATGGCTGATGAAGAGGTAGGCCAGGCCGAGCTCGTCGCGCAGGTCCATGAACAGGTTCAGGATCTGCGCCTGGATCGACACGTCGAGCGCCGCCACTGCCTCGTCGCACACGAGCATCTTCGGCTGCACCGCGAGCGCGCGCGCGATGCCGATGCGCTGGCGCTGGCCGCCACTGAACTGGTGCGGGTAGCGGTGGCGCAGCGCCGGGTCCAGCCCGGCGCGCTGCAGTTGCGCGCTGACGTAGTCGTCCTCGCCGGCCGCGTCGGTCAGCCCGTGCAGCCGCGCCGCTTCGCCGACGATGCGCGAGACGCGCAGGCGTGGGTTCAGGCTCGCGAACGGGTCCTGGAACACCATCTGCACGCGCAGTCTCGCGGCGAGGCGTGCGTCGCCGTCCAGGTCGTGCAGCGGCTGGCCGTCGACCTGCACATGGCCTTCGGTCGGCGTCAACAGACCCGCGGCGATGCGTCCCAGCGTGGACTTGCCGCAGCCGGATTCACCGACGAGGCCGACGACCTCGCCCGGGCGCACGGCCAGGTCCACACCATCGACGGCGTGCGTCACCATCGGTGGCTTGCTCCAGCCGAGCCGGCGCAGGGTTCTGCCGACGACTCCCGGCGGCGGCTGCGCGCCGAAGCGCTTGCTGACGCCTTGCAGGTCGACCAGCGGCAGCGTCGTCGAGCTGCTCATGCCGAGGCCTCCGCGGCCACCGGGCCGAGGTGAAAGCAGCGCACGCGATGACCAGGCGCATCGGCGCGCGGCGAGGTCATCTCGGGTCTCGTGGCGCAGGCCGCGCTGGCACGCGCGCAGCGCGGCGCGAAGGCACAGCCCTCGGGCATCTGCAGCAGGTTCGGCGCCATGCCCGGGATCTGCCGCAGCCTCTCGCCGCGACGCTGCGTTCGCAGGTTCGCACTCGGCAGGCTGCCGATCAGGCCTTGCGTGTATGGGTGCTGCGGGTCGTCCAGCACCTGGTCCACCGTGCCGTGCTCGACGATGCGGCCGGCGTACATCACCGCGATCTCGTCGGCCAGGCCGGCCACCACCGACAGGTCGTGGCTGATCCAGATCAGCGAAGTGCCGCGCGCGGCCACCAGCTTCTGCATCTCGGACAGGATCTGCGCCTGGATGGTCACGTCGAGCGCCGTGGTCGGCTCGTCGGCAATGATCAGGTCGGGCCCGTGCAGCAGCGCGATCGCGATCGCGACGCGCTGGCGCATGCCGCCCGAGAGCTGGTGCGGATAGGCGCGCAGCCGCTCTCCCGCGTTGGACAAGCCCATCAGCGCCAGCGTGTCGGCGGCCTGTTTGCGCGCGGCCGTGGTCGAGACGCTGCGGTGCGCCTGCACCGTCTCGATCATCTGCGTGTCGACCCGCAGCACCGGGTTCAGCGTCGCCATCGGGTCCTGGAAGATCATCGCGATGCGGTCGCCGCGCAATGCGCGCCGTTCGGCGTTCGACATCTGCAGCAGGTCGCGGCCCTGGAACAGCACCTGGCCGCCTTCGACGCGGCCCGGCGGGTCGACCAGGCCCATGATCGAGAAGCCGGTCACCGACTTGCCCGAACCCGACTCGCCGACCAGGCCCAGCACCTTGCCGCGGGCCAGCGTGAACGACACGCCGTCGACCACCGGCAGCACACCGTCGCGCGTGTGGAAGCGCGTCTGCAGGTCGCGCAGTTCGAGCGTTGGAACTTCGGCGTCGCTCATCGCTGCAGCCTCGGGTTCAGCACATCGCGCAGCTGGTCGCCCACCAGGTTGATCGCGACGATGGTGGCCAGCAGCGCCACGCCGGGGAAGAAGCTGATCCAGTATTCGTTCGACAGCAGGTACTGGTAGCCGTTGGAGATCAGCAGCCCCAGCGACGGCTCGGTGATCGGCACGCCCAGGCCGAGGAACGACAGCGTCGCCTCCAACGTGATCGCGCGCGCGATCTGCAAGGCACCGATCACCAGCAGCGGCGGCAGGCAGTTCGGCAGGATGTGGCCGCTGAGGATGCGCCACGGCGGGATGCCCTGCCCGCGCGCGGCCTCGACGTAGTCGCGCCGCGTTTCCACCAGCGCCTGGCCGCGCGCAGTGCGCGCGTAATAGGCCCATTCGAGCAGCACCAGCGTCAGCACCACGTTGCCGACGCCCTTGCCGACGTAGGCCAGGATCATCAGCGCCATCAGGATGGTCGGGAACGACAGCAGCAGGTCCACCAGCCGCATCAGCGCCGCGTCGACCTTGCCGCCGGCGTAGGCCGCGAGCAGGCCGATGCCGGTGCCGAGCACCGCGGCGATCGCCGCCGAGCCAATGCCGACGAGCAGGCTGATGCGCAGGCCGTAGACGATGGCCGAATAGAGGTCGCGGCCCTGGCCGTCCGTCCCCAGCCAGTAGGTGAAGCCGGCGGCGCTGCTGGGCGTGCCGGGCTTTAAACGCGCGTCCAGCACATCGAGCTGCATCAGGTCGTAGGGGTTCTGCGGCGTGATCCAGGGCGCCGCGAGCGCGGCCAGCGCGACCAGCGCCAGCACCGCGAGCCCGGCGATGGCGACGCGCGAACGCAGGAAGTCGGCGGCCACGCGCCACCAGATCGAATGTTCGTTGAAACCGCGGCGCCAGTTCATCGCGCGCCCTCCAGCCGCACGCGCGGGTCGAGCAGTTTGTAGAGCAGGTCCACCACCAGGTTCAGCGTGACGAAGATGACCACCACCACCATCAGGTAGGCGACGACCACGGGCCGGTCGAGGCTGTTGATGCTGTCGAGGATCAGCTTGCCGGCACCGGGCCAGGCGAAGATGGTCTCGGTCACCACCGCGTAGGCGATCGTCGAGCCCAGTTCCAGCCCGAGCACGGTGACGAGGGGGATCAAGGTGTTGCGCAGCACGTGCACCAGCACCACGCGCGCGGGTGACAAGCCCTTGGCGCGCGCGAACTTGACGAAGTCCTGCGGCAGCACCTCGCGCACGCCGGCGCGCGTGAGCCGCAGCACCAGCGAGATCTTGAACAGCGCGAGGTTGAACGCCGGCAGGATCAGGTGCTGCAGGCCGTCGAGCGTGAGCCACGACCACTGCACGCCGAACAGCTCGCGCGTCGCGCCGCGGCCGCTCGCCGGCAGCCAGCCGAGCTGCACGCTGAAGACCATGATGAACATCAGCGCGACCCAGAACGCCGGCAGCGAGAAGCCGACGATGCTGGCCGCCATCAAGGCCTTGGCCAGCGGATGATCGGGCTTCATGCCGGCGAACAGACCGAGCGGCACGCCGATCGCCACCGCGAGCAGCAGCGCGCCGACCGCGAGTTCCATCGTCGCGGGCAGGCGCTGCAGGATCAGGCGGATCGCGTCTTCCTGGTAGACGAAGCTCTTGCCGAGCTGGCCGTGCAGCGCGCCGTCGACGAAGGCGAGGTACTGGCGCCACAGCGGCTGGTCCAGGCCAAGGCGGGCGATCGCCTGCAGCCGTTCCTGCTGGTTCAGGTCTTCGCCGATCAGGATGTCGATCGGGTTGCCGATCGCGTGCAGGCCGACGAAGACAATCGCCGTCATCAGCAGCACGACGAGTGCCGCCTGCGCGAGACGGCGCAGCAGCCAGCCGGTCACCGGGTGCCCTCGTCGTCGGCCACGTAGATCGGAAACGCTGCCGGCGTCCATTCGTTGCCGATCAGCTCGGGCTCGTCGTAGCGGCCCATCGCCGCGAAGTGCTGCTCTACGTCTTCGGACAGCAGCCGCCCTGCGAGGCCACGCGCCAGCCGTTGCGCACCGTCGCTGATCTGCGGAATGTCGCCCGTGGCCGCACCGTGCGACAGCGCGGCCGGGTAGCAGAAGCAGTGCACACGCTCCAGCCCCGGGCAGGCACCGGGCGTCTTCTCCTGGAACTCGAACAGCGGCCCGAGATCGGGCGAGGTGGCGAGCTCGGCGTCTTCTTCGCCGGCGGGCGGCGTGAAGCGGTCCTGCCACAGCCGCACATGCGACGCGAACGGCGCGAACTCGGGGCGCAGCGACCAGTCGGCGCGAAAGCCGGTGCAGAAGATGAGCGCGTCGGCCGCCAGCGGCCCCTTCGCGGTGTCCACACGCAGCGCGCGATCGGCACGCTGAACCACCGAACGCACCGACGCGCCGAGGTGGAAGAAGGCGTTCGCATGGCGCGACACGCGCAGCGTGCTGCCATGCGGTGGCGGCACCTGCTGCACGTTGATGTAGTGACGCAGGCGCCACTTCCATTCGTCGGGCAGCGCCCAGAAGCCGTGCGCCATGCCGGGGCTGCCGGCGCCCTTGCCCTTGTTGATACGCGGCAGGTCGGGCCGGCGGATCAGCAGGTCGACACGCGCCGCGCCGCCTTCCAGCGCTGTGGCCGCGGCGTCCATCGCCGACGCGCCGCCGCCGATGACGGCCACGCGCAGACCGCGCAGCGACGCGCCGTCCCATTCGTCGGACGAATGCTTCCAGCGTTCGCGCGGCAACGTGTGGACCCATTCCGGCACCCACGAGCCACCGAGGCCGTCGCGGCCGGTCGCCAGCACGACATGGCGGGCCCGCACTTGGTAGGACTCCCCGTCGCGGGTCTCATCCGACAAGTCCAGCTGCACCAGGCCATCGGCACGAGGGCGCACGGCCAGCACGCGCTGGCGGTTGCGCACGTCCAGGCCGAGCACCTGCCGGTACCAGCGCAGGTAGTCGGCCCACTGCAGGCGCGGGATCTTGTCCATCGCGTCCCAGGCAGCGAGCCCGAACTGGGCTTCGAACCAGGCGCGAAAGGTCAGCGACGGCAAGCCCAGCGCCGGGCCGGTCAGCTCTTTCGGCGAACGCAGCGTCTCCATGCGCGCGGTGGTGGCCCACGGGCCTTCGAAACCCGCGGGTGCGCGGTCGAAGATGCGCGCCTGGATACCGAGGTGAGTCAGCGACGCGGCCAGCGCCAGACCGGCCATGCCGCCGCCGACGATGGCGACATCGAGCACGTCTTGTCCGTCGTGACGCGCCGCGGTCTGTACCCAGCGGCGCGCCGGCAGCGCCAGCCATTGCAGGTCCTGGCGCAAGCGCGCTTCGAGCGCCAGCAGGCCGTCGGGCGGTGTGGTTGCTGTCATCGAGCGGGTCTTCGCTTCGCGGAGCGTTTGGGCGCGCCATCGTCGAGCAGCTGCGCGTGGTCGGCGAGCTCGCGCTGCACGAAACCGGGCAGCGCCGCGGCCGCCTGCAGCAGCGCATCGGCCAGCGCTTGCACCGGGGCGCTCAGCGGCCGCGACTGCGGCGTGATGACGCCGAAGAAGAACGGAATCTCGGTGTCGATGGGTCGCACCACCAGGCCGGCCAGCGGCGCGCCATGCGCCGTCAGCGGCTCCAGCACCGCAACGCCGAGCCCGGCGCGCACCAGCGCTTGCGCGCTGGTCGACGAATTGGTCTCGATCAGCGCAGCACGACGATCGGGCACACGCCCGGCCCGCGCGAGTTCGGCATCGAGCCGGTGGCGCAGCCGGAACGGGTTGCTCATCGTGACGATGCGCCGCTGCGCCAGCGCCGCCAAGGGCACGACCGCGTGCTTCGCCAGCGGATCGCGCTGCGGCAGCACGGCCACGCAGGGCAACTGCGCGATCCAGTGCACCTGCAGGCCGTGGTGCGCGAGCGGCAGGCTGCAAACGCCGAGCTGCACGGCACCGGTCAGCACCGCGTGCAGCACCTGCTCGGGCGCGGCGGTGCGCAGCTGGATCGGCACCGGCCCGGTCTGCGCCTCGACGCTTTTCAAGGCCTGCGGCAACAGGCCGACGGCCAGCGCCGAGGTCGCCGCGAGCAGCAGCGGCTGTGCGTCGCCACGCGCGATCTCCGCGGCGCGGAGGTGGATCTGCCGCAGGCTGGCCAGGACGCGCTCGGCGTCCTCATGCAGCAGAAAGCCCTGCGCCGTCGGCGCGACGCGCGGACCGTGGCGCGTGAACAGCGCGTAGCCGACCTCGGCTTCGAGCTCCTGCACCAAACGTGTGATGGCCGGCTGCGAACGTGCGAGCAGGCGTGCCGCCCCAGTGACGCTCCCGGTCGTCATCACGGCGGCAAAGGCTTCGAGTTGGCGCGGTTCCATGCTTCAATCATGCAAGATGCGGATCATCATGCATGGAGTATGCCAATTGCAAATACTTTATGTGCGCATGCTTATCTGCTCTCCGCACGATGGCTGGTGGCGCCCAGCGGCAGTGCGGTCGTGGACTTGATCTGCTCCATCGAGAAGGCCGACGAGACGCCGGTCAGCTGCGCCGCGCGGATCAGCTTCTTGTAGAAGGCGTCGTAGCCGTCGATGTCGGTCGTGACCACCTTCAGCAGGTAGTCGACGTCGCCGCTCATGCGGTGGAACTCCAGCACCTCGGGCAGCGTCGCCACCGCCGCGGCGAACTTCTTCAGCCACTTCTCGTCGTGCTGGCCGGTGCGCACGCTGACGAACACGGTGACGCCGAGGCCGACCTTCTTGCGGTTGACGATCGCGACGCGCTTCTCGATGAAGCCTTCGTCCTCGAGGCGCTTCACGCGTTTCCAGCACGGCGTGGTCGAGAGGCCGATGCGTTCGCTCAAGGCCGCGATCGACAGCGCGCCATCCTCTTGCAGCGCGACGAGGATGGCTTGATCGAACTTGTCGAGTAAGTTCATTCTATCAATCCCATATTTCAAGACAGTTAAATTCTATTCCGATGGCATTTCAAGGTCACATTTGGCACGTATTTACCGGAACGGCGGTGCAAACTATCACCAATCCAGCGTTCTCTTTCCCCATGACGACCGACATCTATCTCGACAGCAATGCCACCAACCCTGTGCTCGCGGCCGCGGCAGACGCCGCCCGGCAGGCGATGGAACAGGACTTCGGCAATCCCAGCAGCACCCACCAGGCCGGGCTGCGCGCGAAGGCCGTGCTCGAGGCGGTGCGGACGAAGGCTGCGCGCGTGCTCGGCGCCGACGACGGCCGCTTGATGTTCAACAGCGGGGCCACGGAGGGCATCCACACGGCCGTGTTGTCGGCACTGGTCGCGCTGTGCGAGCGCCGTGCTCGCGGAGAGCGCATCGGCCGCTGGCTGCTGTGCGGCGCGACCGAACACAAGGCGGTGCCGGAGAGCCTCGCGCATTGGAATCGCCTGCTTGGTCTGAACCTCGAGATCCTCGAGTTGCCGGTCGATGGCGACGGCCGGCATGACCTGTCGCGCCTGCACGCCGTCGCACCCGAATGCGCGCTGGTGTGCACGATGGCGGCCAACAACGAGACCGGCGTCATCTCCGATCTCGCCGGCATCGAAGCCGTGCTGGTCGCGACCGACAGCCCGGCCTACTGGCTGGTCGATGGCGTGCAGGCGCTCGGCAAGCTGCCACTGAACCTGGCGGCCACGCGCATCGACTACGCGCCCTTCTCCGGCCACAAGCTCTACGCACCCAAGGGCATCGGCATGCTGTACGTGCGCGCCGGCGCGCCGTTCACGTCCTTGATGGTGGGCGGCGGGCAGGAGGCCGGCTGGCGTTCAGGCACCGAGAACATGGCCGGCATTGCCGCCTTGGGTGCCGTGCTCGATGAGCTCGAAGACGGCCGCATGCTGCGCGACCCGAATGAGCTGAGAGCCATGCGCAACCAACTGGCCGGCGCGCTGCGCGCCGCCTTCCCCGGCCTGCAATTCAACACGCCGTTCGACCAGGCCTTGCCGACGACGCTGAACTTCTCAGTGCCCGGCCGCACCAGCGCTGAACTGTTGACGCTGTTCGATGACGTCGGGGTTCACGTCAGCGCGGGCAGCGCCTGTTCGTCGGGTCTGGCCACGTCCAGCCATGTGCTGCAGGCGATGCAACTGCCACGCTGGCGCAGCGCTTCGGCGGTCCGCATGTCTTTCGGCCCGCTCACGGACGCGGGCACGATCGCTGCCGCCTGCGACGCGATTGCGCGCTGCGGTGCAGCGCTAGCCGCACAGCCGCTGATTGCGGATCACGCGATCGCCGACACCGCGGCGCTCGATGCCTTCTTGCACTTGCACCCGGAGGCCCTGTTGGTCGACGTGCGCGAAGCCCACGAACACGCCGCGGGCGGTGGGGTTCAGATCGGTGGACGCAGCGCCCTCAACGTGCCGATGTCGCGATTGAGCGCACACGCCACCGTGTGGCTGCGGGCCAATGGTCAGCCGCCACTGGTCTTCATCTGCCGCAGCGGCCAGCGCGCACGACAGGCTGCGGCGTCGATGCGCGACCGGGGTCACGAGCACGCCTGGTACCTCGCAGGCGGTCTGGCGGAGGCCGCCGCTGCACCGACCTTGGCAGACGTCCCTGGCAACGAAAGTCGCGCAAGAGTCGCGCAAAGAAAAACAGCCTAGAGACCGGAATCTCTAAGCTGTTGTTCTAGAACGATTGTTCTGGTGCGGCTGGCAGGAATCGAACCCACGACCCCTTGGTTCGTAGGCTGCAAAGAGTGAAACTGGCGTCTTGTAAATCAACGACTTAGCGGCGTCCACAAACCGCTGAAATGCATGAATGTGCCGGGAAGCGCTGACGGGAGTCGCGCAAAAGTCGCGCAGCACTGAGAAGGGGCAGGCGCCGTCCGATTGGGCTCACTGAAGCAAATCTCTCATATAAGCCGGAGGGGCCGGCTGTATGTTGCCAAGCCGCCGGTCAGCGTCGAGAGTCCAGCACCGCACTCGACCCGAAGGCGAAGTTCGCGCGGACGAAGTCTGCCGCCGCAAAGCCAACGGTCGAACTTCGTGGCGTCGCGGCCGCTGGCCGGCCAGCTCTTCCGTCATCGGTTGACAATCACACGGCCTTACGCAGGCCCAATATGCGATCCGCATTCTCCTGCATCACCTGCACGACGAATCGGATCACCGCCCGCACCGGCCCGGCGAGCCTGACCTCGCGCTGATAGACGAGCGACACCTCGCGCGTCGCGAGCACTTCAGGCGTCAGCCGCACCAGTCCGGCCTCTTCGTCGCCCAGCAGACAAGGCAGCATCGCAAGACCGGCGCCACCCAATGCGGCCTCCAGCATGTCGTTCATCTCGCGGCTGCGCAGCACGACATTCGCTCCCGGCACGCGTGACTCGATCCACTTCGCCGCCGGCACGCCCGCCAGGCTCGGGTCGTAGCCGATGACGTCGTGCCCGCCGAGGTCGTTCAGGTCGGCCGGTGGCGGCCGGCGCGACAGGTAGGCCGGCGACGCGTAGAGCGACCAGCCCGTCTCACAGAGCCTGCGCGCGATCAGGTCATCATCGACAATCGGGCCGCTTCGAACCGCCAGGTCCGCTTCGCCCTTCTTCAGGTTGACTGGCCGTGAGCTGTTCAACAACTCGAGCGACAGCCCCGGGCGGGCGGCTTGAAGCTGCGCCAGATTGACCGCGAACAGCTTCGTGAAGCGGGTCGGCGTCGCAAGCCGGACCCGAGGCTTCTGCAGCCTGGCTTGCTCACACACCGCCAGCACGGTGCGCTCCACCTGTTCGACCAGCGGCACCAGGTTTTCGCCCAGCGGTGTCAGATGAAGGCCCTCGGGAGCGCGGATGACGAGCGGCGCACCCAGCGAACGCTCCAGCGCCGAAAGGCGCCGGCCGATGGTGCTGTGGTCGACCTCCATCGCGCGGGCGGCACCGGCGAGTGTCCCGGCCTGCGCCGCGCGAAGGAAGAAGCGCAAGTCGTTCCAGTTGAGGTCGTCGTCGCCCATCGTGCAGTCTAAGTCGGGGAGCGTGCCTGTGGGGATCCGCACAGGCCTGTGCGCCTCTGCGGAATCGACGCAGAAGGGCCTCGCGTGCACCATGGCTTTCGTCGCGCCGCGGGCGCAATCAGGAGATGGACATGGCAGTGATGGTCATCGCGGAAGTGCAAGGGCAGACCGAGTCGGGTTACGACGGCATGTTCGAGTTGCTAGCGGGTAGCCTCAGCCGGGCCGAAGGATTTGTCCTTCACACGGCCTACCCCGTCGAAGGTGGCTGGCTCATCACCGAGGTCTGGCAATCGAAGGACGCGGCCAATCGCTTCTTCGCGAAGGACGTCGCCCCGAATTTGCCGCCCGGTGTTCACCCGAAACGCTCGGTCCATGAGCTGCACAGCCTACTGACTCCCTGACGTCACTCGACCTACAGCAGGAAGCGACAAACCCAATTGAAGTGCTTGCTGCCCATCAAGGGCTGGCCTGCGATCGCTCGAGCACCCGGCCCTGCGCCCATTGCGCGCAGCCGATTGTCAGACACATGGTCGCGAAAGCCACCCACGCGTACGGCCACAGCAGCGGCATGCCGACCAGAATGAGGCCATCGTTTCCTCCGGGGATGAGCAAGCTGCCCCAGCCCATCAGCACGCCGCCGATCAGGCAACGTGCCAGGGTCGACGCGCGAACGCGCGTGAAGTGCAGGCGGCCGGCCGTCCAGCCGCCACCGATCGCACCCGCCAGCAGGCACATCAGCAGCACCGCGCGCGCCAACACGTCGTGCACCATCCCACGCGCCAGATCAGCCAGCACATCCGTATACGCCCATGCGCCGGCAAGGATCAGCATCACGAGAAACGCCATGCCGATGACGATGGTCGCCGCGTGCGGTGACCACAGCCGCTGCGCGAACAAGACGCGCAGCATGCCGCGATGCCCGACCAGCGGTGTCGCGACGCGCCAGGCGAACAAGCCCGCCACGAGCCAGGCCGTCACCGTCGGCGTGGCGACAAAGACCGGGCTCGCGCCGAGTCCCTGTGCCGCAGTCGGCGCGAAGACCATGGTTACGCTCAAGCAACCGAGATAGAAGCCGAGCGGCGTGGCCGCATACGCCCATTCGCCCGAACCGAGCCGAGCGATCGCACCAAAGACACAGGCGCGGGTGACGAACGCGCCGATGCCCAGCAACGCAGCCCCGGCGAACGTCCAGCCGCTCACCGCATAGCCCATGGGTACCTGCGCAAGCCAGTGGAGCCGATGCGCGATCAGCAACCCGCCCGCCACCCACGCCGACGCCTCGACGAGTGCGATCAGCCGCCCCGCGCCCCGCCGCGCGACCACTTCTTCGACAGCAGCGACCGTGCACGTGGCTCCGCGCTGAATGGCGAACCCCATCGTGACAGCACACAGCGCCACGACGATGAAGGTCAGCCCTTTCAACATGAGTTCCATACCGATGCCCGATCCCAGAGTTCGCATCAGGTGTGCTCGATCACACCCTCGATCGGGTCCGTGGGCTGGCGCCAGGGCGAGCGCTCGATCATTCGCATCGTGTCGGCATAGCCCGCTTCGCGGCGCGCGTGCACCCCAGCGCGTGTGAAGTCGATGTCCTTCGTGTGGTCCTCGCCCTCGAGCCTGGGCGCGACCAGATGCGCGACGTGCATGGTCGTGCTGCAGCCCCAGGCGACCAGCTCCTTCACGTGCGCGTCGGCCTGCTTGCCCGCGGGCAGCTGCTTCGTCAGCTCGCGGATCACGTGGCGCAGACGGTGAATCTGCTTCTGCCGCGCGATGTGGCTGTCGGCGCGGCTCGCGTACTGGATGTCCTTCTGCCGCCCCATCACCTGCCAGATCGATTCAGGTTCGGGGCCGGTCTGATGCCAGACGTTGACCGCGAAGATCAGCGAATCGCGGCGCGGGTTGTCGTCGAGCACGGCTTCGATCGGCGTGTTGGAGTAGATGCCGCCGTCCCAGTACGGGTGGCCGTCGATTCGCACCGCAGGAAAGGCCGGCGGCAGAGCGCCCGAGGCCATCACGTGCTCGACGGCGAGGGCCTCCTTGGCGCTGTCGAAGTAGCGCATCGCGCCGCTGCTCGCGTTCACGGCACCGACCGTCAAGCGCGTACCGCTGCGGCGCAGCGAATCGAAATCGACCAACTCGCCCAGCGTGCGGCGCAGCGGCCCGGTGCTGTAGTACGCGGCCTGCTCGACCCCCACGCTGGCGCGCGTGCCGCGCAGCGCAGCGAGGTTGGGCTCGAAGAAGGCCGGGATGCCTCGCATCACCGTCGTCATGTTGGCGACGAAGTTGCCGACGCCGAGCCAGTCGAGCGGCCCGGCCAGCGTGGCCGGCGACTCGACGTGGCTCCAGAACGCGTTCAGCCGATCGATGCGTTCGTCGCGCGCATTGCCGGCGATGAGCGCCGCGTTGATCGCGCCGATCGAGGTACCGATCACCCAGTCCGGCTCGATGCCCGCGTCGTGCAGTGCCTCGTAGACGCCGACCTGGTAGGCGCCGAGCGCACCGCCGCCTTGCAGCACGAGGACGATCTGACCGATGGCGTTGCCGGTCTGCGGAGCCCGCGCGGCCTTGGGGGCCGCTTTGGGCGCATGGGTGACTGTCATGTGAGGTCTCCTCGAGTCGGGGCCGCGCGCCCCGTGCCTCGTTAGTGGCGCTGATGAACCCGGGCTTACATCATCTTTTCCATCATCGTTTCGGGCTTGTGGTCGTTCACGATGTCGCCGATCGTCAGATCGACCGGCTGGTTGCCGCTGTTCTTCCACCAATGCTTGGTGCCCAGGTATTCGCGCGCGACTTCGCCAGCCTTGTGCAGGATCGGCACCGAGCACTTGCTGCTGTTCTCGTAGATCTCGCCGCTGTTGACCATGATCAGCGCCGGCCGGTCTTCGTGGCTGTGCAGCGGCACGATGCCGCCGGGGGCGATCGTCATGTGGCGCAGGCGCAGGCGGCGCTGGTCGAGCCTGACGTTCTCCTTCGAAAGATCGACCGACGCGAGTTCGGTGTCGACGACACCGACCGGCGCGCTGGGTGCACCCGCCAGCGGGTTGGCCGCGGCCTTGCCGGCAGGGCATTCGCCGGCATGGGCGAGGCCGGTGAGCGCGAACGACGCGGCGACCGCGAGCTGGGCGAGATGGAATGTGATTGCGGTGGTCTTCATGAAGATTCTCCTGGGGGTTGGGGTGTGAAACGGAAAGGCGCAAGGGCCGGGAAAGTCACTGCGCCGTCCAGCCGCCTTCGATGGGCAGCACGGCGCCGGTGATGGAGGCGGCATCGGCGGAGCAAAGGAACGCGGTCAGCGCAGCGACCTGCTCGACGGTGACGAACTTCTTGGTCGGCTGCGCGGCAAGCAGCACGTTGCGGATCACTTCCTCCTTCGTGATGCCGCGCGCGCGGGCCGTGTCGGGGATCTGGTTCTCGACCAGCGGCGTCAGCACATAGCCGGGGCAGACTGCGTTGACGGTGATGCCGGCCTCGGCGGTTTCGAGCGCGACCGCCTTCGTGAAGCCGGCGACGCCGTGCTTGGCCGTGACGTAAGCCGACTTGTACGGGCTGGCCACCAGCGCATGCGCCGACGCGATGTTGACGATGCGCCCGAAGCCGCGGCGTTTCATCGCCGGCAGCGCCAGCCGTACGGTGTGAAAGCCCGCCGACAGGTTGATCGCGAGGATCGCGTACCACTTGTCGACGGGGAAGTCCTCGACCGGCGCAACGTGCTGGATGCCGGCGTTGTTGATCAGCAGGTCGATGCAGCCGAACTCGGCCAGCGCCTTGCCCATCATCGCCTCGATGGCTTCGGGCTTGCCCATGTCCGCGCCGTCGAAGCGCACCTGGACGCCATGGCGTTCGGCCATGCCGGCACGCAGGTGTTCGATCTCGGTCGGGTCACCGAAGCCGTTGAGGATGACGCTGGCCCCTTGCGCGGCAAGTGTCTGCGCGATGCCCAGGCCAATGCCCGAGGTCGAGCCGGTGACGAGGGCGGTCTTGCCGATGAACATGATGATCTCCTGGCTGCGTTCTTGCGGTGCCGGAAGAGTAGGCAGCCGCGGGCCGGAGCGGAAATGGCATCAATTCATCGGCCGATCAGCGTCGGTTATCACGATCGGTGTAAGGATCGGCGCGCGCCGTCGACTGGGGCACGGTATGGAGCTCTACCAGATCCGCTACTTCCTGGCCGTGGCCGACACGCTGAACTTCACGCGCGCGTCGGAGCGCTCGTTCGTCTCGCAGCCGGCGCTGACCAAGGCGATCCAGCGCCTGGAAGAGACGATCGGCGGGCGGTTGTTCGACCGCACCAAGAACTCTGTGCAACTCACCGAACTCGGCCACGCGATGCTGCCGAACTTCCGCCAGATCTACGACAGCGCCAACCACGCACGCGAACAGGCACGGCGCCTGACACGCGAGCGGCACGAGATCGTGCGCGTCGGCGTGATGTGCACCATCGACTTCCATCAGGTGCTGCCCGGTTTCGTCGAGAGCCAGCAAGGCCGCAGCGAGGTCGCGCTGAGTTTTCGGGAAGGCAACCTCGAGGGACTGACGGACGCGCTCGATCAGGGCGACGTCGACCTCGGGATCATGTGCTCGCCGTACGAGATCCCGAGACGGTTCCTTGCGACACCGCTGTTCCGTGAAGACTACGTGGTCGCGATCGGCGACGACCACCGCTTCCATGGCCGCAAGACGATCGAGATGGCCGAATTGAACCGTGAACGCTACTGCGAGCGTGTCATGTGCGAGTTCTCGGCCTACATCGAACGCCTGCTGCGCGCACGCAGCGTCTCGCTGGAGGTGGTGCAGAAGTCATCGCGCGAGGACTGGATCCAGGCGCTGGTTCGAGCCAACTTCGGCATCGCCTTCATGCCGCAGTCGATCGCGAACGCCGCCGGTCTTGGCTTCGTGCACACCGCGGACGTGCCCATCATTCGCGAGGTCAGCGTGCTGACGCAGGCCGAGCGCCCGGTCAGCGCCGCACAACAGGCCGTGATCGACTCTCTGCTCGCTCACCACTGGAGGGATGCTGCGTGAACCCGCGCGAAACGGCCAGCTCGTTCAACTCGAAGGTGGGCCGCGCCAGCGGTGGCGCCGGGATTTCATACACTCGGTCATCCCGACTCATCCGCTCCGTCGATGCCGGACTTCGCCCAGCAGATCGAACAACTTCGCCCGCAGCTGTTGCGTTTCGCCCGCACCCAGCTGCGCAACGACGCATGGGCCGAGGACGCCGTGTCTGAAACCCTGCTGGCCGCCTTGGAGCGGCCCCAGTCGTTCGGCGGGCAGTCGCAGCTCAAGACCTGGCTGGTCGGCATTCTCAAGCACAAGGTGGTGGATCAGCTGCGGCGCCACACCCGCGAGGCCACGATCCTGGTGGGCGAGGACGGCGAAGACCTCGACGATGCGCTGTTCCTGGCCGATGGCCACTGGCGCGACGCGCCCCAGGACTGGGGCGACCCCGATGCCGCCTGCAGCCGCAAGCAGTTCTTCGAGGTGCTGCAAGTCTGCTGCGAGAACCTGCCGCCAGTGCAGGCACGCGTCTTCATGATGCGCGAATGGCTGGAGCTCGAATCGGACGAGATCTGTGCGGAACTCGCGATCACATCAAGCAACTTGTGGGTGTTGCTGCATCGGGCGCGCCTTCGTCTGCGCGATTGTCTGCAGGTGCGCTGGTTCAATGCCTCCGCGGCCATCAATTGACCCCCATGAAGAACACACTGACCTGCCGCGAGGCCACGCGTCTGCTTCTCGAGGACGAGGAGCGTGAATTGCCAGTCGCCGATCGGTTGGCGCTGCAGGTGCATGTGAAGATCTGCTTTGCGTGCCAGCGCTTCGTGTCACAGCTCAACTTCATGCGTCGCGCGACGCGCGCATGGAGGAAGCACAGCGAAACGGACGACGACGAATCGCCACGGGATTGAGCGTCGACGCGGGCTCAGTTCCCGTGGCCGAGCCAATCCGACAGCCGGTGCTCGCAGGCCTTGAAGACGACATAGGCCGCGATGCTGAGATAGCCCGTGGCTACCAGTTCGAGGAGCTGACGGAGCGCGCCGTCCGTGATTGCCTGCCACCCGTAGTCGCCCAGCAGCCGCGCGTTCGCCATCAGCAACAAGCCAAGGTTCAGCGTGCCGACGCCGAAGGCCAGGAAGCTGAGACCGAGCACGACGAAGGTCAGCCACAGGCGAGAAAGCACAAGTCGTTGGAACAGCGTGTTCATCATCAGGGGCGCCAGCGAAGCCTTGCGCGGTTGTCGCTCAGACCATGAGTCGACCGGCCCCTGTGTTGCTTACGGCGCCGACGCACGCCATTTTCTTTGAGAGAGCGTAAGGAACGTTCGAGACCGTCGACAGACGGTTCGTGCCAACTCACGGCGCAAGCGACTCAACCCTCAAGGAGATTCCATGGACAAGCAACTCTTCATTCAGTCCGCACTCGCCTCGATGCTGGCGTTCGGCGCCATCTCAGCGGCTCAGGCCGGCCCGGTCGCGCCCGATGCCAGCAAGGACAAGTGCTTCGGCATCACCAAGGCCGGCCAGAACGACTGCGCCAGCGCCTCGGGCTCGCACTCTTGCGCCGGCACCGCGACGAAGGACAAGGACCCGGGCGACTGGAAGTATGTCGAAAAGGGCACCTGCGAAAAGATGGGGGGAATGATGACGCCGCCGAAGAAGTAAGAGGTCGGCGACCGATCGAAGCGCAGGCCTGGTGTCGACATCATGACGAGCCTTCCGGATCTCAGCGTCGGCATCGGTCTGCGTCAGCCGCACTACCGCGAGGTGTTCGAGCGCAGGCCGGAGCTGGGCTTCGTCGAAGTGCACAGCGAGAATTTCTTTCTCGATGGTGGCGCCTCGATGCATGCGCTTGAGCGGGCGCGCGCCGCCTACCCGATCAGCCTGCACGGTGTGGGGCTGTCGCTGGGGTCGGCCGACGCGCTCGCTCACCCGCACTTGGCCAAGCTCAAACGCCTGGTCGACCGCGTCGAGCCGGCGCTGGTCTCCGAGCACCTGTCGTGGAGCAGCCTGGGCACGCGGCATTTCAACGACCTGCTCCCGTTGCCCCACACGCGTGAAGTCCTGGCACTGCTGACCGAGCGCGTCGACCGGGTCCAGAGCACGCTGAAGAGATCGATCCTGATCGAGAACGTGTCGGCCTATGTCGAATTCCACGACAGCGACATGACCGACACGGCGTTGCTCGACGAGTTGGCGCGGCGCACCGGCTGCGGAATCCTGTTCGACGTCAACAACCTCTACGTCAATGCCGTGAACTTCGGCTTCGATCCGATTGCGCGGCTCGCCGAGCTCACCCCCGTTGCGATCGGCGAAATGCATCTGGCCGGCCACACCTCGACCGACGGCTGCCTGATCGACACGCACGGCGCCCGTGTCTGCAGCGAGGTCTGGGCTCTATTTGAAGAAGCCTGTCGGCGCTTCGGCCCGAAGCCGACGCTGATCGAATGGGACACCGATCTTCCGTCGCTCGACGTGTTGCTCGGCGAAGCCGAGACCGCGGGCTCCATTTCGCGCTGCAGCGTCGAGGTCTCCCATGCCTGAGCTGCTCGACATTCAGCGGGACCTTGCCAGTTCGCTACACGACGCGGACACGGCATCCCGTGCTGAGCGCTGGCTGGCGGGTGACGCGAGTCTGATCGAACAACGCCTGGCGATTTACCGGGCGAACGTGGCTGCCACAGCAACGAAGGCGCTTGACGCCGCGTACCCGGTGACTCGGCAAGTGGTCGGCGAAGCGTTCTTCAACGGATTGGCGCGCGCCTACCAGCGCGTTGCTCCATCGACGAGCGGCGATCTGTTCGAGTACGGCGCGGAATTTGCCGGGTTCGTGGCCGACTTCCCCCACACGCAGTCGTTGCCGTATCTGCCCGACCTGGCGCAGCTCGAATGGGCTGTACACCGCGCGTACGGCGCCGCGGACGCCGCAGTCTGGGACCGGACAGCCCTCGTTCAGGTCGCGCCCACGCGGCAATCGGCGATCCGCTTCGACTGGGCCGCAGGCACGGCCATCGTCGACTCGAACTTTCCGATCGCACGCGTCTGGCTGATTCATCAGCCGGACTTCGGAAGTGAATTCGGCGTCGATTGGTCGGTTCGGGAATGCGTGTTGGTAGCGCGCGAGGGCTTCCGCGTCGTCGTGTCAGCCCTCGGCGCGGGCGATGCTGCGTTCATTGCGAGCAGCTTGACCGGGGCCGCACTCGGCGCGTCCGCGGAGATGGCACTGGCGGCCGACTCAGGCTTCGATCTCGGTCGTCTTCTGGGCCGACTCATGACATCGAACGTGATCTGCGGATTCACCACCAACAAGGATGAATAGCATGAGGAACTTGATTCAACGAGGCTTGCTCGCGGCAGATCTGGCCGATCGACTACAGCCGCTCTTGCTGCTGGCGGCGCGTCTCTATGTGTCGCTGATCTTCTTCAGGGCGGGACTGCTGAAGATCGCCGACTGGAGCAGCACGCTGGTCTTGTTCCGCGAGACCTACAAGGTTCCGGTGCTTCCCCCCGAACTGGCTGCGTACATCGGCACTTTCGGCGAGCTGGTGTTTCCGGTGTTGATCGTGCTGGGGCTCGCCGGGCGATTGAGCGCGGCAGGCCTGTTCGTCGTCAACGTGATGGCCGTGGCCTCGTACCTTGACCTGTTCGGGTTCGAATGCCCTGCCGGGATCAATTCGCACTACTACTGGGGATCCATTCTCCTGGCTCTCGTGGTGTTCGGTCCTGGCAAGATTTCGTTGGATGAGTTCATCCTGCGGCGCTTCGGTCTCAAGCGTGCGAACGTGGCCCCCCGAACCTCCCGCGAACGATCCGTAGCGTAAGAAAGCCGCTACCGACCGCGACTCATCGCTGGCGCCAGTGCATCCCACATCAGGGGCCGATCGCACTGTCGCGGACAACCGCGAAAAGGAGCGATGCGATGAAGATCGACGAGGACAAGCTGAACGCCCTGATGGGCAGGATGGTCACCGAATTCGGCGCGATGGCGAGCGCCCCACTGGTGCTTCTGGGTGACCGGCTCGGCCTGTACAAGGCCATGGCCGGCGAGGGCCCGATGACCGCGGATCAACTCAGCGACAAGTCGGGGCTCCGATTGCGATACGCCCAGGAGTGGCTCAATGCCCAGGCGGCGAGCGGCTTCGTCGAATACGACCCGCGCGAAGAGACCTTCACGCTCACGCCCGAAGCGGCGCTCGTGCTCGCTGACGACAGCAGCCCGACGTTCATGGTCGGCGGCTTCGAATGCCTGGCGTCGATGTATCTCGATCTCGACAAGGTGCAGAAGGCGTTCGTCGACGGCACCGGCCTCGGCTGGCACGAGCATCATCCGAGCCTGTTTTCCGGCACCGAACGATTCTTCCGTGCCGGCTACAACGCGAACCTCGAACCGAGCTGGATTCCGGCACTCGATGGCATGAGCGAGCGGCTGCGCGCAGGCGCGCGCGTCGCCGACATCGGATGCGGTTTCGGCGCGTCGACGATCGTGTTGGCCAAGGCCTACCCGCAATCGACTTTCGTCGGCTACGACTACCACGAGCCTTCGATTGCCGCTGCGCGCCGCCGTGCCGCGGAAGCCGGCGTCGGCGACCGGGTGACGTTCGAGGTGGCCGGGGCCAAGACCTATCCAGGCCGCGGCTTCGATCTGGTCGCCTTCTTCGACTGCCTGCACGACATGGGCGATCCCGTCGGCGCCGCAAAGCACGTGCGGGAAACCCTCGCCCCCGACGGCACCTGGATGATCGTCGAGCCGTTCGCCAACGACCGCCTCGAAGACAACCTCAACCCCGTCGGCCGCGTGTACTACTCGGCCTCGACCATGGTGTGCACGCCTTGCTCACTGGCGCAGGAAGTAGGGCTGGGCCTGGGCGCGCAGGCCGGCGAACAGCGCTTGCGCGAGGTGGCGAGCGAGGGAGGGTTCAGCCGCTTCCGTCGCGCGGCCGAAACGCCGTTCAATCTCGTGTTCGAGGCGCGCGCCTGAAAGGTCGCGCGCGTTTACGTTCAACTGGAGGTGTGCCATGAACGATCCTGCTGACGTCGCTTCCTTCCGTTCCAAGTTCGGCGGCACCGTCGTGGCGCCGGGCGAACCCGAGTACGACACGGCCCGTGCCATCTGGAACGGGGCCATCGATCGAAAGCCGGCACTGATCGCGCGCTGCCACGACGCCGAGCAGGTCGCCCAGGCGATCCGCTTCGCGCGCGCGCACGGCCTGGAGCTGTCGATCCGTGGCGGCGGTCACAACTATGCCGGGCACGCGGTCTGCGAGGGCGGGATGATGATCCACCTCGGCGCGATGAACGGCGTGTCGGTCGATCCGGTCGCGCGGCGCGCCGTCTGCGGCGGCGGCGCGACGTGGGCCGACGTCGATGCCGCGACTCAGCAACACGGGCTGGCGACGCCCGGCGGCTTCATCAGCCACACCGGCATCGCCGGGCTCACGCTCGGTGGCGGCATCGGCTGGCTCACCGCGCTGGCGGGCCTGTCCTGCGACAACCTGGTCAGCGCCGAAGTCGTGACGGCCGACTCGCGCATCGTCCGCGCGTCGGCGACGCAGAACGCCGATCTGTACTGGGCGCTGCGTGGCGGCGGCGGCAATTTCGGCGTGGTCACCTCGTTCGAGTTCGCGCTCCACCCGGTCGGGCCGCTGATCAATCTCGGGCTGTTCTTCTTCGGTCTGGAAGACGGTGCGCAGGCGCTGAAGTTTGCGCGCGACTACGTGAAGCAGACGCCGCCCGACGCGACTGCGTTTCTCGCCATCGGCTTGAGTGCCCCGCCCGCGCCGTTCGTCCCCGAAGAGCATCGCGGTCGCATCGGGCACGCGCTGCTGGTCGTCGGCTTCGGCTCGCCCGAAGCGCACAAGCAAGTCGTGGCACCGATACGTCAGGCGGTCAGGCCGCTCTTCGAACTGGTAACGCCGATGCCGTTCGTCGCGCTGCAGCAGATGTTCAACGAGTTCGCGACCTGGGGCACGCTGGGCTACGAAAAGGCGCTCTACCTGGACGAATTGTCGGATGCCGCGATCGAGGTGATCGGCGAGCATGTGCCGCGCAAGGCCTCGCCACTGTCGTTCTGCCCGACCTTCACCTTGTCCGGCGTGTACCGCAATGCAGGGGACGGCGATACCGCCTTCGGCGGCAGTCGCGCGGCCTGCTATGTCTTCAACATCGAAGCCGCGGCCTCCGATCAATCGACCTACGAAGCCGATCGCGCCTGGGTGCGCAGCTTCTGGGATGCGATGAGGCCGCACGCCACGGGCTCGGGCGGCTACGTGAACTTCATGGCCGAAGCCGACGACAGCCGCGTCCGCGCGTCCTACGGACGCGACAAGTACGAGCGGCTCGCGCGCATCAAGGCTCAATACGATCCCGACAACCTCTTCCATCTCAACGCCAACATCAAGCCGGCATGAATATCTACCGCACCGCGAGCGCCTTGGCGCTCGCGCTTCTGGCGTTGCCGTCAGCGCTGGCGGCAGCATGCGATGCAAGCGCCTTTCGCCAGTTCGACTTCTGGCTCGGAGAGTGGCAGGTTCACACGCCCGACGGCAAGCTCGCCGGTACGAACCGGATCGAGCGCCAGTACGACGGCTGCGTGATTCACGAGCACTACACAACGGATCGCGGCTACAGCGGCGAGAGCCTCAACATCTACGACGAACCGCGCAAGGTATGGCATCAGACCTGGGTCGACAACTCCGGCACACTGCTGAGCCTCGAGGGGCAATTGGTCGACGGCAAGATGGTGCTGCAGGGCCAGTCGACGGGGAGCGACGGTCTGGTTACCCGCCATCGCATCAGCTGGACGCCGAATGCCGACGGCAGCGTTCGTCAGCTGTGGGAGTCGACCGACGCGAAGGGGGAGTGGAGCGTCGCGTTCAACGGCATGTACACGAAGAAGTAGGGCTCAGGATCCAGTGATTTAGGACGATAGCCTCGATCTGTCCCCTCTGACTTCGGGCCGTAGTGCACAGTCAGAGACGTGGGACTCAACACACAAAACAGTCACCTGTCGCCACGCGCAACCGAGAGAGAACCATCGGGGCCGTTGGTACAGCACAAGCGGTAGTCGCGCCTTCAATGAGGCGTCTTGTCCAAAGAGTGCTTGGCGGAAAGTCGCGCAGGCAAGGCTTGATGAACGACCGCTTGGTTCGTAGGCTGCGGAGAGTGAAACAGGGGTCTTGTTAATCAACGACTTGGCGGCGTCCACAAACCGCTGAAATGCATGAACGCGCTGGGGAGTTCTGACGGGAGTCGCGCAACACTCGGAAGGGGCGCGCGCAGTCCGATTGGGCTCACTGAAGCAAACCTGCCATACAAACCGGAGTCGCGGGTCGTGCACGTGGTGCAAGCCGCGGCTCTAGGTCGAGAGCTGAGTGCGGGCGAGTTCGCCGAGACGCCGAACCCCCTTGTCGATCCGCTCGCTCCAAGTGCTGCCTGCGCTCAAGCGCAGGCAGTTCCGAAATCGTCGGCTTGCGGAGAAGACGTCCCCTGGCGCGAAGCAGATGCCATGTTCAAGCGCTTCGTCAAACAGAGCTCGGGCGTCGAATCCTCTGGGCAGCTCGACCCACAGCGCAAATCCGCCGGCGGGCCGGCTGACTCGCGTGTCGGGCGGGAAGCTCGCCTCGATGCTGCGGGTCAGGCGCAGCAGGTTCTCTTCGAGCAGGCGGCGCAGCCGGCGCATGTGGGCGTCGTAGGCGCCGCTGGCCAGGAAGTCGGCGAGCGCGACCTGAGGAAGAACGGGGCCGCATAGGCTGAATGCCAGCTTGCGATCCATCACTTGTTGCGCAAAGGCGCCGGGCACGACCCAGCCAATGCGGTATCCGGGTGCGAGGCTTTTCGAGAACGAGCTGCAGTAGATCGTGTTGGCACCGCCGTCGAGCGCGATGAAGGGCCGGGGCCGTTCTCGCGTGAAGTGGATTTCGCCGTAGACGTCGTCCTCGATCAGCGGCACGGCATGCCGCGCGAGCAGAACAAGCAGTTCGCGCTTCTGCGCCTCGGGCATCAGCGAGCCCAACGGGTTGCTGAAACTCGACGACAGCATGCAGGCGGCCACGCGCTCGACGTCGAGCAGCCGCGCGAGGGCGTCGACATTGACGCCGTGGGTCGGGTCGGTGGGCAGCTCCAGGGCCTTCAGGCCGAGCACCTCCAGCGTGTGCAGCAGCCCGAAGTAGGTGGGTGACTCGACCGCGATCGTGTCGCCGGGCTT
>Ga0307509_10002903_pt1 | contig 27094 bp, 24 predicted proteins | sample 10_EM_MG_FD_202245 | JGI IMG/M metagenome (GOLD analysis project Ga0307509, IMG submission 202245) | Populus trichocarpa ectomycorrhiza microbial communities from riparian zone in the Pacific Northwest, United States - 10_EM | ecosystem: Host-associated > Plants > Roots > Unclassified | place... | reverse complement strand
AAGCTCTCTACTATATCAAAATTTGTTTGTAAACACCCTTACCCCCCCCCCCCCCCAGACAGTTATCCCCATCTATAGCTTTTTTACATTACTCATTCTTTTCCTCGTCCTGTTATTGCATAAAAAATAAAAATTCAAACGGAAATTTAGGGCATGTTTTCCTATAGACCGCCGTCTAATTTAGCACTTCGTAACGGTGTTTTCCGACCGTAAAGGGTGGGGGGGTAGAGTTATGGAGGGATTCGGGAAAGTGCATGGTGTTCATCTAAAGTAGCGTGCCGTCTAGAGCTTGGTGGGATTTGCAAGATCACATCCGCGAGGCAACGTCCCATCTTGAACCTTCTAGCTACAAGAATTCAGGAGGGCAGAAAACAAGGTAAGCACTTTTGCACCGTCTATCGGAGAGTGATGCCGCTTGTCGCGCCACGGTATAGTTTTTACTATCATACCCAAATATTAAGGATAAACGGTTAGGTAAAAGCGCCCTTGGCATTGAGTAAGGGCTTATAAGGTTGAGGGGATGAATTATTACAGAATTCCCCTTTCAAATGGCCCTGCGGATTGCATGGCTTGACTGGACTGGTCAGACAAATCTCTACCGTTGGGATATACTGGATTTTGACTGGACTAGCTGATGCGGTCCTCTCCTCCGGCGCACATTCGGAAGTCCTCTTGTCACGTATATCGTGAATGATGGATCGGTGGATGAAAGCGACGGGTGGATAGTAATGGAGAAAAATAAAATTGAATGGTTTTATCAAGCTCGGGTATTTAGGAAACAAGATCTAACTACATAGCCCTTCTCAGGTTGATCAAGGGATGCTAACCCAATAAGATGTAGCAAAAGAATAGTGACACCAGCCAGGGGAGATAGACATAGTTTATTTTTTGCCTGTGGTAGCAAATAAAACAGGGGGCTTGAGGGGAGTCAATTTCCAAACGGAAAAGGGAGGAAAGAGCAAGCAAACAGAAAGCAAGGGGGATAGGGAAACTTTGTATGAAGGGTATCTCAAAAGCAGAAGACGATACGCTATGATATGGGGATAAAGGTGTGAGATAATTTTGAAGGGTGCGATCGGTTGTGAGCTCCAGCTATGAAGTTATTGAACAGATGGGGAAACTGGTAAGCAAATTCAAGGAAGGAATTTAATTCAAACAATTGGAGGTTAATGCGAAAAAAAGGAGTTGAAAAAATACACTCCGACAGTGCAAACTAGCTAGTGCCACCAGAAACCTCCAAACTTGATGGGATCGAGAATCAACGGTGTTTACGAGACTTGGATCTCTTTTTAACAGCCGCCCATTCCTGCTCCCTCGATTCGGAGTCATCGTTGAACTCCACTTTACGCATCTTCTTGACAGATCTCCTGGTTGGGGGGCTTGGGGGTGGTGGGTCCTGCATGGGTGACCCTTTCTCGTTCACGTGGTAGGAAGAGCGGCGTTTGACTGTATGTTTGCCCGAGGAAGAATCCGATGGAAGGATGCTGGTACGGCTCTTCCGAGTCCCGGAATGAGGCTTCTTGATGCTTCGTTCTCCACCATCCCCGATGAGGGCGGGCCCAGTTGATTGAGTTTTGTTCCGTGCCGGTTCAGTCTGGAGGGTTTCCTTGAGCTTTGATTTGGTACGACCATGGGGTATAGACTTCTGTTCTCTGCTCATCGGAATTGGGGAGTACATGCTCTCGTCTGTGCAGTCGATGTCGCTCTCAGCTTCTTCGGTGTCGTCTTCCGTGGCCTCTGTGGCGGAGAGCGCTGCTAGTCCGGCTGTATTTTCATCTGTAATCGGTCGTTCATTAGTAAGAAGACCGCCACCCCCGTCTCTTAAAAATAAGCAGATGAAAGCCGCGTCAATACCCAGGAGAATATATCACATACCATAGTTTTCGCCCACTGCCCACGGCTCAGTATGGGGAACACCACAAATTTCCTCTGGAAGCCTCTGCTTGAGCCTCTCGTAGGTATTCGCAATGGAGTCCTTGCGGATATGAAGACCAAAATACTCGTTAAAATGGACATATGTATCCCCGCGGCTGCATCCAAGGTTGTTTCTATAAAACCATATGAATCTGTGCTCTTCGTTGGAGAAACGATGAAGTGTACGTTTGTCGGTTCCATCTTTGCGCTTGGACGAGGTCGTCCTGGTGATGGTTACAGCAGGGCTATACATGGCGACAATTTTAACATAGTCCTCGGTATTGCCTTTGTGGAGACTTGACTGATTACGCGGGCGCCTCCGGGGAGCCTCGGGGGGTTCATCATGGGTCTCAGCTTCTTCCTCTTCATCTGCGTCCTCTTCATCTGCGCTGTCATCACCGTCGGTTTCAGTATGGCTTCGCTTCCGCTGTACCTTGGAAATGTTCTGCGAAAGCCTGGGGTGAACCGGTCGAAAGGCAGTGAGCCGAGAGGGTCCCGCCTTACCCTCGAGGGTGTTCCGAGCTGAATCAAGCTCACTTGGCGATCCGGTGTCTTGTTCGCGCCCCCTATGAGACTTCTTGATAACGCGGCGCATCGGAGGGGTATCAGGAGATGACACTGGCTCGGACTTGAGTTTTACCATTGCGCAATGACAAAAAATTAGGGAGAAAAAGAGGGGGTGAATGGGGGGAGGATATACAATAGCCAAGTGTGGTATCCGATGCCGACAAAAGTAGGAGAGAAATTTAGCGGTAAAGGATTGGGGAGTGCTAACAAGGATTCGATCGTGGTGCGAGGGGATTGAACTTGAGCGGGCGGGCTATCGAAACTGTGGGAGGGAGGAGGAAGATGCGGTGAGCGCGGAAGAGGAAAAAATACTGGTCGGAGTAGGAGGGGAAAAAGAGCCTTCTGCAAACCGCTAGTAGAGAAATAAGGTGGAAACTTTGAGTGTAGGACGAGTTTGTGTTGTAGTCTGTGACCGCGGGGAGGAAAATTCGAAGAAGGCAAGTGAACCCTAAAGAGAGGCCCGCCGGGAAGCTCCCCTCACGATATGGAGACAAGACCTTAGCCCTATCAAGTTTTCCCCACTATTTTACTATATACCGACCTTACTAGTAATTAGAGGGCCATCAACTCCCCCTTGTTACCGTCCACTCAGTGAACTTCTCATATCCCAGGGTTCAATAAAATACGAAGGTACAGCTCCTAAGTTTTGTATGTTCCACAGGAGGTAGGGGCTGCAAACCTCGCTTGTGGAACATACAAAACTTAGGCCCTGTACCTGCGTAGAAAATCTCACCACAATTTTCTCCCTTCAAAGTTAGCCGAGCAGGCGGTTAAACACGGTCGCACACCCCTATCTTACTTTTCTAGTAAAGGACATGCAAGAATCGTGCAGCTATTTTCAACACCATCTAAGGAAATTTCTCTATATCGGGTATTAGTTTTTTATGTATTTAACTATGAATTTGAATTTTTTTAAAATTGTGTGCTTTGTCCTCCGTATACTAACTAAACGACCGGTATTGCCAATGCCTAGACGAGTGACATTTTGTGAGTGCTTGCGTCGCCCTCTTGTGCCTAACCCTAGCCCAGGGATTCGTCCCTTTCTCTCCACCCGTTGCCCTTTCTCTCTCCCCATTCCCTTTCCCCTTCCTTTGTCACATAGAATTGTTTCTCTCTCCAAATCTTACCTCTTAAAGCGCAGCGAGCAGAAAAAAATAAATAGAATGTCGGATTTGAAGGAAACACAACTTCACTCTCTTCCCCCCCAACCTCCTCCTACCGCTGAGGCCGCCGCTGGTGCTCCCACCTCTGGTGGTTCCTCGTCTGCTGGTGTTCCGGTTGCTACTGGTGGTTCTTTGGTTTCTGGTACTTCTCCTTCCCTTCGCCGTGTGATTGTCCTTCTACAGGTACTTAACAAACTTGAACTCCACAGCGGCCGCCAATAAGGGCCTTGATAGCAGTCCCTCCCGCACCACCACTCCTTCCGCCGACCCTACTGTTCAGCAGGTGCCTGATAATGCTTCTATTCGAGGTTCTTCTTCTCGCCCATGTGTTTGTCCTTCCGCTGGTTGTTAACTAACTCCGACCCCCCTCAGCTTGCGGCGAAGATTCCGATCGGACTGCCCATCTCTCCCCTGCACCCAATTCTCCTGGTGGCACTGCTGTTCGTCAGGGCGTTTGTGGTTCTTCTATTGCAGGTGCTTCCTCTTCCCCAAGTGTTTGTCCTGATGACGGTGCTCTACTAACACCCACTCCACCAGCTCCCCACGATAATCCTCTCGCCACCAGTCGCCCTCCTACTCCCCCCCCGGGGCATACTACTGATGGTACTTCTCTGGCGGGTTCTTCCCCCGGCATTCGTCTTACTACTGGTACTGAACTAACTCCTCCCCCAGACGCCTCAGATAATCACCCTGATGCAACTAGCTCCTCTCCCACTTCTTCATCCGCTGGCGCTGTTGTTCTTCCGCCGCCTGGTACCTCTTCTTCTGAAGGTTTTTCTTCCTTGTGGTTTGTCCTGCTGTTGCTCGACTAACAGCCACTCCCCCAGCAGCCCCGGGAAATTTGGATGAATCTGCCTCCCATGGCTCCATTACCCGTACTTCTTCTGCTGTCTCTATTGTTAGCCAGGGGGCTGTAGGCTCTTCTCTTGCGCGTTCGTCTTCTCTCCCTGCATTTGTCATACCACTTGTGCTCAACTTGAACTAACTCCCACCCCCCCAGCCGATTCCAAAGATCGCCTTCCCACCAATCGCCCCATGGAGCGCGCTTCTTCCTCTACCACTGCTGGTCATCAGGGGGGCAGTTCTTCCACTCCTGACACATCTCCCTCTGGCACACGTTTCCGTCGTACTAGTAAGGCTGTTGGTAAGGCAGTTGTTTTCACTCCTGAATCCTCCCAACACGGGCATCAGTCAGAAGGCCGTTCTAGTAAATCAGGTTCTTTGGCTACCCAGAGTGGTAGTCAGGTTGCTAGTGGGCAGTCTTCTGCCCTCACTTCTGCCCCGGTCTTGCAAGGTTCACGTTCTGAAAGTTCGCCTTCCTCTTCTTCTGCCACCTTGGGCACTTGTCCGAATTGTGGCTCCCCTGGCATTTGTCCGAATTGTGGCTCCTCTTCTAATGTGGCTTCTTCCTCGGCCTCGGGCCATCTTGAAGCTTTACGGACTGCCGAAGAAGGTTCTGTTGGGGTTGGGCGTCCCGCAGCCAGGGCCGCCCCACGTCCGGAGCCCTGGGAATACAAGGGTGACGGGATATTAACCCTTGCGTTCAAGGGAGCCTTCCTCTTCGTATGCGGTGGCTGGCACATGGAAGATTTCGAGATCCCGTGGTGTGCTAAGGCCTTCCTCCCATTTGTTGAAAAAACCATCCACTTTGCATACATGTTTGTCTTCTCTCTTATTGGCCTGTTTTTCCTCTTTGTTTTCTCAGGGAGGACTTAATACAGGCATTCTGGGGGGTGGGGGGGTGGGGCATGGTCAGCCGGGGCCATCAATAATAAAGCAATAAAACCATGATTCCCATTGCATATAAAATACAATGAGTGACAACATGTACCGTTACTCGGCAAAAGCCTTCGTAAAACTGTGTGAGATTTGTCATCCAGCCTTGCTAAAGTGAAATTCCCACCAAGCTGATCAACTTCGACGCTCAACTTTCACTATTATCTTTCTGATTGCATTCTAGTTTTCCAGTGTCTTAATGGCCGGTCTTCTTCCATTTTTATTCCTCTCACTACAAGTACAAGGTACGAGGGTAAGGCGACTGCTAAGAGCCCTCGATGGGACGGGACGGCGGGCCTTACAGGGGGAGATATGTTTGTTCAGTGCAAGAGGGGTGGACCGCGGGGGACTGCGAGGGACGTTCGGGGACGGTTGAGGACTGTCGGTAATGGTGGGAACGGCAGGGGTCGGCAAGAGTGATATCACATGATGATAGAATTATTTGTTCGGTGCAGGTGTGAACTTGGGCCAGCGAAGGGGTGAAATGACTGGTTCGGGAATACTGTGTGTGTGAATCGTGGTAAATAGGACCTGGTAAGCCATGTTCAGACTAAGCCAAACTCCGTGGAAAGGAGTATTTTCTCTACAATATTAACCTCCCTTCTACCTTAGCTCTAAAGTCCGAATTACAAAGCGCATATCCGAAAGCCTATTTTGAACAGGAAGTAAAGTTTCAAGCCGAGTGATTACAACATGTTTTAACCATAACCGTAGTGAGCAGAAACGACTTTCTGCGTATTAAGGCTACGGTTGAAACCGGAAGTCACGTGTATCACCGAGATCTTTGATCCTGCCCCGGAGGACTGCAGGGGACGGTTGGGGACCGCCGGGGATGTCACGAGTGATGTCTCATGATGTCAGATTTCATCCTGGCTCGTATCGGAGGTCCAAGCGTAGGGCTATGGTCCCCTACAGTCCGTCCGGTCCTCACCTTCCCGGGCATAGTCCGTCCTATCACCCGAAAAAAGACGGACACTCAGCCCTAGTCCGTCCCGCCCTCCCCTAAAGGCGTGCGGACCGGGCAGCTTGGATCACTGCAGGCAGCTCGGTGGGTACGGTATCTCATTTCCCTTTTTCGTAATATTATGATATAATATATGGCGCATATCATCTAGAGCGTGTATTGGGTTTTCTAGGCCATACTTTAGAGTGCTTTCCGGTATTTTCCCGTATTATACGACTAAATTCAGGGATTTAAGGAAAAAATCATCCAAAGCGTGTATCATAGAAAAATAGGCACACACTTTTGCGCTGTCTATTGGATAATGGGGCTAAATGTGCGGAAGAAAACAGGGGCAGTTTCGGTGAGAAGAAGCGGGGAAATGAGGGGTAACTTTAAGGGATAATGCGATAAGTGGTGAAAATGGCCTGATGATATGGGAACTACTCTGGGTCGAGCAGTATCAGCTTTCTGTACTTAAGGATCATGTTCACGCACAGTTGTAGAAAAATAAGTTACTTAAGAGTCATGATTTTACATACATTATTGTTTGCCCACTCAAGCGTCCACATCCACGATCGGTTGCAAGGAAAATTATAAGAAAATAGACGGTTAGGTAAACGAGCCCTTACACATAATTTTAGATATCGCCAAAGTATAATAGCAAAAACTTTAAACCCATTCATCCATCTATCTATCCGTCCGCTTATCTTCCTGTCTACCATACCCGGGCACATATCGCAAATCACCAACAAGACCACTTCACATAACCCTCTCTCACTCTAGGGTTTTCACTGATCAACAACCCCAATTAAACCGACCGTACACCCCTTTCATCAAACCTCACTGTCTGATTCTTCTAAACTTATTCTTAACAATCGAGACCCACATTCTCGGGCTACGAAGCTTCCCAATGCTTTGATCACCGATGGTCCACGGTCTAAAAAGCGGTACTCCCTCCTCTTCCTCAATATCCGGTGGGAGGAGTATTGTAGCGGATTTACTGCGACGCACTTCGCATACACTCCTCAAAGAATCCAAACTTCTTCGTCTGATACCAGCAGCCTTATCCACGCCGGATTGAATCCTATTCAGGGCAAGTTCGTAAAGGAGGGCACGGATCCTCGAATCGGAAGGTGTAACGGTTGCACCGTGTTCGTGCTGGAACGGATCAATCATCTTTTCGCGCGGAAGTGTGTGTGCGTTCATGATCGAGTCAACCTCAACGGGTATGGATGGGATCTCTCGGTCTTCTGTAGAAATCGTACTGAGCGACTCAGCAAAACCAGAGTCTATACTTGGTCGCTCTCCGGAATTCGCCACATCCGACTTTAGATTCAGGGACTCCCCCATCGCTGTGACTAGTGATGGTACTGCTGGAAGACAGGCCGACTTTGGGGCAACCAGTACACGCCGTTGAAACTGCTTGGTCCTTGCTGGAGGGGGTCCGGAAGCCCAGGTAGGTAGCGCGGGTGTGTCCACTTCGACAATACCTAGAATCGCAATTAGTCATCTTTCTTCGGGAATCGGGTCAGAATGTATCCGTGCTCACAATCTAAGTCCTGGCGATAAACACGGGGAATAAACATAGGCTCGGTAGAACGAGCGTGTGATTTGTCATATACCTAATCGATTGTTAGCAGAGATTTTGATGCAGGGTGGTGCTCTAGGATGTGTCCATGTAAATCAGAAGACACAGCTTTTCTCAGCGCGCGGCCAAGTGGTAAAAGTTCTAGCACCCAGGTTGGTATTGTAACACAGACAGACTTTACCGTAAAAACCGAAATAATTGAGAACCACGCTAGGACGTTGGAGTTGCCTCTCTCAGTAAGGTCTGTGTCTCAAGTGAGCGCTGAAGGAGAATCCCCTCGCTGTGTTTTCTCCCCTTAATTCAAAGCCGGAAATTCTGGACGTCTTAGCGCCATTCTCAATTATTTCGGTTCTTACGGTAGTGCATCCGCTTCATCACGGTAACACCAGAGATGCCAGAACTTTTAGCACATGGCTGCACGGGCCGGTTTAGGATCTTCAGCAATGGTTTTCTGATTTTGTGGACACACCTGAGCGCTCTCCTCGACACTTACATGCATCCTGTGCCCCCTGGGCTTGAAGCCGTCTAAAGCTTGAAAACGTGCAGACCTCCCACGACGAGCCTGGTAGGAGAGAAGCTCTGCGCGACCACGACCCAGTAAAGGGGTTACTCTTCCAACCATGCCCCTCCCCCCGAACTCCGGCGAGTGTCCGAACATGCCGATCTCCGCATCCCTAACCATCCTCCAATACGAGTGATTTCCAGACTTCATCATATTCAGAGCATAATCTCGCTCTTTTTGTAGGCTCTCCAGGCGTTCGATTTGGAGTCCACAAAGGTAGCTTTTATCGTAGTTATAAATTTGCCAGACTTGTTCCACAGGGTACCAGTGGCGACGCTCGAGGGGGAACGGCAGCCTGGGCTTCAATTCATAGCGAACAATCTTGTACTTGTGCTCCTCCGGCTGCTGGAGTGTGCTAGGGTATCGTTGGTGCGATCTGCTTCCTCCCTGAGACCTGGATTGCTTGACAGCCGCTCCGGGAGGCATCGCGGTCCATGCGCTTTTGAGTGTCTGTACTGCAGATCGTAAATAAATTGTGTGAGAAAATGAGGAGAGGAGAAGGACTCACTACTACTGCGTGTCCTCGGCGTGCCCGTGGCCAAGGGCTGCTTGGAATAGAAATCGACAGCTTCGTACAGCGCGCCAACCTCAAACAGAAACCTGGAATGGGCGGGAGGGACAACAGCGCCAGTGAATCTGTGCAATAGGGGTTTTGGAACAGGCACTTCCAAGGGGGAGAAGGAGGCGGGGAAGATGTAATTCGTAGACTCGGACATGGGGAAAAAAATGGTGGGGGTAGGGTTGAGCTTTCGAGCGCGATAGGAAGGAAGGAGTTGAGGTTTTGTTTTTTTGCAGGTTGTGAGAAGAGTGCTTGAGGCGGTGAGGAAATGGGTGAGGAGAAGGCCAAGTTATGAAGCGCAGGAGGAGAGCTCTCAAGGTTAATTGCCTAGAGCGTGTGAGCTAAAGAGAATGGGTGTGAATGTCCAATGTTGAGACTCAATGGCCAAGAGACTGAGCCCTAATAGCCTTAATTTGATCTGAGTGGGTGAATTGCCATTGCCATTGTATTTTGGTATGATAAGGAGATCTCTCTGAGGGAGGTTTATTTTTATGAAACCTAGCTTGACTGGCCCTTGACCTAAGTTGAACACTCGTGTCCGCAAAGTTCTCGTAACGTCTGATGTATGGTTCCGGCCGTCTATACTGTCAACCAAATCTTTTGCAACGGGGGACGCCTTGGCATAAAAAATTAGGTGGACATGTTCAACTCCTGCCAAGCTCATAGTTTCTATAATACTTTCCAAGCAACAAAACATATGAAAAATTACTATGCCATGTTGGAGAATTGAACTTATCTACACTTTCTGAATGCCAAGGCGTCCCCCGTTGCAAAATATTTGGTTGACAGTATAGACGGCCGGAACCATATCGCGAAGTCTTGACAGCCTTAAACTAGGGTATTTCAAAAGCTATTTATCGGAACACAATAATCTGAATATGCTCTATGGAATCTGCCATTACTAGACAGAACGTGTTACGACAACTTTACGGATGCGAGTGTACACTTCCCTTCTCTTGGGATATGGCTATGGCAGGTAAAGCATACGGGAAACTTCAAGGGTCTATGGTGTGAAGATAGAAAGAATCCCTGTTCTGGGGTGGCATTTTTGGGGTTTAAACCCTTGGTTTGTCACACCAATATAGGGCCCTGTTCGGTTGCGATAGGACCATTCAGGACCCTTCCGTTGTGGAATTGTTTGGTATCACATCATATAATATGGAAACGGTTGTTGACAATTTGGGACCGTTGACTCCCAGTAAACATGTGTAAATCAACGGTCAACACTTCTTTGCCAAATGAAAAATTTTCACTCCAGAGCCTCCTGAAGAAATTTCAATGATTGCAGAATTGATTGAATTATTATCACCGTGAGCTGCCATTGAATTTTTGGAAGTTGGAATTGAATAAAAGATCACTTGGTAATAATGTTATATTATAAAGGGGTTACTACATTCTACAAGATGGTGATTTGTATATTGATAATATTATTGTAAATATTGACATGTGGTATTGCTATGATACTGAGAAGGGGAATTCCGGTCCTTAGGGGAGTACGGGGAGATAGTAGTAAAATCATCTCTGTGAGTGAAAATGACCGAAACAACAGGAAAGAAAGAAAAAAAGAACCGATGATACTTCTGGGAGGGGCAATCACCGCTCGCACAGCCCGAAGAAAAATGCAGTTCGTAGATGACCCTTGATGATCAGGATGATTAAAGAGATAAAAGGTCCCTAAAGTGTGAAGAAAATCGTCCTCCTCATGAGGTTGTCTGCGGTTGTGTTTTTTCTACCTATGGTAACCTTTTACCCGTTAAGAGCCATTAAACTACGTAATCCGAAGCTAGCCCATTCGGCCTCCCATGCTAACCACAAATCAACACACATAACAATAGAACTAACTACCTATGAAAGCACTATTCGGTGAAATCAACTGCCATACCCGACAATACCTGGCAACCTGTCTGTTATGACCATTTTGAAATGGAAAGGTTGATACCATAAGCCTTTACAGTTACCAAACGCCCATTTCTCTTCTCCCATTTTACAACGGATGGAAACGGTCACTTGCATGGGACAACGGAATGGTCCCATCGCAACAGTACAGGGCCTAATCCCTGGAACTGCTGCTCGGCCAAGATTTGGCTTTCCGATTTGTCGTATCATAGTAAGGTTTGCCAGGATCTTTTTACCGAAGAGGCATAGTGTGGAGGGCAGCGCGTAACTAGCGCGGGTCAAACTATGGGTTTGTTGACAAAATTAACCGCGGATCAACTAACATGAACAACTGGGGCTATGACAACAGGACTCCTGCACTAACCCTAAAGTCACGAAAACTAAAAAAAGAGACTAGAAAATTTGCTGGTTTTCGAGCTATCATAACTCAACCGCCATTGGTGAAAACAGCATGAAAAAAAATACCAAAGTGATTTGCTCTAATAGCACCCACACAAAAAAGAATGGCGTTTTCCCCTTCAATTCTCCTACTTACTCTCTGCGCAAGTAAGTCCCCTGCACACCCGTGCCATAAAGTTGCATTTATTTGTCGAAATAAACCACGAGGGAATAAAAGGGGACACAAATGATGACGTAAATAATTATAAAGAGTAATGGTGATCTCGGGGTAACATCGGGAGGCGGCCTGGGTGGTATAGAGTAGTCTGACGAGAAATGGTGGGGGCAGCAGTAAAGAAGGACCGACGACTCTGATACGGGGCACCCGCACACCCCCCGGGAACTGACCGGCACCGAAAGGTGCATTCTAACCTGGGAGAGCAACTGCATAACCCTATAATGTCTCCGAGATGCAGCTACCTGGAAGGCTGTTTGGCCGGCGGGGCTCTGTATAATTGGAATCAGGTCCTCACGTTCCAATAACAACTTGACTACTCCCTCGTGCCCATTATTCGCAGCCCAGTGGAGCGGTGTTAGGCCATACGCGATATCTGCGGTATTTGGATCCACATCCCCCCGCTGTAATAGCAACTTTACTACTCCCTCATGCCTTTGCTGCACTGCCCATACGAGTGGCGTTCTGCCATGTTTAGTGTCTTGAGCGTTGGGGTTGGTATCCTCGCACTTTAATAGCAACGTTACTACTCCCTCGTGCCCGTTCTTCGCAGCCCGGTGAAGTGGTGTTAAGCCATGTTGGCCATCCGCCGTATTTGGATTGATACCCCCTCGTTCCAGTAGCAACTTAACTACTCCCTCGTGCCCGCTATTCGCAGCGCACATGAATGGGGTTAGGCCTTGTTTGGTGTCCGGGGAGTTGAGGCTCACGTTCTCGCGTTCTAATAGCAGTTTCGCTACTACTTCATACCCACGCTGAGCAGCCCAGTGGAGCGGTGTTAGACCATGTTCGATATCCGCCGTATTCGGATTAACATCGTCCCGTTCTAATAGCAACCTTACTACTCCCTCATACCCTTTCTCTACAGCCCATACGAGTGGTGTTCTACCATGTTTAGTGTCCTGAGCGTTGGGGTTGATATCCTCGTACTTCAATAGCCTCTTTACTACTCCCTCGTACCCGTTCCCCGCAGCCCAGTGAAGTGGTGTTTGGCCATCTTTGGCGTCCTGCGAGTTGAGACTGACGTTCTTGTGATCTAATAGCAACTTCACTACACCCTCATACCCACGGCCCGCAGCCCAGTGGAGCGGTGTTGCGCCATGTTCGATATCAGGCATATTGGGATCCACATCCCCCCGCTGTAATAGCAACTTTACTACTCCCTCACTCCCTTGCTGCGCAGCCAACACGAGTGGTGTTCTGCCATGTTTAGTGTCGGGAGCGTTGGGGTTGATATCCTCGCACTTCAATAGCATCTGTACTACTCCCTCGTGCTCGTTCTCCGCAGCCAAGTGAAGTGGCGTTTGGCCATGTTCGATATCCGCCGTATTTGGATTGATATCCTCCCGTTCCAGTAGCAACTTAACAACTCCCTCGTGCCCGTTCTTCGCAGCCCAGTGGAGTGGTGTTTGGCCATATTTGGTGTCTGGGGTGTTGTGGCTGACATTCTCGCGCTCTAATAGCAGTTTCGCTATTGCCTCATGCCCACTCTCAGCAGCCCAAAGGAGCGGTGTTAGGCCAGGTTCGATATCCGCCGTATTCAGATTAATATCGCCCCGTTCTAATAGCAACCTTACTACTCCCTCATGCCCTTGCTCCACAGCCCATACGAGTGGCGTTCCGCCATGTTTAGTGTCCTGAGCGTTGGGGTTGATACCCTCGCACTTTAATAGCAACGTTACTACTCCCTCGTGCCCGTTCTTCGCAGCCCGGTGGAGCGCTGTTTGGCCTTTTGCGTTATCTGCCATATTCGGATTGATATCCTCCCGTTCCAGTAGCAACTTAACTACTCCCTTGTGCCCGTTATTCGCAGCCCGCATGAGTAGGGTTAGGCCATATTTGGTATCCGGGGAGTTGAGGCTGACATTTTCGCGCTCTAATAGCAGTTTCGCTGCTCCCTCATGTCCACGGGCCGCAGCCCAGTGGAGCGGTGTTAAGCCATGTTCGATATCCGCCGTATTTGAATTAATATCGTCCCGTTCTAATAGCAACCTTACTACTCCCTCATGCCCTCGCTCTGCAGCACGGACGAGTGGTGTTCTGCCACATTTGGTGTCGGGAGTATTGGGGCTGATCTCCTTGCATTTCAATAGCAACTGAACGACTCCCTCATGTCCGCACTCTGCTGCCCACGAGAGTGGCGATAGGCCATCTTTGGTGTCTACAGTGTTGAGACTGATATCCTCTCGTTCCAATAGTAACTTAACTACTCCCTCGTGCCCGTTCTTTGCAGCCCGGTGAAGTGGTGTTAAGCCCTTTTGGCGATCCGCCGTGTTTGGATTGATACCCCCCCGTTCCAGTAGCAACTTAACTACTCCCTCGTGCCCGCTATTCGCAGCGCACATGAGTGGGGTTAGGCCTTGTTTGGTGTCCGGGGAGTTGAGGCTCACGTTCTCGCGTTCTAATAGCAGTTTCACTACTCCCTCATACCCAAGATCAGCAGCCCAGTGGAGAGGTGTAAAGCCATGCTCGATATCAGCCGTATTTGGATTAATATCCTCCCCTTCTAATAGCAACCTTACTACTCCCTCATGCCCTTCCTGTGCAGCCAATACGAGTGGTGTTCTACCATACTTGGTGTCCTGAGCGTTGGGGTTGATATCCTCGCACTTCAATAGCATCTTTACTACTCTCTCGTGCCCGTTATTCGCAGCCCGCATGAGTGGGGTTAGGCCATATTTGGTATCCGGGGAGTTGAGGCTGACGTTTTCGCGTTCTAATAGGAGTTTCGCTACTCCCTCATGTCCACGGGCCGCAGCCCAGTGGAGCGGTGTTAAGCCATGTTCGATATCCGCCGTATTTGAATTAATATCGTCCCGTTCTAATAGCAACCTTACTACTCCCTCATGCCCTCGCTCTGCAGCACGGACGAGTGGTGTTCTGCCACGTTTGGTGTCGGGAGTATTGGGGCTGATCTCCTTGCATTTCAATAGCAACTGAACGACTCCCTCGTGGCCGCGCTCTGCTGCCCACAAGAGTGGCGTTAGGCCATCTTCGGTGTCTGCAGTGTTGAGACCGATATCCTCACGTTCCAATAGCAACTTAACTACTCCCTCATGCCCTTGCTGTGCAGCCCACACGAGTGGTGTTCTGCCCTGTTTGGTGTCGGCAGCGTTGGGGTTGATATCCTCGCACTTTAATAGCAACGTTACTACTCCCTTGCGGCCGTTCTTCGCAGCCCAGTGGAGCGGTGTTAGGCCATGTCCGATATCCGCCGTATTTGGATTAATATCCCCCCGGTCCAATAGCAAATTTACTACTCCCTCGTGCCCTCTCTCCGCGGCCAACCCGAGTGGCGTTCGGCAACCTTTCGTGTCTGCAGCGTTGGGGTTGATATCTCCACGTTCCAACAGCAACTTTACGGCTCTGTCATCCCCGCGCTGTGCCGCCCACTGGAGTGACGTTAGGCCATATTTCGTATCTGGGGTGTTGGGATCGATGTCCTCTCTTTCCAATAGCAACTTTACTACATCCTCATGCCCTTCCTCCGCAACCCACTGGAGTGGTGATAGGCCATTGTTGGCGTTCGGATATGCTGCATGGTCCATGGTATGTTCAAAGTGTTGGCTGAGTATGGGGATGATATGGCGACAAGTATGGTAGCGATATCTGATGTTATACGGAAGGCCACTGAAAAATGTGGGGCACGGTTACAAATACCAAGTTTCTGCTCCATCATTTGCCGTGGAGTCGACGCCGGCACATCAATGACTGAGCTATGAGCTCAGCATTACTATCTATATTGGCCGTAGACGGGAAACCCGCCAAAGCCAAAAGCACGGAAAGACGGCGTTAAGCAATTGCGGGCTAGGGGTACAGGGGGTGACATGGAAAATGGACAAAGGAGCCGGTGATGGGAGGAAATGGGGGTCTGTGTGTTGCGGTGGGGGAGGCCCGGTTATCAGAAAAGTAAAATAGAAAAAAAAGTATAAATAAATAAATAAATAAAAATTAGTGAAAAATTAATGAAAGTAAAAATGAGAAATGAAAAATATAAAATATAAAATAACAAAAGTAATAATTCTCTAATCTATGATACATGTTCAGAAACAAAAACCCCTAGGAAGGATTCGTATTTCCTCACACGGTCAAGTCCAAGCGCCCCGACCGTGTTGATCTCACAAACCGACACCCGCAACCCCGTTGACCCATCAAGCTAGACCTATTGTGGGCTGAGAAGAAGGGATTGATGGAGATCAGAGGCCAGGTGGAGAAAGTGGATAACTCGAATTTTTGCGGTATTTTCAATATTTAGCCTAGGGATGGGGCTGAAAATGCCTGTTTTGACCTCACTTGAGTAATTCCTAAAGACCCCGTCGGGAACCTTGTCTTGGGAGGCTTCAAGCCCCCGGATCTTGGAGTTAGATCCCGACTGGCCGGATAGATTTAAGTTGAGTCTTTGTTATTAGGGCGGATTTTTCCGATTGTTCGGAGATTTGCTTCCTTTTTGCTTCCTTTTTGCTTCCGGTCTTGGTGGATTTGTCTTAGGGTTTCTTAGTAGGCTTTCACTGATTCCTTATTTGTTCTTTATTTGTTTTTTATTTTTGGCGGTTTCGCATCTTCGGACGCCCGAGGAGGGGGGGGGGGTCATTCGGCAACCGGGATATTCACCACGACTCAATAATGCCCCATTTGAATATGTTTCTTGGTATCATAATCGCGGCCACTGGCTTGGGGTTCCGCCCATACCACCGGCTATTGCTTAAACCCCTGATTACGCTACATGCTTCAACAGCGGGCTGGATTTTCCCAACCCCTTATCATCATTCCGGATATGCCCAAAAAATGCAGTACGGTCTCCTCTCCCCTCCCCTTCCCCTCTTTAGTGAAAAAAAAAGAACCGAGTATCCTACAATATTATACAAAAGTTCAATACAAAATACAAAGCTCAACCTATTATAGCCCACCATAACTTCTTAACAACCCTAACACTAATCAAATACCCCCATAACCCCAGCACTTCAGTCACTCATAATTACTCTCTCGAAGCTAGGAAAGAGACATCGGTGCATAATTCGCCTACCAATTGCGCTCGGCATCTGAACGTCCCTGGAACAGCTTCAAAATCACATCATGGCTATTCCAGATAGCATACTTGAACGGCGTGCACCTCCTATGATCTCTCGATTTAGGGTTGACATTTTTGTAGTCAAGAAGTAGCTTCACCATCTTCTCATGCCTGCCCATGACAGCCCACCTGAGTGGCGATCGGCCATTTTTGTCACCCGAGTCGGGGTTGGCATCTTTCCGGTCAAGGAGCAGTTTCACGGTCCTAGCACTCCATAACGGTGTTAGTTGATCTTTGTCTGTCGAGTCGGGGTTGATATCTTCCAGGTCAAGGAGCAGCCTCACAACCCCCTCATGTCCACCCTTGGAAGCCCACAAGTGTGGTGTTCTGCCATAGGGTCAACATCTTTCCGCAAAAGGAGTAGCTTCGCCATCTCCGCATGCCGACTTTCCGCGGCCCACATCAATGGAGTACGGCCCCAGCCATCAGCTATGTCTGCACCCCAGCCTCCCTCCTCTTCCAACAAGCTAATGGCAATCTCTTCAAGCCCCAGGTATACAGAGCAGTGAAGGCCAGTAAATCTCGCAGAATGCCGTCTCTGCCGTTCCCACATATTAAAATTCCCCCATATAAGAACCTTGGCCGATATATGTCTACCAAATTTGTTAAGCAGCTGAAGCGCAAGAGATTTCACCCTTTCCGTAGGCCTATTTCCCGCATACAGTCCCCATTAGTTAGAGGCATATTGGAGGAAGCGTGCCTCTGCCGGTGCGCTATTAAGAGTATACGAAATCTTATTAACAGAATTAAAGTTAAGATACGTTAAGCAATACCGCCATTGCCACATGAGGACTTTTGAAATGTTCGGTATGCTGGTTGAAATATTCCCGAAGGCTAAAGTGTACCAGCCGGACAATTGAGCTCTCGTCCACCGTGACAAGTCCCAAGCAGGAGGCTAACAATGCCTTTTTCAAAGGGTTATTATCGTAGTCCATATCTCTTAGAGCCAATCTCAACTGCCGGGGCGTCGCATAGCTCCCAATGCGCATTGGGCGTTCCGAGCGAGGAATCCGCATCAATGCAGCCATTCCGAGTGTTGATTTGCCTTTCCCTTCACTATTCATTCTATCCAATGTCGTATCGTAGGCGCCGTCCAATCCGAGTCCACTTGTCATTAACCCGAGTCTTTCTTTCTCGCCTTTTGCTGATTGTACTCATCTAATATTGCGTCTATTCTCAAGGAAATGAGTAGAAATCTAGCCACTATTGTCAGCGATTACTCGTGGCTCCAGAAATAGAATTAGCCATCACATACGTGTCAGGAATCTTTTCGGAAATGCGTTTCATAATGTCGGTATTGAGTGCAGGGCTCATCTCTTCCGAGCCCAAGTCATGCTTCAACCTCATCTCAAGATATTCCCAAATATGCTCACTACTTGGCTGAACGGGATAACCTGTATGCTCCCCGGAAGATATTTCTCTACCACACTTCGAATGCGGGGTCTCCTAGTAATGAATAGCCGGACTCCCGGAAATGTCTGGGAAACGGTATGCAATGAGGTCAGAAGTTGGGATAGATGTTTATCCGAACATTCATCTAGGGCGTCAACACAAATGAATGTCCACTTCACCGGTGCAAGGGCCCTCCCCAAGAGCTTAGCGGCTTCCGAAAGCTGGAGCCCACGGCCCCCAACCTCGCGCTCTGCTCTCCTGAATGCTTCCTCGAACTCAGTAGGAACAATGCTTTGTGCATTTACAAGCTGCTTGGTGAGGGCACCGATCACGTTCGCCGCGGTTTGTTCCTCGTGGTCGTAGAAATCGCAATAGACGCAGGCGACGGCAGCGTCCTCTCTCTCCGAGTGCTCGAGCAACCTATCGACACCAGAGAGCTAGTCTTTCAGTCAGTTAGCATCGACTTTCCCTCACGAGGAATGATTTTTCCTACCTAAGAAAGGTCTTTCCAACACCGGGATAACCGGAACAAAACAGGGTGGTTTTTCTGGATTCGCCTCCCTTATCACGCCATCTGAGAAACTCATCAGATTGCAAAAACCACTCCCCTAAGCCATCCTGTATTCGGCCCCGAACATCATTCTGGCGGGTGCGAGGTTGTAGGGGCGATAGCCAATCCAAGGCTGAAACCCTTTTCATCGACAAATGTTATATTGGTAGTGGTGTTGTGGCTATTTATTGGGTTAAAACCGTTGATATGGCCTATACCGGTAGCATTCGGTTCAAGATGTGTTGAAGAGCCCATATTTCTTTGCGGTAGATGTGTTGTTGAGATGGTGAAAGGGATAAAATATCTAGATGTTGAAGCTCAGCAAAAGCGGGGTCGTGACAATCAGTTTACTTGTCCAGCCCAGTTCACAATATATTCGCCCGAAGAGAGGTTCTGAACCGCTGCAACAGGGCCTCGGCGGCAACAAAAGTATGATACCGCATTTTCTGGTGAAACTCTTTTTCACTCGAGGTGGCTGAGAGAAAGTAAGGCGAAATACACAAGCCACTTTCAGTAGAGAGTAGCCTTTCGGGTAGGATTTTGACAAATATTTATCCTAGATGTTGAAATTTGTCCTCCATTTCAAAGAAATAACTAACCGGGAAGGGTTGCCCTATGAAAAATCCTGACTTACACTTTATTCTGACCCACTAGCGTGAAAACGAGTTTCTCCAGAAAATGCGGCACTGGTAGAGATTGTGGCCGGATTCAAACAATACAAGCCTGATTTCTCAGTCCTCGCTAAGGACTTACTCCACGAGAAATGCAGGCAAATTTACTACCACAAATGGGGAAGGCAAATCTTAGGTGAGAATCAAGGGCACTGAAAACGAAGAACACAGGGATACTATATCTGCTCTGATAAATGAAAGAAGTTCGGGCAAACAACTTTCACAATCAAGAAATCAGACCTGGAAACAGAACTAGACAAGTCACAATTAATTCAAGACCTCTAAGCTAATCCGCAAACCCTTTTCCTAAGGCCAACCCAGAACGCCGCGGGGTAGAGAGAAAAAAACCCCAACCGAACGAAAGGCCAGCTTGCTAGTTTTCTGACTAACTAAGGGGCTGTTTGGCAAGTCGACGTTTGAGTGGTAAACCCACTCAAACTGCAGTTCCAGTGGTTTTTCCTCTCAAACTACAGTTTGAGTGGGTTGGTGTGTTTGGCTGCCCTCTGTTTGTGAAAAACGCCTCCATAGGTTAATATTAAGTTAATAAATTATATTTTAACATAGGTTCTGCTTACTATCATCATATTAAATTCACTTTACTGGAAATTAACCTCTTCCACTAATTAGTAATTTTCCCTTATTCATCAAAACTTACCTAAGGTGTTTGGCAACACAAACCGCTCAAACTGCAGTTTGGGAAACCACTTAAACAACGGTTTCGAAACTACCGTTTGAGTGGGTTTACCACTCAAACGTTGACGTGCCAAACAGCCCCTAAGTATCATACAGGAGATCCTCCTCTTGCTCCTTCCTCCGCTCACAGTCCAAACGGCTCCTCCGCTGTGTGGTGTTGACTTCGTCGCGATAATGGGGAGAAAGCGCGAGAGAAGTGAAGGGCGAGCGTACAAAGAGCCCCCCCCTGTCTGCCAAGTCTAGGCCACAGCCACCCCTGCAGAAAGCGTGTCTCTCAAGCAAAGATCACGAACCGCTATCTAACCTAAGTTATTCATAAACTAGCTAAAAACTGCAAGTGAGTATGATAAAGCTAAATTTTATCCGTAACAGTACTAGAGAGCAAGGCAGTAGTGACTTGAATCTTCTCGATCTGGAAGACTATTACCCAAACATCGTTCACTTCTTTTATTCGATATCTCCTTTCTCGTGGTTCATTTTTTTTCTCTCGCCCGCCTAGTGAATGCCCTCTGGTAAATTTTCGGCAGCCTGGAATAGAGTGCAGCACATTATTGCACGCCATCCAGTTATCGTAGCACCTTGGAAAATCAAAATTGGCCAATTATTGTCTTTAAAGCGTTCACGGGATTTACGGAGGTATCATACAAGGCATAAGTTTTGTAGGTTCCACAAGCGAGAGGGGGCTGCCCTGTACCTGGTTATATCATACTCGCAATGGCGCTATTGCCAAAATAGATATCATAGAAGAGCCAGTTGCCACCAACATACCAACATGGTTTTGCGGATACCCAGCCCCATCAGGGAGTCACTCAACCTTCTTGTGACAACAACTATCATACCAATACTAGAGATTTTGGAGTAGTAAATCGAATTTTGAACTAATGGGCTCTCAGGTTATGACAAATACATAAAATTGACGAAGATGAATCAGCTATCTAACTATCACTTGCTCTATTTTTTATATTCGCTTGCCTTGTCACCCCCTCAAAATTACCGCCCGCGCCGATCCTTCGTTTTAGCGCCATTCCGAATAACCTGTTCTTGCGGTACCACTGCATGTGCATATAGCCTATAAGCCTCATTCCCACCCCTCCAAAACACTTTTCACGGACTAAACCTGGTATCCGAGCAACAAGCACTGGTCTCAGAGAATGGAAGAGGAGAAAGTGATTCATGCGGTAAAGTGCAGTGAATATCGTTGCTACTCTTTCTGTTACTTGGCTGTTCGCTGGTTTGGGCTTTAATTTATCAACATCTCAGTCCGGGGACACCTCTTGGGAGCTGCTGGATCTCCGTGAATTTAGAGCACAAGGTGGTGTCCTTATCGCAAGCAAGAAACATATTCAGAGTACTATAGTGGCCCCTAGCCTGGCAGATACTGTATCTCTATCATCTGGGGCTAATAAAATGCCCTAAAAACGAAATGGGGGCTATTAACATTACTGGTACTGGTTCTTGGAGGGCGGTATGATAGCTTGCTTTTATTTACAAATCTTGATCGCCTATCTCAAGGCATCATACTGCATTACCGGTGAGCTGTGACTAAACACCTTCGGTGGGGAACCGGGCGGTTATTGGCAAGGCTGCCCGGGCCCTCGGTTAAGGCTCAAGACGGGTACAGTACTACATGGTGGCGATGCCGAACTTTGAAGGCACTGTGGAGAAACAATAAAATATTCAGAATACCAAGGGCATAAGAGAGCAAGTGTTTTACACACAGGCGCAGCTGTCGACTTGTATTGGGGGCTTCTTTATTAGTTTACAGAATGTAGTACCTGCAGTGCCCGTAGTATGACCCGTTATGCTATGTGTAAGCCTGGAACAACGACCTATCAGAGGGCTGGGCTTGAGGGCCTGATCAAATTGGTGGAATGAACAAAGAATCAAAAATAACGTAGCCCTGGGAGAAGCAAGGCACTAGGGAGAAGCGAGGAAGGGTACCCGAGTGGTAACATATTCATAGTAATAGAACAAGGCACCAACACACGGCTTTTTTTTACGACAGGGTTCCCCGGTCTCGCTTCTCCCCGGTGTGTCGCTTCCACCCGGTACCGGTACACGTTATATTAGAAACAATCCGCCCCGAAAGTTCTTGTAGGGGTGGGACTTGTAGAAGTGTGATTATTTAAAGGCAATCCCTCCCATAGGACCTCATCTTTAAGAGGTGTGTCGTATCTTGAGTTTAAAGATGGCTTACCGGGTAGGACTACCGAGAAGATCATTCCTGGCTCTAGCGACGAATTTAGGGTGTTCTAGCAGAGCGAACCTGGAGGTATCGTTTCGTATGTCATATAGTCACTGTTCCGGTAGCCACAAGTTGCCTTCAAGCAGGCTCATCCAGTTGAGCCAAGCCAGCCATGCATATACCCCAGGGGAATCATCCGAATCCTACAGTGAGGATCAACTACTACCTTTTATGCACTTCACCAATGAGGTTCTGGTTTCATACAAACCCGAGGCCAACCTCGCGATAGGCAACAACCAGAATCCGAACAAGCTATGGAGACCACTTACGTTACAAACCCCGACATTGATCGACTCCCTCCTCACTACGGGTGCTCTAATCGCACTTATAGAATATATGAATAAAATCAGTGTCGAAGAGAAGGCATTATTCTTTGCAGAAGGAACAAAGGAATTTGCAGTAGGTATGGTATTGTGTTACCGGCATCTACATCAGATGATAATTGTGCCATTGGGGGTTGGCTGGGCTGCTGTGGATTTATATATGAAGCGACTGGAGCTGTATTTCCAATTATCGAAGCCCGAAGGAGCAACTGTGCGGAACTCGATATTTCTTCACTACACTTTTGGCTTGATTGCTTGTGTTCCGATCAACACTGCTAGAAAAGGGTGTGTTTTGGTGCACATCCGGCTTGTCCGAGATTTTCTAATTGATGGTGTGCAGGCATTGGAAAGTCTTCTGATCTGAATTGGCCCTATGCTTCATATTCTGGGGCATTATCCTACTGAACAGCACTCTCTTTACTACCCAGAATGTGACACAAGATATAGAGACCTCGTTCAAGCTGCTGAAAAAGCTCCTTCCGTTCAATGACTAAAAAGCATTTATGGGTGCTGCTTTCCTGTACACTAGCTATGGTGTCACTTGGCTTGGGGAGAAAGTGCACTTATTCATGACCAAGAAACTTATCGCGATACCTTTCAGGCCAGTAATGCATGGTGGGGGTTAAGATGACTTAACACGGGGCAACAAAGCATGGACTGCGCAGAAAAGAGTATACCAAAGGGAGCATTCATGCACTCCTTCAGAGATAGAGCCTGTCGGAGAAAGTAAATACAAGTTTAGCACTGATAGAGGCACCCATGTTGCTAACCCCCTCGACAGTCACTGGCTGGCGACAAACCTCTGTACAACCCAGAACATGATGAATATCAGGTTCGGCAATTCCCCTGGCGATGACAAGCTCTACATCTCTAATAGGGAAAATGATACTGACCCGAACTTGTTCCTTCCCATCTGGGCCAAATCAACCAGGGATAGACTCGATCTAAATGCTCTGTAATGCAAATTGAGTTACCACTACCAAACCGACGAAGTAACAGTAGATGAGACCAATGCCACCATTCTGAAAACTGAACCGGTTGGGAAATGAGGGAATTTCACACAGGAAGACAAAGTGATCGAGATCATGACATTTGAGGGGAATGTAAGACAACTTGGGACAGCTGACGAGGTAAATCTAAGGTATTTCTGAAGTGAAGGTCTGGACTCTACATTGAGGTTGGAAGATGGGGGCCTCCATCGCATGTATGCCAGTGCGCAGATCTTGTATCTTATTGGATTGTCAATGGAGAAGAAGTTCCATGACTTTAGAGAACCCTGAACATTCAGTAACGCGCTGGACAGGATGCACAAGTGGCTTTTTAATAACGCCTTAGAGACCCAGTTTGTGGATGATTCTGGTGGAGCGGTGGTGGTGGGAAAAGGTCTAGTCACGAGTATGGGATTGTCTTCGTCCCTCAAATTACCCACATTCAGGCTGGGTTTCTGGGGTTGGTTGCTGTTTCCCTTGCTGGACAGTTCCATGGATCCTACAAGTGACAGAATAATGTAGTAAGTGACCAGGATACTCTGGGAACAAATATGGCCTTTAGTGCCCACAGCGAGGCACTTCTGGGCGATTTTAACAATACGGATGAGTGGCCGGTCCTGATTTGGGCATAGAGTCCAGGAAATATAAACTAGGTACCAGGGGAGAGGGAGGTGGATACTGACTGCATGTTGTAAGGGACAGTGATAATTGTAACATGTGTACATGTTCCGGTAATGGTGCACAGCAGTGGGCAGTGCAGGATCTTCAATGTTTTGTTATTTGATTTATATGGGGTTTATTTCATTTAATTTCAGCTCCGCCACTGTCTCCTAGTCAGATAGGCTATGCGATCGTATTGCTATGTGTAGTTTGCTTCGCGGGAAGTTTATATTTAGGATGCCGGGAATGGAATTGTCATGTAGCAGTGGTGGCGGCTGAGCTATATTTCGTTCTTTGGTCTTGCACGATTACAGGATTCCGGTATGTGCGCAGCTACTGGTAATGATCGTGATTGCAGGAAGGCTATCCCTCTTGGGTTTGGATTTAAACCAGGCGCCTGGCTAGCAGGGGACAGCAGACTTCGACAGACCTTCAGTCCAAGAATACACCTGGTTGAACAGCAATCCCTGCGTCCCTAAAATCCAATTTGTCTTTCAACTATTATCCTTCTAGCTAGCGGTCCCTTGAAGCCTTCCTTAGTATCAGCCCTAGCAGTTCTATTTGCTGGTCCTATTGTATTCGCGTTATTTAGGAATAAACCTTTTACAATAATGAACTAGCCCAAAAGCTACATGCTTCGTGCATGTCTCTCATAGTGGGACATTAGTCAGCCCGGTTGAGATAAGTATCTGGATGGGGCGCACAGCAACACTTATGAATAGTGCCTTTTGGACGCTGCTGATTGCCCAATATGAGTACTTTTTGCTGTGGAATGGTAGACCCGATCAAACACATCCAAGATTACTCAAATTTACTAACACAGGTACTTATTAGATCTGACAATGCTGTCTGACACAACTGGTGTCTCAAATCATCTTCTCGTTCATTCCCATGGTTATAGACCCACTGTTAGAGCCCTTATGGGCCTTGGTGGAAAGCTACCTCTCACTGTATCAGCCATATATCTGTAACATGCGTACATCTTCCGGTAACCGTACACAGGAGGGGGCAGTGCAGGATCTCCTATGCTTAGTTGATTTATATTTTGTTTATTTGATTTTATTTCAGCTCCGCCAATGGCTATGAGTCAGATAGGCTATGGTATTGTATTGCTAGATTTCTTTGGCTTTGCTAGAAGTTTATATTTAGGATTCCGGGTATGGAATGGTTATGTAGCACTGGTGGAGGCAGAGCTATGGTTCTTCCTTTGGTCTTGCAGGATTACAGGATTTCGGTATGTGCGTAGCTACTGGTAATGATCGTGATTGCCGGAAGGCTATCACTCTTGGGTTCTGTATTTAAACCAGTCTCCTAGCTAGCAGGAGCCAGCAGACTTCGACAGACTCTCAGTCTAAGAATACACTTGGTTCAATAGCAATCCCTGTATCCAATTTGTCCCTCAACTATTATCCTTCTAGCTACTGGTCCCTTGATGCCTCCCTTAGCACCAGCGCTAGCAGGTCTACCGCTGGTTCTATTGTATTTTCGTTAGACAGGAATAAACCTGGTACAATATTGAGATTCGCAGAGGAAATGCCTCCCCAGCTTCCTCTCTAGGCCTTAAATACACACATAGTCCCCCAGTGCTCATAACGCCATGTGCTCTTCGGCATGGCCATGTCTTTCTCTTCCTCATGTCCATGGTGGTGATCACAACAAACATCCTCGCAGTTGCGTTGGGTGGGATCTTCAACCGCCGTTCGCAACCACTCACATCTGATATAATGGTAACCTACCCATTCACCACTAGAGTTCTTTACTGGGTGGATGGGGCCCCGAAGAATGCGGGCCCCCATCCCTTTTGCCCCACCCACCCCACTCGATGGCTTGGCGCGGGCTGTCTTTTTTGGAATTCCCGGCCCTTGTCCCGCCTCAGCCCCCCGTCCCACCCATACCCCATATGGTTCGCCATTAAAGAGTAGGGGGTAACAAAGGGGGGCTTGTCCAGGAAATGAGTGTGGGTGGGCCCCGGAAGGGGGCATGGCGGGATTACCTGAAACATACCCCCCCGGCCCCATGTAAGAGCGAGGTCTGGCCACTCATAACCCGCCCCCCCCGCGTGCTGTAACGAACACTATTCACCACTAGCATAAAGACAGAAATCTATAGGCGGGGGTATACACAGGGGAATTTGGAGGAGATGTTCACAAAGGATATGGAGGAACATGAGTTGCTTGTCAACACCAATGTCGTTGGGCGAACAGGTTTGCCGGCATGTGTCCCCGATGAATTATTGTTCCTCTCATTCGAATAGGTATTGGGGAACAAGCCTGCCTTGAGGAGTTCGAAGACGCAAGGATACAGTGGGAGTCTGACATGCCAGTTACTTGCAGGTAATACTTTCCAACAGATCATCCAGATGAAGTTGTAATAGGTTTATTCATGTCTAACGACAATACAATAGGACTGGCGATAGACCTGCTAGACCTGGTGCTAAGGGAGGCTTCAAGGGTCCGGTAGCTAGAAGGATAATAGTTGAAGGACAAATTGGACTCAGGGACTCAGGGATTGCCGTTCAACCAAGTGTATTCTTAGACTGCAGGTCTGTCAAAGTCTGCTGTGTCCTCCTAGGCTGGAAACTGGTTTAAATACAAAGCCCAAGAGCGATAGCCTTCCTGGAATCACGATCATTACCAGTACCTGCGCACATACCGCAGTCCTGTAATCATGCAAGACCAAAGAAAGAAATGTAGCTCAGCCTCCACCAGTCCTACATGACCATTCAATCCCCGGAATCCTAAATATAAACTTCCAGCAAAGCAAGCTAAACATAGCAATACGATAGCATAGCCTATTTGTAACATGTGTACATGTTCCGGTAACGGTACACAGGAGCGGGCAGTGCAGGATCTCCTATGTTTAGTTGATTTATATTTGGTTTATTTGATTTGATTTCAGCTCCGCCACTGTCTCTGAGTCAGA
>Ga0307509_10002902_pt1 | contig 27095 bp, 16 predicted proteins | sample 10_EM_MG_FD_202245 | JGI IMG/M metagenome (GOLD analysis project Ga0307509, IMG submission 202245) | Populus trichocarpa ectomycorrhiza microbial communities from riparian zone in the Pacific Northwest, United States - 10_EM | ecosystem: Host-associated > Plants > Roots > Unclassified | place... | reverse complement strand
TTGCCCTTTAACTATTATCCCTCATTACCTTCGAGTTCTCTGAAGCCTCCCTTAGACCTAGCGCTTGCCGGTCAACCGCTAGCCCTCTATTGTACCTTTTCGTTAGACAGGAGTAAACCTGTTACAGTTACGGGATCCCGTTTCGCCAGGTTACCTCGCTTAACTTGTAAAAGAACACGCGTTTTTTTACAAGTTAAGCGACCTAACACATTATTTTCGCCCCGTTCCCAAGAAACAGAGTCCCGTAACGGACTCTAAGCTAGAGTAGCTATCTGATGTCAGCCGCAGAACCTGCATGCGTTTCTTGAGGGCTCAAAAGAGGCTCATTGGGAGATGCGGCGACATGTTGGCATGCAACTACCGTACTCGAGTACCCTACCGGTGTGGGAGTATAACGTGACCTTCCCTTAGTTGGATGGTGTGTTGCGTATGCCGTATCCCTCTCCTGTGGTGAGGTCGTAACCTCTGAATATACTGGACAATAGACTGATGTGGAACTGACTTGCTTGTGTAAATTTAAATTTCAGGTACTAACGACCAGGAAGCATACCCATCCGGGTTCTCTATCCAACAGCAGTACATGTCCACGAGGTACGCCAGCTCTACCTGCCTAGTCCGTAGTACATATGGAAAGTACCACCCGCGCGACGCATAGGAAACCCCGAGCATCCGACTAACATACAGCAATCTTCAAAATAAACCATCCAACTAGGATACAACAAAAGAAATCCATCTCCCTATCCTCCCCCAAACACAACCACGTACAAGATGCCCGCCGACATTCCAAGTCCGTATTCCGGCAGACCGGTCACGCAAGCCCAAACAACTTATCACCACCCAGTAGGTACCGGGCTTTTCCTCTTCCTCCCCCTATTTCTTTTGGCCCTTCAGGAGGTGCCACCAGCCACAATCACTCCGCCCAAAACCACATCCTCGTCGCTGGAATGGGTCATTCTCGTAACCTCCGTTGAACCGTTCGGGGCGCCCAAGGTAGGCCATGCCCCTTCGCTCTCCAGTTCCCCGGATCGTCGTACCACAGCTTCCGCCATGCCCGACGGTATAATCGGGACCGGAACCGACTCCTCCTCCTCCACCAGGTCCATCGCGAACCTGTTGCATCCCCGTGCTACCGCTGGCACATCCTCATCAGCCACCGAGGTGGCTTCCCGTTCCGCCACATCTGGCCTCAATCTGTTGGCCGCGGCCAACTCCCTCCTCCTCCCCCCCTCCCTCATTCTCCGCTCCCACCAATCATCATCATCCCTCAGGTCCATCGTGAACCTGCTGCATCCCCGTGCCACCGCCGTCACATCCTCATCAGCCACCGAAGTGGCATCCCGAATAACCTCATCAGCTACCGAAGTGGCTTCCCGCCCCCCGTCGTCGTCAGACATCCCAGCCACAACTGGTGCGGCTCCGTCATCCGAGTCATCATCAGCCACCTCCTCACTCCCCTGTGGCTCCCTCCCCCACCTCTCGACTTCCATGGTCGGAATGACCATGTCCCGTAGTCCGTCCCTTTCTATCGTAATGGAGTGTAACCTCCGAGATAGGATCGAGACGTGATGTCGCAACCGTGAAACTTCTGCCTCGAGGGCAAAATTCTTCTCGATCGCCCGTGAAAGTACCACCGACCCCTTAGCGACAGAGGCGGCGGAAAAAGTTGAGGAACCTCGCTTCACCATATCGACCGAAAAGAGGAAGAATGGGTGGTGATGAGGAGCCTCGAAAGGTTGAAGAAAGAGATAAAATGATCTCTCAAACAAATATTAAAGTCAGAGGAAAGATCTCTGAAATTAAAGACTTGAAGCTATCGCGAGATTGACTCCAAGGACCGGACTGGCTCAACCACTGAATGTGATACGTCACAAGATGTGGTTGTGGATGTGTTGTGTCTATGTTCGGTTCTTGTGGATGTGTTGTGTGTGTGTGTTCGATGTCCATGGTAAATACATGAGAGAGGGCCTTTTATAGGATACACTATCCTTGCCAAGCCTCCTTAACTGGGCGGCCAAAAACAGAAGCTCAACCCTTTCAAACTACCCTAGTACCAAACTGTGCCCACACCGGTATTGGGTGAAATGAGGGGGTGTGGTATCTCACAGCCTTACTCCAGGACATGATTTTCCTGGGCTCAGAAGAGGCGCTTGACCCCCTTGAGACCCCTATCCATTATCTTTCTGTACTGTACTGTACACCACCTATCGGCTAGACCTCAAACATCATGGACAGCCGGGCGATTATCGGGTCTTGTAATGTCAACAGTTTCAACAGTTTCAACACAACTATAACGGATGACAAGAACCAGGTCCTACAGTGGTTGTCACCACTGGAGCCTCAGAAACGACATCAACATTTAAGGGGGAACAGACTGGAGGGTGTTGGACAATGGATTTTCCGAACAAACGAGTTCAAGAGATGGGATACAAGAGAAGATGGCTCTTCTCATTCCGTGCTCTTTTGCCACGGCGATCCAGGTGTGGGGAAGACTCATCTCAGGTAACACAAGAAATCGCGGGGGAGAGCCTACGTCGCTAACTCGTTATTTTAGCTCCGCGGTAATCGACCATTTCTATGGTAGGCGACCGGATATCACAGTCGCCGGGCTGTATTGTGACTACCTGGACCGAAACGAACAGACTACGTCTAACATGCTAGGAGCCATGCTCAAGCAATTGGTGGGGAGGGCGACTATCCCGGAGGACATACGCAGAGCTTTTGAAGATGCAAAAGAGCATTTCGGCGGGGTAGGCCCGCGGGTTCCAGAACTTCTTCAAATGCTAAAGGTGACCATTGGGCAACACCAACGGGTTGTTATATGTATTGACGGGTTGGATGAATCCCTCGCCGCGCATCGGGCTGGCCTCCTTAGAGCTCTGCAAGCTATCGTCCGGGATTTGCCGAATGCCCGGTTATTCCTCACCGGAAGGCCTTTCATCCGTAGCGAGGTTGAGAGCTGCCTCCTTGGCGCGGATACTATCTCAGTTAGCCCAGCGAGGGAAGACATCGAGGAATTTCTGAGGATGAAGTTGGAAGAAGACCAAGAACCTGACGCCATGGATGAGAGTCTGAGAGCGGATATATTGGAAATTATTCCGGAAAAAATATCCGAGATGTATGTCCAGATGTATCCGGTAGACCTCACGTTACTAATGATTGTGCATAGATTCCTTCTTGTCTCTCTCGGCATCGAGACCATCCTCGGGGAGACAACGATTCGTCGGAGGAGGGCGAAACTGAAGCAGATGTCAAGTGGTCAAGACGTGGGGGAGGTATACAATGCCACTTTGGAAAGAATTAAGGCACAGAAGAAGGACAGGGCGCGGCTAGGAATGGAGGCTATAATGTGGATAGCATATTCATTGCGGCCGTTGTCACCAGATGAGCTATGTCAAGCCTTAGGGGTAGAGATAGGGTCCACCGATTTGGACAATGATAATTCCCCTTCGATCCGGACTATATTGAACTGTGGGCTAGGGCTGGTCACAGTCGACTCATCGTCTTCTAAAGTCCGTCTCGTTCATTTCACTCTACAGGAGCATATCCTAGCCAATCCTACAGTGTTTTATAATCCCCATTCGATGATTGCCGAGGTTTGCCTGACATACCTTAACTTTGAGTGCATCAAGGAACTTTCGCCATCTCTCCCTTCACTCCCACCCACAACTCCTTTTCTTGAATATGCATCTCGTTACTGGGACAGACATTGCCAAAGAGAAACATCGCCAAGGGTAATTCAGCTTGCAGTTAAGCTACTTGATCTACTCGATTCCCACATAATTCGCAAGTCATTCCTAGAGATCAAATTGGGGGGTGGGTGGTCGAGGCTTGATCTTTCCACTCATTCAATGGAATTCACGGCCCTCCACGCTGGAGCCTGTCTCGGCGTTTTGGAGATCATGGTTCCTTTACTTGAGATCAATAAATGGGATCTTAACGCCACTGATGTGTTTGGTATGACAGCGTCGTTGTGGGCTACCTACCTGGGATATGATGCGATAGTCAAGGTGCTACTAGAACGCGAGGGTGTCGATCCCTGTTCTACAAATCACTCGGGCAACGCACTACTTTTATGTGCTGCCTGGGCTGGCCGCGGGACAGTTGTGCAGATGCTACTGGAGCGGAATGATATCAATCCCGACACTACAGATGAGAGCGGCCGAACGCCACTTTCATGGGCTACCGGGCCGATCTATTTGGTGCAACAGTGTACGGAGGAAGGGTGTGCAAGGGCTGTGACGATATTATTAGAGCCGAACGATGTCAATCCACACAGTACTGACAAGCGTTGCAGAACAACGTTGTCACGGGCTGCTGAGAATGGGCGTGAGAAAATTATACGAATGAGGGCCGGGGGTGACTTCTGTTCCCATGGTTATAGTAGGGGTGCCGAAGAAGGTATAGAGTGGACTAGAGATGGTCAGCATGAGGAAGTTGTGCGGATCCTATTGGGAAGGAGCGATGTGAATCCCGACCGCGCTGACAAGCGTGGCCGAACGCCACTTTCATGGGCTGCCGAGTATGGGTATGAGGAAAGTGTGCGGATGCTATTGGAACGTGATGATGTCAATCCCCACAGTGTTGACAAGAGTGGCCGAACGCCATTGTCATGGGCGGCGGAGAATGGGCATGAGGAAATTGTGAGGATGCTATCGCAGCGGAACAATCCCCATCTAAACACGGGAGACGGGAGTGGCCAAACACCGTTTCCAATTCCTACTGAGAATGACCGTGTGAGTGTCGTCCACGGTCAAGCGGAGCCACATGACACTTTAATGTCAGGTCTTGGGGGGGGGCTATCCGCGCCCTTCGTATCAGACCACTTAGCACTACCCGAGCCACCTCCCCAAAAGACCCGCCGATTTTGGCGCACCACTGGCCACCAGTTGTCTCCCCTCCGCTATATACGCAAGGCTCTCTCCCGCTGATTGCTGGTTCCCCACCTACACCTCTCCGGATATGAGCTTCCCACTCCCACACCTGTCTCCCAGCCGATTTGTTATTGCCATCTGATAGCGACTGTCAAGGGGGTGGGGAAGCTTTCCATACTGCTGTGACTAGAGAAACATATCCGTGAGAACCAGCAAAGGATTGATTTTTTTTATATTTCCCATGTCTAGTCTATGATTTCATCTATTCCTCTGAAGCCTCATTCTTTATTTCTCTCACTTATATTCCTATATACCTGTCTCTCCTGCCCCTGGCGGACGAGTTTTTATCCTCCCTCTTTCGCCAAAACTGTGGGTCAAGCTGGTATGGATGCTCCTTAGCGATACCCCTAATTCCAAATTGTATTGGAATCCCTACTTGTTCGGCTTGGTGGATGAGGGGGTGGGTGAAAGTTAGGAACTATTCAAGTTGGGAGAAGGTGATGGAGTAACCCTATCGCGGTATGTTGGGTTAGGGCACACTTGTGGGTGTGAGCAGGGCTATGACCAGACCGCGCGGCGGTGACTGGTGTTGTGTGGTAGAGAGCCCACTGTGCGGGCCACCACAAACTGTATCTAGTCTGAGCTGCGTTCCTTTCTCTGTTCATCATCACTTGATCACCTTTACAGTCATTCTTCACTCCTTTACGAACACACTTGTCATATACATCGAATATCGAACACATCTCAGTTTTCCTATCACTACCGTTCGGGATCTTCCTTGTAACGACAGCTCCGAGCCAAGCTGTGTCACCGCGGTGCTTGTACGACGGCATATTTCCATTGCGCATACTACGGACCTCCATCAGAAGGCACTTGCAGGTTGATCGCACTTCCGGAAGTCTCTTTATGTCTCGGGAGTGTGGTTTGTGTCTCATTTGTTCTTATCGTGATTTATGGAGGTGGTGCTCTATCTATATTCTTCATTTGTTGCGGTAGGGGTGTACGGAGTAATATAAATAATTTGTGGCGATCTGTGCAAGAATCGGGATACTTCTCATGATGTTTTTTCTCATTCACCGCCGCCTGTTTATATAGATTGTTGTCTTTTTATATAATTATTATATCATTTTCTTTGCCACTGCCAACCGGATACTGAACAGGTAGCATGGTCTATGTCACTTTTCTACCTCTCTAGTCAATGACTAGGTACCAAGTCAATCAGCTTCCTGCGCCGCTCTGTCATTTGTTATGTCAACAGGAACACGCTCCAAAAATCCAACATTGAGAAGTCTTGTCAGGCAAAACAGCTAAGCTAGTCCGGAAGCTGGTTAAGTCATTTTTTTCCATTTAAGATTTCTCCTTCGGCCTAGGCCTATTTTATCTATATCAGCAAGTTCTGCATTCAAAAGGTATCTTCTCTATTGACGTCTCCCCGTTCGAGAATTGTTACACATGACATGAATAAACCATACTTCAGCCATGAAAAGACTAAAGATCAGGCTACCATACTGCGATATGTGAAATAGGACTCACTACTCAGTTTCGGTCCAGCCTAGTATCACATCCGTCTCATACCCTGGTGACTTTAAGTTTAAATTTTCGTTCTCCGCTTCACCTAGTAGGCCTAATTAACGAACAGATTTTGAGCATCTGGGGTGCCAAGCGCATAGGCGGTGAACTAAACTAAGTCGCATTTCCACCCCCGGTTCCATCAATCCGACCCGAGTTACAGCTGAGAAAAGAAAGACGACAGGGAAGGGCGCCGGAGGCGGGGGAGCGGGCAATGCAGTAGTAGACATATTACCAATACACAAAAATAAAAGTTGTGAGAAAAAGGCGAGTGATTCCCGGTGACCTTGAACCCAGCCCAGGGGATAATAGAGGGAGTGAGGGGGGACTGCTGGGAACAGTGGAATTGTAGGTGACAGCAAGGAAGGCAAGTTTGAGGCACCGCCACTGGGGGCTATGGGGCCCTGGTCCTTGGGGGTGGGTAGCAGGCCAAGTTTCGAAAAAAGCCCAACCAGACGACACGACATGGTCCACCAGGGCCCGCCTTCAGGATGTGCGGACTTCCCCGTTGAGAAGACTGGGCTAGACACCATTTTCACTGGGCACCGGGGGCGGGCATGAGGAAATTACAGACATGCTATTGGACCAGAGGAATCTGACTCACGACACCTCTTACGGGTTTGGCCAAGGACTGTTTTCACCGGTAGCGATGTGTTGGACATAGGGAAATTGAGAATATACTACCACACTAGAATAGTGTCAATACCGAGGTGGTGGTGGATAACAGTGGTCAAATACCGTTTCCATTTCCGACCGGGGATAGTCGTGATGAAGGTATCATAGGTCAAGAAGAGCACCCTAGGGTTGGTGCTTTATTTATTGCAACTCAAAGAGGAATCCTCTGAGTTCTTCACAAGGGAGACCTCCCCTCAATCCGAGCCACTCTTAAAAGGGCCAGCCGGTTTTCATATCCTTCATGCCCCAGTTTTTCCTTTTTCATTTTAATATGCTCCCTCTACTCCCATCACTACTTGTCTGATAACTAATTCTTCATTTTTTCCTAACAGTTAACTATTAAGTTAAGGGGGGTGGGGAGGATATTCATTCTGCGGCAGCTAAGGCAACATGTATGAGAGCCGGTAAACTACTCATTTATTTTCTTTAGTTCTCTATTATTTGTTATTTCCACTACCTTTGGTATCCCTTGTTTCTTTTCTCGTCTATCCCTACGAGTATTTATCTATATCTTATGCCAAGGGTACAAGCGATTTTCCTTTGCTCAAAGTTTGCCTAAAGCTTGTGGAGATATATAAGAGATCTAGGCGCCTGGTCGTCCCTGAAAACTCATGGCTCAGTCCTGCAGTACCCAACGTCGGAGAGCCTCCCTACTGAAACCATTCACACTAGATGCCTAGTAAGCCAGTGGTGAGCTAGGCAGCATAATAAATCACCCTGTCCATGACTTGTAGAGGAATAAAGATGAATGGAGGGGGCTTAATTGTGGACCGAGTGTCAGAACTGTTGTGTGGTTATCTCACTTGAGGTAGGAGCGGATATGGTTGGTGTGGTAGTTTATGGGTTAGGAGGTAAATCCCTTACAGGATACAAGCCCGGGAACAAAAAAAATTGGGGACAGAATATAAAACATCGATTTAGCATTTTTACCCCTTCTTCCACAGTCGATTACTCTCAATTCCATCAGAATATATTTAAAATCATACTGCTAAGCAAATTTTAGCATTTCTCGACCAGAATGGCCAATGTCTAGTGAATAAGGTTGGCTTCGATGTATCTTATCCACACTAAATGCATTTTCCTGACCACCATATCCAAATTACCTAAGAACTATAGGAACTGGAATAATTCAACTTCACTTTGGGGTATTGGAACTGCCTTCACTCCCAAGTTGTGGCACTTTTTTTTTGTCTCAAGCCGGGGTGGTTATTTTTCGCCGTGCCTTCGCTTCCCTATTCAGTGGTTAGAATTTTAGGCATCTTAACACATGGTTCAAGCCTTCAAGTTACACTATGACAGTTGGCCACACTGCAGAGTTGGTAGTGAAAAAACTGACTTTCTAGTCTATTTCTCAGAGCGCGTCTGTCAGCACAAGACAGCGTCGGCCGTGGAGGTGGGCTTGGCGGCTGGGGGAGTAAGTTACAGGGATGTGGATGGCATTTAGCTATGGCAGCATACCGTGTACCGGTAGCCTGTAGTACGATTTCTAAAAGCACCTCCGGGGCAACATCACGTTTTTTATGGGGGGGTGGCGCGATCGTGTCGGCGTAGTGAGAGGAAGAGGATGTCTTGGGGTCTATTCTCTATCGAGGTCGCTAGCTAACAGTCGCCTTAAGTAGTAAAGGCTCTAAATGTATGACCCTATACATCAGTTCATGCTCTAGGATGTTCACTTGTCCACACTTCAGTTTTCCTCCATTACAGGTACAAGTACCCTTCCCGTTGCCTTCACTCCCCCCTGCTCCTAATATAACACTCTGCTGGGGGATTATTATGCGATTAGTTCTAGTCGTCTAGTGATAGGAATTTAGTATTGGGAGCCGTGAGGCACTGCTCAGGATAGGTCATGATAGTCGCTTCGTTGTTCGGATAGTTTCGGGGAAGGGGCTTTGCCTTTGGGAACGCTTAGATTTTCGGGAAAGTGTTTCGGCTGTAGGAATGCACTTGAGTTTGGATCGACGCACCTGCTGGGATGACGGCGGGAGGGTGGTGGCAAGCGGTGAGAAAGATGAAAGAGCTGAATGCTCGGGGGCGGATCGTGGGAGCCTTTCGTCCTTTCTTTGAAGGCACAGGAGCGAGCAAGAGGAGAGACATATGCGCAGTAGCATGGAATAGGCGGTGATCCATGAAGGATAGGAGGATATTGTGGCGGTTGATATATATACTCCTGCCTTTAGTGTCACATAGTTGTGAGCGCGGCCGTGGTGAGTGGGTTGTTGGGTGAAGAGAACCCCAGGCTTCAGAGTTGTGCGATCGCGTTTTTAGTTGAACTCTTGGCGTTTGATTTAGTTGTCATCGCCGCCGATCGGCGTCTAGAATTTAGGACACCGGAAGATTACCAGTAGGCGAACACATTGCACCAGCGGTCAGAAATGATGCTGCTCGACATGCCACTATACCAGTAGATTTATAACCCAAACTTTGGAACTAAACCGGAGATTTTATTTCTTAGTCTATCATAATATTTGTAATTAATTGCATTGGAATAACAACAACCAAGAGAAAGGCTTTCTTAAGTGCTCCAGGCATCAAAAGAAAGAAGAAGAGAAGGCCGAAGAATTAGGCCTAGCAAGGCACTACTTGAGGAAGTAGACGTAGGAGGGGTCACCGGCGTACGGGAATGTAGAAAAAGTGCGCATTGTTAGTGCCGGGCCGAGTAACTTAGCGCAGTTCGATTAAAGTGCCCATCCCATGCAAGGAACAATGCGGCTGTAAACCAGGGTGACCTGAGATTAAAATCTAGTACTGGAAATCGACCAACCTCGCCCCCGTGCATAAACCAGTGAGAGCGGTAACGTATCATACGAGTACAGTACAGTACAGTAGAAGTTAGAAATCCGAAGCCTTATCAACCATTCCCGAAGCACATCTAACAAAACCAAGGAATATGCAATAGCCCGATGCAAACCACTTGCTATAAGTTCTAATCACCGTATTCGCCTAGAGTTCCAGCTTTGAGGTTGCAACTCCCACTTTTGCGCGAGGCCCTGTCACTCCCCTCTCCCGCGATCGAGTCCCAAAGAACTAGCTGAAGTCGGCTAATATGTCTTGGCTGTGAGGTTTGACAAGTGAAAAGAATTGCCAATGAACGTTAATGTGATCCATCGCGTCCTTGGGTTTGACCTGATAGTCTGTCGGGGGAGGGCCGTACTTCTAGCGGCTCTTTTGATCTGAGAAGCATAGGGCTGCACGAGATATAATAATTGATTTCGAGAAATTTTACGGTTCAGATTTACATCACCACATTATCGTATTATCCTAATGAATTGGAGTACCGGTACCGTATGCTGGTGTGAGGTCCTAACACCATTCTCACACTAAGCCAAATCAAAATAGGGTGGCCCGTGCTGCCTACCTCCCTAGCCGAAGGGTTCCCGTCTACCCTAACCCTTCAGAATCTCCAAGATAACCATCACCCACCCTTGCCAGACTATTGTGCTCCAACCTTAGCCACTGATTACTCAGAGATTCCCGGAAAAATATATGAGGGCCGAGTTTAATGGACAAACTATAGCCTAAATGCCTTGCAGTACTGGATCCGTGGCTAATGAACATGAGTTGGGGCGATTGTTGCAAGGTAGGCGAGGCTTAAGGCGGACGAGCACTGTGTCGGGTAGGGAGCACTACCAATTCTTGGCTCAGACACGGATAAGTGACAGACAATTAGCATTGGGGGCTAGTATGTGGCCGACGCAAGACTGTCTGTAACTCATTGGCGATAAAGGGAGGCTACAGTGTGAGATGAAGCTACCAGTACCAAAGGAGTGCCTAAGTACAAGTAGTTGGTGCTATCAGAGTCCGACTCACTGGATTTTGAGGCACGGTAAGTTCATGAAGGAGAGTAAGACACTGGATCCCTATGAATAGTCGCGGGCATTTTCCGTATGTCTTGTAATATTACTTGGCCAAGCAGACCCGAGGGAGGAGAATGGTAAAAGTGATGTTGCTCTTTGCCGATTGTTGTACAATACTGTGCCGCGCAGTGGGGATATCTCCCAGTATTAAAAGTCAACAGTTTCTAATCAGTACTGTACTCGAGTACTGTACAGTTCCGTTAGTTTGAAGTTTGCTGGTGGTAGATAAAGTACCGTAAAGGCACTCGAACACCGGAGAAATGTACAGTACTAGGGCATTATAATTTCCTCTTGTAGCTTGTGTTGCTGGGGGGGGGGATTGGAGACCGGAAAACATAATAAATGTCTTGAGGAAAATGAGATGGGATCGGCGCGATAATTTTCTGATTTTTATTGATCGCCCTAAACAAGTTGGTTCCGATTTCTCTTTTCTTGTCTCAACTGTTTTGCTGTGGCTCCCGTGGGTCTCGGGTGGGGGTCAAGGCAGCCGAGCTGTAGTGCCTATACTCGAGTAGTATTGGAGCGCACGTACTTACCGTAGGTGAGAGTAGCAAATACTCACGGCGGACGGATTCTGGATTCGATTTTGAGGCTAAAGTTCCTTGAGGACAAGATGTGTTAAGGCAATCCCGTAGCATGGTGGACGGGTTGAGGTATGCTTCGCATCGCCCACCGGTTTGATGTTTTTGCACTTTTCGAACTTGTTGGATATAATGTAAGCACGCGCTCTCGGCACGACAGCGAGTGATACCGGCGGGTGGGGGCGGTTTTCTGTTTTCAGCCTCAGGAGCTACAGGTGTTTCTTCGGGGGTTCGGAAGGGGCTCATTGGGAGGGGTTGCGACGTATTGAAATGCGAGGGTATGGCGTCTCACAGCCTTACTCCCGCACATGGTTTTCCTGGCGCTGAAGAGGTTCTTGACCGTCTTGGGACCGCTGTCCATTATCTTTCTGCACTGTACAGTACCATGCACCATCTATCGGCCGACCTTAAACATCATGGACACCCGGGCGATTATCGGGTCTTGCAATGTCAACAGTTTCAACACAACTATAACAGATGACAAGAATCAGGTCCTGCAGTGGTTGTCGTCGCTGGAGCCTCAGAGGAGACATCAGCATATAAGGGAGGGCCGACTCAAGGACGCGGGGAACTGGATTTTTCAAACGAGCGAGTTTCGGAGATGGAATACGACAGAAGATTCATCTTCTCACCGTGTGCTGTTTTGCCACGGTGATCCAGGTGTGGGGAAGACTCATCTCAGGTAAAACAAGAAACCCCTGCGAAAGCGAACATCGCTGACAGCTTGCAATCCTAGCTCACTAGTGATCGACCATTTTTACGGCAGTGAACACGATATTACAGTTGCTGGGCTGTATTGCGACTATCTCGATAGAAAGGAACAGACTACATCAAACATTTTAGGAGCCATGCTCAAGCAGTTGATTAAGAGTGGAGACATCCCGGGAGATATACGCAAGGCTTTCGAGGATGCGAAGAAGCATTTTGGTGGGGTACCCCCGGGAGCTCCTGAGCTTGCTAAGATGCTGAAGATGGTGATTGCGCAACGGCAATGGGTGGTTATTTGTATCGACGGCTTGGATGAATCTCTTGCGGCGCATCGGACTGGCCTTCTTAGGGCTTTGCAAACTATCGTCCGACAATCGTCCAATGTCCGGCTCTTCTTGACCGGAAGGCCCTTCATCCGTCCTGAAGTTGAGGGATATTTTCCCAATATGGGTACCATCCTCGTCAGTCCAACAAGGGAAGACACCGAGGCATTTCTGAGCATGAAATTGGACGGGGATCCGGAGCCTGACGCCATGGATGAGAGTCTAAGAGCGGAAATAATGGAAATTATTCCGAAAAGAATATCCGAGATGTATGTCCAGATGCCTGGTTTTCCTGTACCCGTTAGAAATAATTTTACTCACGAATGAATGTGCATAGATTCCTTCTCGTCTCTCTCAGCATCGAGACGATCCTCGGGGAGACAACAATTCGCCGAAGGAGGGAGAAGCTTAAACAAATGTCAAATGGCCAAGACGTTGGGGATGTATACACTGCTACTCTGGAAAGAATCAGGGCACAAGGAGAGGACAGAGCCCGGCTAGGAATGGAGGCTATCATGTGGATAGCATATTCGGAGCGGCCATTGTCGCCAGACGAGCTATGTCAAGCTTTAGGGGTAGAGATAGGGTCCACCGATTTGGACAATGATAACACCCCTTCTATCCGGACCATATTGAACTGCGGGCTAGGACTGGTCACAGTTGATTCATCATCTTCCAAAGCCCGTCTTGTTCATTTTACTCTACAAGAGCATATTCTATCCCACCCGACACTGTTTCATAATCCCCATTCGATGATTGCGGAGGTTTGCTTGACCTACCTTCACTTTACTTGCATCAAGGAACTTCCATCTCTCCCTTCACTCCCACCCACAACTCCCTTTCTTGAATATGCATCTGGTTACTGGGGCAAACATTGTCGAAGGGAAACATCGCCAAGCGTAATTCAGCTTGCAGTAAAGCTACTTGATCGATTCGATTCCCACATATTTCGCAAGTCATTCCTGGAGGTTGAATTAGGGCATGTGGGGTCGAGGCTTTATTGTTCCACTCATCCAATGAAATTCACGGCCCTCCACGCTGGAGCCTGTCTCGGCGTTTTGGAGATCATGGTTTCTTTACTTAAGATCACTAAATGGGATCTTAATGCCACCGATGAGTTTGGTATGACAGCGTCGTTGTGGGCTACCTACCGGGGATTTGATGCGATAGTGAAGCTGCTACTAGAACATGAGGGTGTCGATCCCCGCCTTGCAGATCACTCGAGCAACGCACTGCTTCTATTTGCTGCCTGGGCTGGGTGCGAGACAGTTGTGCAGATGCTATTGGAGCGGAACGATGTCAATCCCGACACTACCGATGAGGGCGGCCGAACGCCACTTTCATGGGCTGTCGGGCCGACCTTCGCAGGGCCATATACAGAGGAAGGGTGTGAGGGGGCTGCAGCGGTACTGCCAGAGCAGAACGATTTCAATCCACATAGTGCTGGCAAGAGTGGGAGAACAACGTTGTCTTGGGTTGCCAAGAATGGGCGTGAGAAAATTATCCGGATCATATTGGCCGATTTCAATCGCCACGCTGCGGGGCTGTATTCCAGAGAATCTCTGTCATGGTCTACCCAGGACCATCATGAGGAAACTGTGCGCATCCTATTGGGACGGAACGATGTAAATCCCGACGGTGCGGACAACTGTGGCCGGACGCCATTATCGTGGGCTGCCGGCTATGGGTGTGAGAAAAGTGTGCGGATGTTATTGGAACGAGACGATGTCAATCCCTACAGTGCCGATAGGAGTGGCCGAACGCCATCGTCATGGGCTGCGGAGAAAGGTCATGAGAAAATTGTCAGGATGCTATTGCAGCGGGGCAATCCCCATCCCAACACGGTAGACGACATTGGGCAAATACCTCTTCCAATGCCTACTGAGAATGACCCTGTGAGGGTCGTCCACGGACAAGCGGAGTTACATGACATTTCAATGTCAGGTCCTGGGGAGGAACTATCTGGGCCCTCCGTATCAGACCCCTCCCCGCTACCCTCCCCACGCTCCCAAAAGACCCGGCGGTTTTGGCGTACCACCGGTCACAAGCTGTCTCCCATCACTTATATACGCAAGGCTCTCTCCCATTGATTCCTGGTTCCCCACTAATGCCTCTCCGGGTATGCGCATCCAACCTCCCAGCTACTTCGCTGCCATCGGATTCGTCACTACTCTCTAATAGCCGACTATTAAGGGGGTTGGAAAGCTATCTATGTTGCTATAATTAAGGAAACCTACCGTGAAAGGCGACATAGGATTCTTTTTTTTTTATTCCACAGGTCCAGCTTATGATTACCTCTATCCCTCTGACGCCTTATTCTTTCTCTCACTCATATTCTTATATACCTGTCTCTCCTGGTTCCGGCGGACTAGTTTTTATCTCCCCTCTTTTCCAAAACTCTGGTTCAAGCTCGTATGCATACTCCTTAGCCATACCCCGTAAGTTCAATAGTATTAGTATCCCTACTTGATCGGCTTGTACGTGGGGGGGAAATTGACGAAAGCTGGGATCTATTCAAGTTAGGAGAAACCGCTTGCATGGTGATCGCGCTTCTGGAAGTCTCCTTGTGTCTCCTGAGTGTGGTTTGTGGTCTCATTGGTTATATAGTTATCGTTATTTGTGGAGGTGTCACTCTGTCTATATTTTTCCCCCGTTCCCGCAGGGGTGTACTGTACAGAGGAATACAAATAATAAGTGTGACGATCCGTGCAAGAACCAAGGTACTTCTCGTTATGTTTTTCTATATTGTATCGGTGTCTTCTTTTATATCGCTGTCTTTTTATATTATATCGTTGTCTTTACCATTGGCAATCGGATACTGAACAGGGTAACAGGGTCTAGGGTCATACTTTCCTACCTCTCTAACTCCGCGCCCATGTACTAGGTCAATCGGCTCTGTGTCGCTGCGTGATGTGTTAAGTACTGTATGTCAGTAGGAGCACAAAGAATCGTTAGGCGAAACAATTAGGTTAGTCCAGTAGGCACTAAATGATTTTTTGCATAAATGATGTCTCAGGCGTAGGACCCTTTTGTCTGTATTAGCAAATCCTGCATTCAAAAGGTAACTTCTCTCTTCCGACGTCTCCCGTTCGAGAATTGTTACACCTGACATCAATAAACTGCAGTTCAGCTATTCAAATCCCAAAGATTAGGATCCCATACCACTATATGTAAATGAGAATCATTTCTCAGTTCAGGTTTAGCCTAGTACCACTTCCTTACCGTGGACTTGCAACTTTAGTTTAAATTTCCGTTCTCAGCCCCACCTAAGCCAAATTAATGAAAGATATTTTGAGCATCGGGGGTGCAGCTAAGCGCATGGGTGGTGAACTAATTAATCGCGGACAAATAAATAATAGATGTCCACTTTGTGGTTGAAAAAAGACAGCACTATAGCCGGATATGAGAGGAGGTTTCTAACAATATCCGCCTTTGGCTCAGTTCCTTTCCTTTCCGAACTCTACATTATCAATTCGAAATAAAACTTGCGTATCGCACCCCTAGTGGAATGGTATACTATTATCCTTCCCTTAGATCGTCTTAGGGCTTTAATAACCAAAGAGTGTAAGGAGCTCGACGGGCTTGATACTCTAGCTGGTCGACACTTGGTAAACTGAGGAGAGCCGGGTCAGTAATCAATTTATCGTCAATTTTTAACGGTGCCACCACTGCCTCATCCAAATCCACCGCTCATCTACGGCAGTGTTCCTAACCGTCTTTGTGTCCGGCTGGGCCCCGTAAGGTGGCTACCCAGAGGCCTGAACAGGGCTGGAAGGCCTTTATAGTCCGTCTGGGGCAGCGAAAGTGTAGGACGGCAATCTTTAGGTTGGACGGCGGTCTCCTTCCGGTGAGACTGCGGCGCTGTGGCGGATGGTTGGGGGCGGGGGGGTGACAGCGGCAGACGGTGAACGACGCTGGTGGGTGGCAGGTGACAGCGCCACCCCATGACGCGCTATTCACCTGTTCAAAGATGCAGTATTAGAACTCGTCGAGGTTCAGTAATTGAATATCCAATTTACCAAGGCTGTGTGGTTGAAAGGAAAAATAGATTATGAACGGGGTTGATTCAGGAAAATCCAGCCTGCCAAAACATCCCATTCATTAAGCGGTATAGTTATGCATCCTTATTTTCCTGTTTTCCCAATCATACTTTTCCCTCTGCACTCCTAAACAATCTGATAACAGTGGAATAACGGTCAAACAAGTGTACCGAGTTTTTTTTTATTCCAATCTTTTTTTTCTTTTTTCTTCTTTCTCTCGCTCCTTCATCTCCTCGGGGGTGAAATACCGCATTGGTCTATTCTAATATCTAGCGCTTAGATGAGCAGGCCGAGTTCTATTCATAAAACGAAAATAATAATGAACTGGTTAGAGACCCGGGCAATCCCGAAAACACTCCAGCAGTGGCTAAAACTCTGTATGACAAACTCCTTTTCATAGAATCTCAGGATGAAAGATGGAAATCCCCCATAAGTCCGCCTAGTTCTACATTTCCGATGATACTCCGGCCTAGCACCCCCCCAAGGGACGCACCACTGGCTACATTTCAAGAGTGCCTCGGTAAGTAGTGGTATCATAGCCTTACTGGACAGATATTTGGTACTGAAAAACAGGAAGCCGGGTATCAGTGTATCTACTGGCGGGAGAGGGAAGTAACTACAAATCACAAACTATCACAGCCGAAAACCACACAGAGAAACAAGTCACACAATTCACTATCAATTCACCTGGCTCAAGCTAATTCACAAACACTCCACCTGACTCCGATCTAGAGAAAAGAAAAACCTTCAGCAATTGCCTTCGTTTGTTGACCTTCGTGGTTCACTCCCGCGGTGGTGGTGGAAAGAAAATGAAAGAAGTCAGACAGTTACCGGTGTGGGAGTTTCGCTTGACCTTCCCTAGGCGGATGGTGTGTTGACCACGCACGCAACTATCGGCGAAAGGATGTTTGTGACCGACTCAATATACCGTGCAGTAGAAGGACTAAACTTGACCCAGAGTAACTACTGTGTAATGTTGTCGATAAGATGAAAGCGAATGAAAGCGAATCACAGACAAAGCTAAGCTCAATTGAGACGAAGTGGTGATCGAACTGACCGGAGCAAATAAATTCAAATTTTCGGTACTAACTACCAGGAAGCATACCCATCCGGGTCCTCTATCCTAAGGCATTGTGTTCCATGGGCCAAGCCGACCCAACTCAAAAACAACATCCCAAACAAAAACAAAAACAAACAAAATACACAAACAAAAAATAAAAAAACTAATCACCACCCGTACCTGCCGGGTCGTCCATCATCATTCCCTCCACCACCTTAAAACATACGTCGTATGTTCTAATATGTTGTCTAAGTCCACTAAAGGTTTTATATACTTTGTGGCACTTCCAACACTCCTTCGTCCCCGCACAATTTCGTTCAATCCATTTGTTCACCATGGCAACCTGGAATTCCTCATCCCAGTCCTCTTTGTTGCCGATCTCGCTCTTCCAATATTCAATTTCAAGTGCCCTCCCGCACACATCCTTACTTCTGTTCAAATGCATCTTCAGTCCCGATCCACCGGGCCTGGGATTGCTCCCGCCACCGTAGTTCCCACCACAGTGTCCACACCTCGTTTCCGCTTCACCCAAGAAGAACCAACGCCCTCTCATGTCCGTCATCCTCCGCACACATGCACCAAGGTGTGTCTTGCCACACCCATCACACGGGATTCTCTCGACTACTTCGGTAACAGTTTCTCCATCTCTTGAAATTGTTTTAGTCGAGTCGAAGGGGTTTCCAAACATCACCCTTACCCCCAACTGTTCCGGTAAGGTTGTCGGTATTCCCATCCCAAGGTATTTGTGGCTTGTCCACCATTCCCGCCATTCCCCGATGTGTGTGTCGTTGAATAGAGTTATCGCAGGTGGTCTTCGATCGGCGTACCTGCAGCACTCAGTCATGTGAAATCTCTCATCGTACCTTTCACATTCCTCGTGCCCGGTTCTGTCCATTCCCGATCGAATCCTAATGAGTACGTACACGTCTAGTCTAGTCAACCCTTTCAAGTGTCTGGGTTTCGCTGGTTTCCTTTTGTAGTACTCATGTCCTTGTTCCGTGTGCCATGACGACCACTCCTCGGATCTAAGGTCCTTCGCTCTCCCCCCCTTGTCGGCCACCTCATCCCATCCATTCCATCTTCCTGGTTGTACGTTTTCGTCGATGTGTTCTCCAGCCATTTTATCCGCAGCCTCGTTTCCTTCGATTCCAACGTGTCCGGGGGTCCAATGGATCTCGACAACCTCCAGCTGGTTCATGATCGGGACCAAAATGTTCCATATCCCAGCACCCTTCCCTTCATCTTGCATCGAATTGATCGCTCTAATGGCCGGTATGCAGTCCGTGAATAGTATACACCTCTTCACCTTCCTCATGACCGCGTCATCCATCGCGCATGCGATAGCTGCCATCTCAATTCTAATGGAATCGTACCTTCCGTGTATTGCAATCCCCCTCCTCGCGGTGATGAGTCCTTCCCCTTCCATCCACACCCATCCGACCGCACCTTTCCCGTTCCTTCTGGCACCGTCGCTGTACACCCAAGATGCACCTTCCGTCGTTGTAAGCGACTTCATCATTTCGGTATGTTCCTTCACCGCAGCTGCTTTGTCCTTGGCTACTCTCGCGACTGGTCGTGTTGTTATTACGTGTTCCGAGGTATTCCTAAACGGTATGACCGCTTGCTCGTCCCACCCCGCACTCATACAACCGTACCACGGGTATTCCTTCCTGTACCCATTGTTGATGTCGCGTTGCTGGCATCTCCTCCTCAAGTACCTTGCTTGTATATGTGTGGGTACTATACCAGCTTCAGCCAAAAGGATGTTGTTAGCTGTTTTTATCGGTGTTCTTAACCCAGACCGTATGGTGTCGTTGATGTTGATTTGTATCTTTTTCAACAACTTTTCGTCGTCCGCCACGAACTCAAGGCCGTACCACACTGTCGGTAGGTAAACCGATTTGATCAGGCGATTGTATTCCCAAGCGCCAATGCCACCTCTCGATCCATACCGTCTTCCAATACTGGCTATCCTCCTTCTCACATCCACACCCCTCTCCAGCCAGTACTCGGTATGTCCCCTCCATCCACCATTCATTTCCATCCTGTACCCCAGGATCCTAATCTCATCCACCGGCTCAATCAACCCCTCCCCCGTAGCCAGCCCATTCCATCTCTTCTTCCCCATCCCCATCCACTCTGTCTTTTTCAACGCGAAGGACATATTTCGCTGCTTGGCAATCCGGTTGCAGTCCTCGAAAATTTCCACCATCAAGTCCATCGCGACCTTTTGGGATACCCCGGCAACCGCAATCGTTCCATCGTCCACGTAGCTGCTCACTATACAGCTCCTAGTCGGTGTGTGTAATATCCGCGGTTTGAATATTTCTTCCACGTATACGCCGAACAGGTAGGGAGATATCGGGGATCCCTGTGGAACTCCTTTGTCAGTCTGGTATGCCTTGCTCATCCTCCCGTTGAATTTCAGCCTTATCCTTCTGGCCGACATCCATCTGTCAATCCACTTAACGATTTCGATGTCGCAGGATTTGTATCTCAGTATGTCTATCAACAGGTCAGTCCTTATGTTGTCGAAACCTCCTTCCACGTCCATGGTCATCACCGCTCTGTGACTCCCTTCGTGGTATTTGAGGAATTCCACTGTTTGTTTGACACTGTCGTGGCACGATCGTCCTTTCCGTGATCCGTACTGTGTATCTCCTAATACTACGTCTTTTTCCATTCTTTGTAGTATTATTCGATCGACCACCTTGGCCATCGTAGGTAGGAGATGTATCATTCTCCACGCTTTGGCTATTTGGTAGTCGTCCTTTCCAGCTTTCTGTATCAGGACCGTTCTCGCTTCGTGCCATTTCGGTTCGCCATATCTGATCAGGTGGTTTGTTGTATCCACCATGTGTTGTTCCTGGTGCTTCATCCAAAATCGTAGGAATGAATAGCTAATCCCATCGTATCTGCCGGCCGTATTCCCCGGTGATCTGTCCAGACCCTTCCTTAGTTCCAGGGCGCTCACCGTTATGTCGACTTCGATGTTAGACCATTCTCTGGGTTTGTCCGATTCGATCTGTTCGGCGATGATGTCGCTGATCTCCTCATGACAGTACCTCATTTGTCCATTGTTGTCTTTGATAGGGGGAATCGACCTTCACCCTTCCAAGTTTCTGATCATCCGGAATATTTCCGGGTCCTTGGCCTGGCTCAGCTTATTCTTCAGGTTGTCGTACTTTCCCTGGATCAACCTGTTCCTCAGCACCTTCCTGGCCAGCGACCATTCCTCCTTCCTCCCACTCCTTCTTAGGAATTTGGTGTCAGCTGCCATCCGTGCTATTTCTTCGTTGTACCACTCGTCCTTGCCGCGGAACCTCCTCTTTCTGCGTTGTCTATCCACCAGTTCTGTTATCTCGTTCCATCCGCCCCCATTCTCGCTTATCATCTTCAGTTGATTTTCCATCTCCCGCCAATCAACTTTCTTCCACGAGATCATAGGTTCGATATTGTTCATTGGAATTTCTATATCCAGTCTGGTGATGATTCCCTGGTATTCCAAAGCTGCTTTGTCCGTCCATGTAGATCGTTCATTACCTTTCTTTAGGCATATGTCAATGACCGATATGTCCCTAAATGTTGGTACATCAGGTGCGTCGATCTGGTATCCATATCGCTCGGCGTAATCGTTGACTGCGTATCCGTATGTGTTTGTGTGGTTGTCCCCACCCATCGCTCCCCATCTGGGGTGTCTGGCGTTGAGGTCCCCCGCAATTGTGTCGCAGTTGTCCATCGAGTTCAGCTTTTCCATCGCCTCCTCCTTTCTTCCGCCCGGTGTGAGATACACTCCTCCAAATAACTTTTCCTCCCCTTTCGCCGTATTGTATCTCACCACCGTGCTCCACTCATTATGTCTAACCAATGAAACTAATCCTACAATATCCGTTTTTACAAAAACTTCCACCCCGCTCCCTTTACAAAAGGAAAATAATTCAAACCCCGCCCTCTCACACTCCTCCTTTTCCTCGTCCCTCTTAGTGGGCGCTTCCAAAATAAAAAACAAATCAACAAATGAAAGTAATTCTATCACCAGTTCCCGGTTACCTAAACTCTTCCCCACGTTTATCATACAAGTTGTAACCCTCATATATACAAGGGTTTACTGCTTTCGCCGAACAGGTATGATCCCCTCATAAATTGGGAACCATCCATGTCGGTGTCAGTATGTTTGGCCGTCACCGATGATGGTCTGGCCACTTCCTTACCCTTCCCCTTCTTTAGCGTTCTTCCCCTAACCACAGGGATCCCTCCCACCTCGCCGGTCTTCTCGTATTCGGCGATCTTGGCCCCGGGTTTAACAACGCCGTGCTCCCTTCTCCGGAGTTCATACCCAACCTGCCGGGTGAGCTGGAGCTTTTCCTGATGGCAGGGCATCCCCGGTGTCCCGTCATGTGCTCGTTGCACTCGCATTGCATACACCAGGTCTGGTAGTGTTTGCATCCGCGTTCGGTGTTGGGGCACCCCGTCACCGTGCATCTATGTTCCGTGGATACATGGTTCTTCCGGCAGTATTTGCATACTGGTTCAGCCTTGCATCCCGCACCAACGTGACCGATTTTCATGCACCTTGTGCACAGCACGCTATTGTTCTCTTCTCTCCACGTTCGGCAAATCCTGGGTTTGCCGGATACAATTATCCGTGGGGTGTCTTTGGCCATCATCTTCCTGACCTCAGGGCTCATCTCGACAACCAGGAGAATACCGGCTGTCGATTGTTGTCTCTGGTGGAATTTTCCCAGCTTGCCCACCCACGATGGTTTGGCGGCCAGTGTGATTCCCATGTTGCTTTGTTCGATGTCGTTAGCCATCGAACGGAATGCGTTTTTGTGTTCCCAGTCCAAAGGGGACCACGATTCCTTTCCCGCTCTTGCCAAAGGGACCATTCCGACAAAGATTTTCACCTTTTCAGCATCTCTCTCGAACCGGAAGTCTTCGAGACCCATACTCTCGAGTTCTTCACCCAGGGCAGGTAGGTAGTGGGGGATGTCTTCCACCTTGGTGTCCCTCAGGGACAGTAGCACATCCCCGAATCTGTTCACGCTGGCTTTTGAAAAGTATGCCTTCCTTTCATTAAGGTTTCTAAGGCATTCGTTCAACCTATTCCTTACCGTTTCCGGGTTCACACCATCAGGGAGCTTGGTTACCACCCCCCTGGCAGTGTTGTACCTGATCTTCAGGTGACGCTCCAGCTCCTTGATGTTGGAGGTTTCGATAACCGCGACCGATTTCTTCTTCTCGAACCTCTTTCGTCCTCTGACGATGCTGAACTCCTTGGTTCCATTAGCATCGGCGGCTACCCTGCAGCAGGAACTCGCTTCAGACGTCCCGGCTGCAAAGCCTTTCTCGTACGTCGGCTTCGCAGGAGGAACCGTCGCGGTTACATTTCCCGTTTTCTTGGTCTGCTCGACCATTCTTTCTTTCCCCTTGTTCTTCTTCGTGGAGGGGATGGGGACGGGGATGGGGATAGCAGGCTTGGTATCCCTCGGAGTCTCCCTAGTTTGCTGGGGTCTACTTTCCAGCTCGATCTTCAGGTCCACTATCTGGTCCTTCAGTTCGTCCACCTCTTCTAGGAGGTCCAGGATTCTCTTTTCCACACGTTCCATGCGGAATTCAATCGTTGCACTCCCAGTCTCGGCCATGGGGGAGTCTTCCTCGACTGCCGGTATCGCTTCAGGGGTGTTGATTTGGCTAGTTCTTCTAACATAGCCTCCGTTTGTGACCGGGATTGGGTGTACCCAACGGTCTCCGGCAGCGTTTCCTGCGTTTCTGGGATCACAGCCCACTTGCTGTTCCCCACACCAGAATCTTCGGTGTCCTTTCCATTCTCGAGGGTCATAGGTACATCAACCCTTGAACCCAATGCCTTAACCGTTTTCTTACTCGGCAGAGGTGCGTAATCAGAGTCGGACGATCTGTCCAACTTGAACTTTTTCCCGTATAGGGCTCTCTCGGATACTGGGATACTACCCAGTCCATCGGATGTCGGCCAGCTAGCCGCCGTCGAGCTAGGCGACATAACCGACACGTAGTCGCTCTGAGTAGAACGGGCCGACGGTACATATTCCGAGTCCTGGGAATGGTCGAACAGTATTCCCATCGTGGTGTCCTTAATCAAGGAGCATCCATCGCAACCTGATGTCTTCATCAGACCCATGATGACCGTGTTCAATTCACTCACAGTCCTCGGATCGCTGTTTTTGATGAATCCGTTCCATGATTCATCCCGTCCTTCGCTTCTGCACCCGTTGGTGTGTGCGAACTGGAATGTCAGTCCACACGGTAGTTTGTATGAGGTGACCAGCATCCTCGTCAATATCCTTTGGGCGTTTTCTGCCCCTTCTCCTCTTCCCCCGTCGTAACCGTCCGGCGTAACACACCCAGCACTCATACCCGCCATTTCCACCCTGTATCCGGAATTCAGCACTTGCAATGGGTGCTGACGCCTTCTCATGGTGAACCCAACTCTTTATCTTCTCACAGGGATTAAATCCCCCGCCTTATAGCCCAGGTATTACTCGGTAAACCAAGATATCTCAACCTGAACTTAAGCGAAGTCTTTAACTTCCCCTCTTTGAAGCTATTCACACTTCCCTTTTCTTATTCCTCTCAGCCAGTAACAAACAAGTAATTTTCCTCTCAGCCCGTAGTAATCTGCCAACAACACCAAATGTGATATCAATAAAATTTTTCAAAAGGTTGAAAGCAAAGAATGGTGTGGTTGTACGATGCTAACTAAAGGATCTAAGAGGAAAAGCCTTTATGCGAATGGGCTCTCCGCCAAGCCTCGCTCTTGCGGGCTCCTGCCAGCCTCCCAAATAGGCAACCAGCACTGCTAAACTGCCCTATCAACCGTCCAGGGCACACCGGTACCTTACATAGACTTACCCCCCCCCGATCTGCCAAGCCTTAACCCCCCACCCCTGTAAAGAACATGACCCCCCGGCTTTCAGCGAATACAAGCACCAGCAATTTTCTCTCCCAAGCACAGGACGATCATGAACTCCGCCGAACCAGCTCTAGCTAGCTAAGAGTACCGGTATTGAAACTAAGCAAAGACAAAATTTATCCGCAACAGTACTGTAAGTTAGCTGAGTGCAGTAGAGTAGGATATAGTATCCCATTACGACCGAAGAAATTTGCTGGATATCTCGAGTATAGGAAAACCCAGATGGAGCGGTGTGGTACTCAGGGCGTTGCTCTCCCCCGATGTTTGTGCAATAGGGCTGGGTGTTTGCAGGGTATTCAGTGCCCGGAAGAGTTGCTGATCAGTGCGGCTCCGCAGATCCGAAAGCCTACCCTGATAGATAAGATGCAGTAAAGCTAGTCAAATACTCGAGTACTCGAGTACACGTACCGCAAAAACTCGTGTTATCCACTATCTCCGCCAGGTGTCTAATCTCCATGTTCAGAGACAAAATCCCCAAGGAAGGATTAGTTTTTTCCGAACACGGTCAAGCCCAAGTGTCCTGACTGTGTTAGATCTCATTAAGTGGCATTCGCAATTCTGCTAACCCATCAACTAAACCTCTTGTGGCCAAGAGCCAGGGATTGACGGGAGATTAGAGGCCTGGTGGAGATAGTGGATAACACGAGTTTTTACGGTACAGCTGAAGCGCGCCAGGATCTTATGAGCGCTGCCCATAGATAACCCATATTACCGTTATCACGTGGATCTGATAAGGTCAAATTGTTGAACCTTCTTATTTCCCCGATCCTAAATAAGGCAAGTCGCTAACAGCTTTAGGCTGCTCGTAATTGCCCACTTGGACTTGTCGATTCCTATGCCAAATAATCACCCTGCCCAGATACACAGTTTGCTCTTGATTGGCCTAATCTTAGTAATCCAAGGTTACAGTACAAGCCAATTGGTGAGGACTGTGTATTTGGGGTGTTCCGCGATAGTAAAATAGTAACTTGTCCGGATGGGGAGAACGAGTTGGAGCCAAGAGAGCTCCATTAACGCTATGTTGTATGACCATCTAGCCCGCACACTTTACGGATTAGCGAGTAGTGATTGGGTAGGTTGGCACATAGACTGGGTTGGCGCTCAGAGAGGCAGTTTCTAGCGATCCCTGGAAAATATTCGCGAGAAGCACAGTGCCGGCCGATTCGTATTCTCAAGTTGTCAAGACGTTCCAAGCCTCACCGAAGATGCTGCTTCGGTGCCTGGGTAGTCCTTTGACAAAATTAACCCGCGTTTCAACCAAGAGGGAAAAAACTTGGGCCATGGCAACAACACTCCCCCACCAACCCCACTATCCTTAAAACTAAGGAAAAAAATTAAAGATGTAAGTATAAGGTAGAATACATAGTAGAAATTAATATTTGAGGTAGCGAAATCTCTTTAAGTGGTATTGAAAGTGCAGGGTGATGAGGGGGGGTTGCGTTGCCATCAATGGTGAATCGCGGTTAATTTTGGCAACGCACTATACCATGATCTCGTAGAATTGTGTATCGCCCTAGCTAAGGTGTACTCGCGCATGGTCATAAAGGGCGGAAAACTTTGGGTGGCGAGACAAGGATTATGGGCGCTGATCAAGGTGGGTGGATGGAACGGAAAGGGGGCTACAGGACACCTTTAACCCAGGATTGTTGCACTGAGTGATCTAGTATGATGGCGAGTTTCCAAACAAAATTGGGCGTTTAAGCAAGGCGCTTTGAACAAATTCTTTACGACTAGGATTAAGAGTTTAAGGAAAGGTAATAAACAAAGAGTGGGATATCCAAATAGAATAAGATAGGAATAGAGATGTAGGTTATAAACGAAAGTAAGTTAAGAGAAATAAGTAACAGCAAAAAGAAGAAAATAATCAAATCAATAGAACTCGTTACTCATAAGGTCGGCCGGATGTTGTATTCTCAAGGTTCTATGAGTTGGTGTAAACTCGAACTTCAATCCAGGTTAGTAGATACGGGGTATAAGATTGTTGCTTGATTACGCCCGTGAGATATGAATGGAATAAAGGAAACCTAGTTGCACAAGCAACGTATACCAATACAAAGAGAAAGCTAAGTGAGAGTAGAGAATAAACCAAAAGCCAAAAGGGTGAAGAAAAAAAAAGGACCGATACTTGCAACCCGCCTATGCTAGTAGTCGGCTAATACTTACTGCCCAGCTATTCCTGAGAGCCAAAATCGACAGAATACGTCTCCGATAGATAGCGATCGGGGGTGTAAATGGTGCATTGTCGCCAAGCTACCAAGAAGTATGGCCCCCATGATTGAGTAGTAGTTCATTTACTCGTTCCGGGAGGGAAGAGGTCAAATTGTGTATCTCATCTGGTGTAACGACCCTACGATAGGTAGCTACAATCACTATCACCTTAGCCCAAATGGTATACCAAGAGGTAACCAGAGGTGGTATGGTCTCGTATACTTGATACAAATAGCTGGTAAACCTAGGATAAG
>Ga0307509_10002901_pt1 | contig 27108 bp, 19 predicted proteins | sample 10_EM_MG_FD_202245 | JGI IMG/M metagenome (GOLD analysis project Ga0307509, IMG submission 202245) | Populus trichocarpa ectomycorrhiza microbial communities from riparian zone in the Pacific Northwest, United States - 10_EM | ecosystem: Host-associated > Plants > Roots > Unclassified | place... | reverse complement strand
AAATGACAATATATTAAGCTTTTGCAGTAGGAGTTAACACTGAATTTTATTTTTGCTGGACCATGAAACTACTAAGGCATATCCTAGGAATTGAAAAGTTCCCCTAGTGCTTTTCCTATCGTTTATGCAACCAACAAAAACAAAATTCAAATAAATAATTAAGTCAAAATTATGCATTTGATGATGCTAAAGATCCAATTTAGTTATGCCTTTTAGAGATTTAAAAATATGCTTAACAACATAAATGTGTAACTCTCTAGAAGTAACTTGAAATCTAGCACATAAATAGACATCAAACATAATATCAGGTCTTTTAGTCATTAAATAAACCAATTTACCAATCATATATACCTTGATATTTCTTTATACCCACCATTTTACCTTGCTTATCTTTGTCTAGTTTGGTGGTCGTGCTTATCAAGGTAGGATTTGAGCTTATAAACTCAAAATTAGATATTTTAAGTAGCTTCTTGGTTTATTTTGTGTAATTTATGAATATACAATCTTTGCCTTGATTTTTAGTATAAAGAACAAGGTCATCTCTCCTATCATGCTAATCTTAAATTATTTATGCATATAATTTTCAAATTCTTTGTATAAGGATTTATTTGTAACACCAAATAGAATATCACCAACATAAATTTGCACTATAATTAAATCATCTTCTATGTATTTTGTAAATAATATTGAATTTATTTTTCTAATGTTAAAGCCTTTAAAAAAAATTGCTTAATATCTTATACGAAGCTCTAGGAGTTTTCTTAAAACTATACAAAGCCTTTTGAGTTTAAAAATATGATTTAGAAAATCTTGGCTTTCAAAACCAGGAGGTTGCTTAACATAAACTTCTTATTGAATATAACTATTTAAAAAATACAATTTTTACATCGATTTGAAAAAATTTAAAATTATTAAAACATGCAAACGTAAGCAACATATGAATTGATTCTATTTTAACTACGGAGGCACAAGTCTCATTATAGTCTATTTCTTCTTCTTAGTTATAGCCTTGGGCAACCAAACGAGCTTTATTTCAGATAACTTCTCTTGGTTCATCAAGTTTGTTATGAAAGACCTATTTGGTTCCAATAATGTAATGAACTTTAAGCCTACGAATTAATTCATATACTTAATTTATTTTGAATTGATCAAGCTCTTATTGTATTAAGAGTATCTAATACTTATCACGCAAAACTTCATTACAATTCTTAGGTTTAAGTTTAGAGATAAAAGCAACATTACCAACTTGATTAATCATAAAAGATCTTATTTTTACTCCATTTGTTAGATGACCAATTATAACATCTTGAAAAAGTCATCTTGGTTGTTGAATAGCTTTGGGAAGACTTTGTGAAGTTTCTCTTTACCCATGTGATTATGTTGTTGAGTCGTCACTATAAGGTCTTCCTTTTGATCAACCTTAATCGTAGTGTTTTTTTTTTTAATCTTCCTTTAGGTTTAACCTATAAAACAATAATATCTACACTAATATCTTTTACTTTTTAGGACCAAAATGGTTAGACTCATCCAATACAACATACATAGACTCTTCAATTAGTAGAGTTCTATGATTATAAACTCTATATGCTTTTCTAGTATAAGAAAAACCAAGAAAAATACCTTTATTGGATTTCGAATCAAGTTTTCTCAAATTATCTTTTGTATTTAAAATAATACATTTTGATCCAAATACACAACAATACAAAATATTAGGTTTATGCTCAAACCAAAGTTCATATGGAGTTTTATGTAAAATTAGTCTAAGGAAAACTCGGTTTGAAACATAACAAAAAATATTTATAGCTTCCACTTAAAAATATTAAGGCAAACTATACTCATTCACCATATTTTTTCTCATTTCTTGAAGTGATCAATTTTACCTTTCAACAACTCCATTTTATTATGAAGTTTTAGGAGTTGTAAATTCATGCTTAAAGCCATTTTCTTCATAAAATTTTTCAAATGCAAAATTTTCAAATTCTCCACCATGTTGACTTCTAATTTTTGAAATCAAACAACTTTTTTCATTTTGAATTCTTTTACAAAATCTTAAAAATGCTTGAAGTATTTCATCTCTATGTGCGGGAAATAAAACCTATGTAAAGCTAATATAATCATTTACTATGACAAATACATATCTCTTACCATAAAGACTTGAAACACGCATAGGACTGAATAGGTCCTTGTAAAAAAGTTGTAGTAATTGATTTGTAGAGACTTGATTATTGGTTTTGAATGAGATTTTGACTTGCTTTCCATATTGGCAAGCATCACAAATCACTTTCTTTTTGTACTTAAGTTATAAAAGTCCTCTCAAAAAGTGCCTTTTAACACCCAATATGTTTTGTTTTAGTTGAGATAATCTTATGCAAGCAATGTTTTTCATGAAAACTCTTTTTGCCATAAAAATTGCATATGCTTGAAGATGTTAATGCTTTAGCAAAGAGGTTTTAGTGAAGTTTTTTTTTTCATTGGTTTATATTTTAAACCACTTTTCTCAAACATGCATCTTTGATTACCTAAAAATCAATCTGGTAAACATTTTCTTTAGTAAATTTAGTCAAAGTAGGATTTAAATCAATAGCTTGGGCTTTAAAGATTTCATTTTTTTATATATAATTTATCATTCAAAATTGATAAATTAGATACATCTTTCAAAGAATCTCCTTTTAAAACTAATATTCATTGTTAACAAAACATCCTTTTCTTTTTCAAAACATCAAGTCTTTTGAAATAGTATAAAATTTTCTTTGAAGTAAAACATCTCTTATACACCTTTTTATACTCAAATGCATCTTTCAATTCATCAAAAGTAATTTGGGGTTCAAGGTTATTTACCTTATTAATGTTACATTTTCTTTTTTTTTATAAAAAAAACACTGAAACAGTGCCGTGTTGAACGTCACTGTTCTCCTTCTTCCCTGCGCATGCAGAGGCAGGGAAGAAGAAGATTTTAAATCTCCTTTTCCCATTTAACTTCTCCTTCTCTACCACCCCATTTGCCCAAGAAACCCGGCACTACCCATAGCTACCATACCCTGCCACCACGACGAAGGAAAAGGAAGGTCATGCCCTGCAGCGGCTGCACAGGAGCCATCCCACGCCACTATGCCCTGCACTTAGACAGGGTATGGCGAACCTGTCCCCAACTTCCTATAAATACAAAGGAACGTGCAGAAGAAAGTGGGGGGAAAAAAAGGAAGACGTGGGGGACGGATTGCAAGAGAAGAGAGAAGCAACAGAAGGTGAGAGAAGAGGAAGAATTGTTTGAAAGAGAGGAGAGATTGAGAAAAAAACAGAGGGGAAAGGGAAACCAAACGTGGGATTTTTTTGAGAGACAGAGGAGAGAAAGTGAAAGCATACGTGGGGAAGAGAAGAACAGAGATTGGTGGTCTCAGCACAAAGAAGAAGAAGGACCGTTCCTCACCCCCCGGGCACCACCGCTGTGTTTCCTTTCCACAGCCACAGCAGCACTGCCATTCCGCCACCATCAGCGCTGCCAACGCCAGCAGAACCAGAGAGGGAGAAGAGAAACAGAACAAAACAGAGAGAAAGAAAACCAGGGGAGGAGTAGAAGAGGGGAGAAGAAGAACCACAACAGCAACCTAGAACTCGCAGTGCCCTCCGCGAACCACCACTGGTCCTTTTCTTCACCCCCACCTTGAGCCACCATCAACGAAAAAGGAAGAACAAACAGAGAAGCAGGAGACAGAAACGGGGAGAAGAAGAAACACATAAAAAAAAACACAGAACAGAGAAAGGGCAGAACCGCCGTCTGGACTTGCCACCCACTGCGAGCACACCACCTAATCACCGGCGTGAGCCACCGCCACCACCAGCAGCAGCACCGTGAGCCGCCGCCAGGTCTGCTTTCCTCGCCTCTCCCTTCTTCCTTCTTCTTCTTCCTCATGCAGGTTCCACTGTGGAACAGTGGAACGTGAATTATAATTCACGTTCCACTATTCATACGTGAACAGTGTACGTGAATTATAATTCACGTCCACTTTTCAAGTGGACTTTGGGCCGGATCAATTCTGGCCCATCCCAAATTTCTGGCCGGTTCCGGCCCGGTCCAAAAAATATTTTCAAAAAAAAAATATTTTAAAAAATTTGTGATTCTTCCGCGTATTTTTCTGCTAAGGTTTGCTTAATATTGGTTTGTATTTTTATATTGTAAAAATACAAATCCGGTATTAAAATACCCGGTTTGCGTCAAAACATTAAAAAAAAAACATGTTTTTGTTTTCATGGATACGGCCAAGTCTCTCAAAGCTAAAAAACTCATATTGTATTTTCTTGTTTTCTTTTAATATCAGGGATTACGAATTTATACGTAAAACGTATTCACGATATTGGAAAGGTAGTTCTTTTATTGACGTTAGGATGGTCAGGTTTTACCCGATAAGATAAGGATCTCTTTATCAAGGAGGACTTTTCTTAAACTGTAGACAGACCAACAATTAGAAATACAATGAAACCTTAGCATTTATCAGACAATTAAACAACGCAGCTTACCTTAGGTAGGGAGTATTTGGGGTGCTAATACCTTTCCTTTACGCAACCAGTCCCCGTACTTGGTCTTTGAGACCAGTTAGGGTTCCTAGTAACCAAAATACTAGGTAGTGACTCCCATCCTATTTTTCCACTAATAAAAGACAATAATTCCTTGTCTCCCTATATTTTCCAGATACACACATGAGTGTGCAGGACGATCGCCGCGACGCCGCACACGTGCGACATTGGTCATCAAACAAATACATTCTTTAATGATGTCAACATTAGTCATCAAATATAAATTAGCTAATTCCTTCAATTTTGAATTATCATCACTTAATAGGTTGCATTATCATCTTTGTCATCCTATGTGAACATCTTTAATGCCCTTTTATTTTTATCAAACTTTGATCTCTTTTTAACATTTGGCAATCGTACTTCACATAACCTGATTTCTTGCATATAACATATGATAACATCTATATTGCTTTATTATTCAATGCCATCTTTCTCTCTTTTAAAACTTCTTTGACTTCCATCAAAATTCTTATATCTCAAGAATTTGGTGAATTATCTAGCCATCATGGCTATCTTATCATCATCTTCTTCACCATTATATTCATTTTTTTTACCTCATTATCATTCATGAATTTTAGAGCTAAAGATCTCTTCTTGATACCACTACCTTTCATTTTAAGCTTCTTAATCTTTCCTTCATGAGCTATTAAAGATCCAATGAACTTATCAAAGTCAAGTGTCTTAATATTCTTGGTTTCCTCTATGGTCATGATTTTAGGTTCCCAAGCTCTAGGCAAAGATCTCAAAAATTTACCAACAATTTCTTCATTGGTGATCCGTGTTCCTAGGCTAACAAGTTCACTAAGTGATGAACCTATTATGTATTTCATGAATACTTTCATTAGGTTCCATTTTAAATAGTTTGTATTCTCTAGTAAGAGTTATCAATCTAGAATATTTCACTTGACTTATTTCCTCATAGGTAACTTCTAAAAGCTTTCAATTTTTAAAGACCATTTTATAATTATTAACCCTAGTAAATTCCATATGATTAAGAGCATAAAAATGCATTTATAGCCTTAGCATCAAACTATACCTTTTTTTTTTTGTTTACCATCACACTCACTTATGGATGTTGGAATAACCTCTCTATTTGAATTCATCTTAGTGGGTCGAGTGTATATGCTCTTAACAATATCCCACAAATCAATATCTATAGATTCAAGAAAGATTTGCATCCTAACTTTGTTATAGGCTTAGCTTTACCTTTAAAGAAGGGAACCATAGTTAAACATTAACCCCTTTATTCCATGATCTTTTTCCATAGGTGATTAAACCTTAAACAAGGAGTCCAAGTTGTAATACCAATTGAAAGACTAAAATAGCCTAAAAAAGGTTGAGTTGCGGCTAAATTGAATTTTATAAACTTTAATAAAATCACCATTATATTTTTCATCAACAATATTACATAATTAATCAATGCACAAATACAGTAAGATATGTAGTGAGAGAGAAATGCAATGATTTTTATAGTGTTTCAGACAACCGTTTACTCCACTCCTTGAACCACCATTCAAGTATTCATAATTAATTACCAATCTTCTTAGCGATAAAAACCTTATTGATTACACTAATTGTTTTTCACGATTAGAAAACCTTATACAATCTTTTGACATGACTAAGATTAAAACCTATCATAGTCTTTTTGTATACTCAAGATTATATAACCCATCACAATCTTTTTCAAGGCTCAAATTAAACCTATCATTCAATGGCCCTCAATCAAAGATTACCCAAGTGGTTCAAGTGCCACTTAAGCTTTCATAATAATTGTAACTCTCATAAGATTTATCACATTTCATAAGAGAAGATTATAAAAGGATTAAGCTCAAGTGTTTATAGAATTATAATCAAACTAAAGAATATGAAAGATGGATTTGATGTAATTTAGGGTTTAAAACTTTAAGAGAATAGAATAAGGAATAAAAACTTTTATCAAGAGCAAAAAAGGATTCCATTTTTTTTCAAAGAAGGTGGGGATTGCCCTTAACATTTGCATGATTCACTTAGGAGTTTGAGTAAGTTTTAGTAATTTTTCCACTTTACTTATCCGTTCATGAATACAAATAAAATGTCAATATACTTTCAAAAAACTTCTCAGGATTTCAAAGCAATAATAAGATTAAGAAAAAAAATTACTTTATTAAAAATATAGTGCAGTTCTAAAGATATGTGAAAAGTAATATACAAAAAATATGGTCTCTAAGACCTTATTCATAAAATTCAAATGGCAAAACAATTGTAAAATCCTAGTCTAAAAAAATAGTAAATAAAAATATATTTTCAGTTATAATTATTTAAATGGATATTATAGAGTAGATTAAACAATAATAAAGTTTGGTGTAACATTAAAATTTGTTAAAAGAATGTGGGGGAAAATTAAAGGACATTAAAATCCTTAGGGGACAATTTGTAAGTAGGCAAAATAAAGAGTATAAATACCCATTTTCTTCTTTCCTTAAGGCCAACAACATAGTTGAGAGAAGGAGTTAGGTTTTTTGAAATTTTTTTTTCAAATTTCTTAGTAAATCCCTTAAAAGTAGTGGTTATACGAAATAAAAAAGGCTAGAAAGTGATCAAAGAGAGAAAGTGAGTGATTTTATAAGGTTTAAAGGCTTGGAAAAGAAAATTTAGTGTAGAGAGAGGAAAGTAAAGGTGAAAGAAAGCTTGAATTTTCTTCCAAATTTCTCTTTGATTCTTTGTTGTTTCAAGGTAAGGACAACTTTTATTATTTTTTATTTTAAAATTTTTAGCATATTGAGGTTTAAAATGATGTTTGGGTATTATGGAAAAAATAGCATGTTATGGTTGTGATAATTGTAAGGACATTTTTTTTTTGTTAGAATCAAGTTAGAAGCTTGAATAAAAATTAGGTAAGTGGGGGAAATTGTACAAATATGAAAGAAAATCCTTTCTTTTCCAAGGATACATATTCAACTAGAGAGGGAAAGTAAAAAAGGGAATTTTGTTTGAATGTTTTATAAGATTGATGAGTTTTAAGGTACAATTGAGCTAATTATGAATGAATTAGGTTGGAATCAGATGCTTTATAAAAAATAAAGAAAAATAAAAAGAAGAAAAAAAAGGAAGAGGGGAAGACCTTTAGGGTTGACCAAGTAGAGGGTTTAAGAGAAAAGAATTGGATAATTGGTAATGAACTATATTAAAAAAGGATAAATTATTTTATAGTATTGAAGGTGATAATTATTGAGAGAATAATGATTGGATTTATAATAAGAAATGTGAATAGGAATGAAATTATCCATTGGTAATTATTAAATACTTATGGGATAAAAAAAAGGGGCCAAATAAGATCCCTAATTGTATTTATAGAAATATTAATAGTTGGTTATGGTATTATAAGGGATGTCACTGCAAAACAACTATAAACAAGAGGTGCATGACCTTCACATACAATAGGTAGGTACAACAGTACTTGAAATAAATAATTTAGTAATGCATCCTATCTTTTTTATTATTTATTGTTTTGATTTAAATTAATTTCAATGGACTAGATTACGTGGAAATTTGGTAAAGAAAAAAAAATGGAGAAGGAGGAAATCTAATTAGTCATCCAAGAAACTTGAAGACTAATGATAGTGGCGAGATTAATATCGACCGTAATGAAATCTTCATGATAAAAGAGAATAATTTATAAAAAAAAGAGTAAAGAATTAATTGGTCATTTAAAGTAAGAATGAAAAATGATAGTAATTATGATAAGAGGCATAAATTGATTAGTCACTTGAGAAAAGATGACTAATGATAATGATGAATATCATTTTCAGCATTGATTAATTACCAAATGAGGTAATTAATGTTATCATTGGTATTAATATCGGTATAAATTGATTAGTCATATGAGAAAAGATGACTAATGATAACGATGAATATCATTGTTGGCATTAATTAATAACTAAGTGAGGTAATGACCGATATCATTGGTATTGATATTAGCATAAATTGAGTTGTCATTTGAGGAATAATGATTAATGATAATGATAAATATCCTTGTTGGCACAGATAAATTACCAAGTCGAATAATCAATGGTATCATGAATATTGATATTGGTAATAAAATGATAATAAAAAAGGGATTATGTGGCGTTACAATAATAAATGAGACATTGAGAGATCATAAGACTAAGATTAATTAGTGACAAAAAAGAAAGTACAATTATGGTAGTTAATATTTTCTAAGGTAAATGTTGTGTTATATATATGTTTTGTGTTGCAGGTTTTTCCAAACTCATCTAGAATAGAATGGATTGTGCATATGATTCCATTTTGTTATAGTTTAAAGAGTAATATAACTCTGTTTTATATTAATGTTTTGGGATTTAGAACCTAGTAAATTAATGATAATGTGAAATGTTGAACTTATAAATAACTTTCTAGTTTATATGTGGTGACATATAATTTTATTAGTTAACACTTTTTAGTTAGATGAAATGTGATGTTTGTATATCTTCTCTTAATTTTATGGTTATAATTTCTTTAATCTTGAAAGATAAATAGCAATATAATATAACTATTTTGTGTTATGTAATAAGTATAAATAATATACGTTAATGAATATAGTTTAATTGAGATTGTGGTAATCATTTGAAAAACATTCATGGTGATTGGATTATGTAATAGAAGATAGTTGATGCAGAAATTGATAATGTCAATAACTTGGCAACATTATCGAATAAGAGAAATGCTACTGAAATTTTGTAAAGAAGATAAACTATGACAAACTTTATATTTACATGTATGTTAAATCTTAGAAATGAAAAATTCAGTTTGTTACAACAATATTGCAACATTTATCTCCTCTTCATACCAAGTATCCTAGCTCAAACATTTAAGGCTTTCAAAGTCCACTCATTTACACTCAAGGATTGGTGTTGGACCTAATGCAATCCAATGGAGGAGCTTCTTATTGAAGGCATGACAACTTCCAATGTTATGTCCAATTATGCTCTCTCTTCGACGATAAGGGTGGTTCAAAATGGAAAACATCAATGAAATTATTTATTGAATGCCTTTTATCCTATCATTTTTTATTATAATCCTCTATGACCCGTACTTTCATGAAATCATTTTTCCCATCAATGCAGGTTTTAACAAGTTTTCTTTCATATTCGACAAGCCCAATGTCTTTATTATTATTGCCTTTAAAAATTGGTGAAGGTAGAGGAAACAAGTTATAGCTCTCCATTTTCATATTAAATGTAAATTTGTTTATCTTCTAGGTTGCCAATAAAGTAAACTATTCACAGATAGATTTGTTGTACGATGAAGTGACTCCTCTTGTGGTAACTTTACTTCCTCCAACAGCTTCCATTTCCAAGCCTTTAAGTCAAATAATTCGCATATAATATAATTATACAAGTAGAATTCTTTATCATGCAAGTGAAACTTGGTGAAACTTGGGCTTCTAGAACCTCACGATCTTATAATGCAAAGGCTTTGATCTTTCCAACATCATTTCAATTTCTACAATATCATATGATGTCTTTGGATTAAGATGTTTTGCCATTGCTTGGTAGTAAAGTTGCACATATAATAACATGGTCCAGTGTAGGTATGACAGAGTAAAACACCTTGATTTGTTGATGGCACGACCTCCACGCAGTCGGGTGGGAAATCAAAATAAAGAAGGCATGATATTCATTTTTTATCACGCTTTATATGAAGAAACTAGATATAATGTTGGTTCTCTGGCTATGTAGCCTAACAAAAGTGGATTTGTAGGTGAGCTTATTACATTTCTTGGAAAGAAACCTATATTTTCCCTCAATCTCTATTGAGAAACGTGTTAAGATTTCATTGATAATGACGGGCATATATCACGAGCTGGGCCCATGGTAAAGTAGAGGTTTTTTGCTGGCTAAAGAAAACCATAATGATGTTTTCTTGTAGCAGCTCTTCTTCTTCTTTTCACCATTGGACAAGCTCTTGGCCTCAACCACCCTAAAATATTTCCAATCTCCCTCTCATGGTAACTCCCTAAAAGCAAGAGACTAGAAAAAGAAAAAAACCCCAAATCAATTTAATATTTTCAGTCTTTTTTTCCTACAGGTTTATTAAATAGGTGTATGATGAGTATGCACATTTTAATCCATAGCAATCAGTTAGTCTGCACGTCAACCACATACCTCCTACGTGATCCAATAAGATTTTATCAACAATTTTTGGTGTTTTTCCATCTCGAAAGTCAATTTCAAACCTCTAAATAATGATTCTTGTTATTTGTTTAGTTTTGGGTATATCAATATTTATGTACTTGATTTACATTTTGTATAAATCATGATTGTTTTTAGTAATAACTTTCTCATAAAAAAATAATATAATAAAAAGAGAGGCCGCATAAAAAAATAATACAAGAAAAATTGTTTTATTGTTTTTAGTACTATTATAAGCATTAATTATAATAATTTAGGTGGGGTCAACATAATCCCATCAAGACCCATTAAGTGAGAATGACAATCATCAAGCTTGTTTTAAAAACCAATGATAATAAATGGGCCAAAGCCAAACCCATTTTATCATTCTTATGGGTCTAATGCCCATTTCATAAACCACTTAGGTGACAAGTATTCTTTTTTATGGGGATCGATGTCAAAACCTTGCTTCAGACAAGTCTTCTTTTTAAAGGACCAATGATAGTTTTTGTAAGTAACCAAAACGATAGGTCTCCTTTTAAAAAGGAGCGGTGTCAAGATTTTTGTGAATAACCAAATCAACAAGTCTCCTATTTTAGGGACTGATGTTGACTTTTTTCACAAAATGATTGAAAATTAAATAAAAAACAAATAAAAAATAGTTAAGATAATAAATGGCAATCAAAAAGATAAATTTAGAAGAAAATATATAGTAAATATAACTTTTCATACGAAAGAATGTTGTAAGAGTAACATCGTTCTTTCCTTAAATATAATTAACCCTTTACCTAAATCTTTAGAATCAATGCACATTCTTCTAAATTTCCATGATACATTTTCCCCCTCAATTACAAGGAGTCCTCGCTCGCGACATCCACCAAGATGTGGCATTTGTTTCGTTCGGAATAATTTTTAAATTTGATTTTGTTTTACAATTTCATCATCTTTATGTTTTTTTTCTATCAAATTTGATCTTCATTCTTTTGATTGCTATTTTTTTTTACTTTGATAATTTTTTAAATTGATTTTTTTTGTTTTATCTTTGGACATTAAATTATTTTCGAATTGAGCTTTTGATTAAGGTCGGGTTTAGGATTTCATAACTTGTGAGTTTTAGAGATTAACCTAGGTTTAGGAGGTTCGCTCGGGTTGTTTGTTTGTTTTTACCTTTTTTTTTAAAAAAAATTCATATTTTTTCAGTTTCAAACTTCAATATTTATTCAATTGGAGGTTGAGCTTTATTATTTTTGTTTAATTGTTTTCTATAGAATTTTCCACTAATCTTCAAAATGACCTCGATTATCTTGATTTATTTTTTATTTTTCATTCTTTGTTGAATTTACTTTGGTAAATTTTTTAAATTGATATTTTTTTTTCTGATTTTATCCCTCAACATTAGATTTTTTTTCTTCCAATTTTGTCATTAAACATTGAGTTGTTTTATAGTTGAACTTAATAGTTTTATTCAATTTGTTTTCGCTGACAACTTGTTTTTACCTTTTACTAGCATAGATAATCATTTGATTAAATAAAAAAATTTATCATAAGAAATAGAGTTATTAAACATAATTATGTATATGGCTCGTGATGCAAGACTAAATATCTTATTCTTAGTTATTTCTTGATCAAATATCAATTTAATTAATTAGATGCATGAATAAGGATTTTGATTTATGATTGAGAATTTTTTTATATTTAAAAATATGTTGGAAAAACTGTATATTCATTTTTATTACTGGAAAAAAAATATTCGGTTTGCAGCAAGCAGGAGTCAAACAACTAGCAATAACTATGTAATGTGTTCTGTCAAATGAATAAAAGGATTGAGCTTTGAGCCTAGAGATCGAGAAAGGGAAAAGGCAAGGGGAAAATGGATCTTCTAGTTCTAAAGTAAAGAGGTTCGAGTCGAGTGTCAATCCAATCACAATTTAGAAGTTATGGTCCGAGTCTAGATCTTATAATTGGAAAGATAATTTTTTATTTGAGGTGTTTCGAATATATTATTATATCTAAAGGTAGTTTAGTTTTTTTATTGAAATTAAAAAATTATGTTAATCCAGATTATAAACTGTAATTTATATATATAAAAATAAAGGTAAATTAAAAAAAAAAAGAGAGACTAAACTACGAGAGAGAATAAGAGTAATATTCCCTTTTATTATTAAAGGAAAAATACTGAGATCTAAGGTGGAGAAACAAGAGAGAGAGCACATCCTCTACTCTCATCATCTTTGGCATCTTCCATGCAAAGACACCTACATCACCACATCGGTTTTTGTTTTCCTTGCCTAAACTAATTATGATTTAAATATCAGAGGGTCATCTAAATCTAGCAGGGAATTTGTTTGCAGGTGCTCCAACTACTCCATCTCTGAAGCTTGCTTCATTTAGTCGTAAACCATTTTCCATTTGTAATAACCAGGAAGATTTCCCATGAAAAAATGATCCATGTCTAGTTGCACATTATCTTTAGTTATGTTTCCCTACGCGTGTCAAGTGGTTCTGGTACTGTGTTCTTCCTGCTGCAGTTTTGTCTGGATGATGTTGTTATCTTAAAATCGAAGAAATTCTTATTCAACCGTTGTGCCTATCATACATTATTAAAAACCTCCAATATTATAGTCAAGTACTCTCCATTTCAATTCATTTAATTCAATTTAGTCCAATTAATTCAATTGTTTCATTAATCCAATTAAGTCTGATTAAACTGATTTAATTTAATTTAATCCCCAATTAATTCCAGGCATTTAAATCAAAGATTGCAATCTCCTATTTATAGCCAGATTCTTGAGGAATTAAACAAAAAATTCCAGCATTAAGTCCATATTCTAATCTCCCAAATTCCGCAATCAACAAAGTTTAAGGACTTCGTAAAATATCTGCTATTGACACTAATGTTTTTATATATATATATATGTCAAGCATCTCACTAAGGCTAAGAGTCTGACATAGAAATGGTGAGCCTTAAGATAAAAAAAATACAGATCAAGCCTTTAACATGCCATGAATGAAAGAATAAAGCTAGGAAGGTTTAGTATTGCAAGAAACCAAGTCAGAAACAAAGTTTAAGTTGCAACATAGTTTGAATGATAACAACATAGTTTATTTTCAACACAAGTTTTGATGGATTTAACCAACCTTAATGACCTGATAAAAAAAAAGAATTAAATAACATTAAGGACTCATAATCAACATTAGAATTCTAACAAAGGATAGCAGCTAAGGGAGAGAATAAAAGAAGCAAATCACGATAGGAGGAGATCAAAGAGCATTATTTTCTTCTCTATTTTTCAATTTTTAAATAGCTATGAACTAAATTTTGGTTTTTAATTTAGAGGAGTTTTGTTCCATTATTTTTTTAGATTGTGAGAAGAGATATTTTCAATTTTATTTCTGGACATTCAAGTACTTGTTTTACTTGAATTTGGTACGTGATTTATTGTTTTCATTCAAGCTTTTTAAATGGTTTTTGCGATAAACATGCTTTTTTTTATTAATTTTTCAATCTATAATTGTTGATTTGGATCAAGAAAATAGCAAAATAAATGAATTTGGTTGATTTAACTTTCAAGTAAAAAGAATAAGAAAAACAGGTTTCCAAGTCTTAAACCCTTACTTCATTCATGTCTTCCGTGTTCACTGATTCATCAACAAGTTCACTCGGCTCACCAAAGTGGCAAAAACTAACTGTTTTAGTTACTATATTAACTATCAAGTCACACGTTCGGCTAAATCCATTTCTTGATTATGGAAAATTCTCTATTCTAATTAGCCTTCACAGGCAAAGTTAATGAAATGTTGAATTATCAATTCTCTATTCTAGTTTGCAGATTCCTGCAATGACTTGTTTTTCTAGGCAAGGCCTCTCAGTCCTTTTAACCCTTTTTTTTTTTCCTTCCCCGAGTGAAGCTGAACAGAGTTGTTTCTGATTACTTTAGAGGAAAAAGAATCCAATATGCAGCGTTTCTGATTCTAGAAACTGATCAAGGGACTCCATCGGGTTATGATTTTTAATAATATACTAGATGGGGTGTGGCAAATCATGCAGTATTCAATGATTTATATGAAGACGTCAGTTCTTTTAGTTTTTTATTTTCTTTTTATGAGAAGTTCTTTCTTCTTGTTGATGTGGTGGCTAACCAGGCAACATTAATAGAAGCATCACCTTAGAATCATCTTTCTTGTTTTTATGTGAATTAATATTTAATTAGTTGTTGGCTTGGTGCTTCTTATCCTGTCAAGTTGGTTCTTAATTTTTGTTTGAAGTCCCATGTCTCTACAAATGGATACCAGTGATAATCAATTCTCTCTCAGCTTTAATCTTAGAAACAAAAAGCAGAATCTCAAGCTTCTCCTCTGGAAAGTGTAAACAGAGAAAATTTAACCAAAATTTGAGTTTTTGAGGGACTTTTTCTTGATCAGAATTGCTGAGACAACAAGATCAGTAGACTTCTTTCACTTTCTAGCTTTCAACAATGCACAAGTATGAGAATGTGGCAAGTCATGCTATCTATTCATTTCATCATTGGGTTCAAGAATGATCAAATACTCGTTTGAAGTCTTATATTTGGATTTTCTCAACGTGAACAAAGATGAATATCTATTCATTTCATCACAACTCTCGTAAATGGTTTTTTGAGAGTGTCATTTATCAATCTTTTCCACTTGCTTGATTTGAATGAACTTTTTAAGGCACATAATGAAGGATGAGTTTCATGACTATATAAAAAAAGGAATTCCCAGGTTCAAATGGTGTTTGAGGGTTTTTATAGGTCCAGGATCACTATCACGCCCTTATGTCCCTTCATCCTTATATGCTATCAGAAATTTCTTCTCTTAGAAGTTGAGACAAAAAATCTTTTTAGGTTTTTATTTTTACTTTAAACCTTTGATTAAATATCTAATTGACTTTTCTTTCTTGAAATCTATTTATCTGTTCATATCGAACTTTTTTATAAGAATCAAGATACCAATCTTCTTTTCTATTTCAATCTCTTGATCGAAAACCCAAACATGTTTCTTCCATTTACAAGTTTCTCAACGATTTTCTTCTTCTTCACTTGTTGAAGCTGTAGGAGAAGCCTTTGTTTGTTTTCTAGATATTTATGTTTCTTTTCAAGATTTTTCATTTAACAAAACTCTTTTTAGGGTTGTTGGGCTTTTTTATTTTTTTATAGTAATCGAGAATATTAGAAATAAGGCGCCCCCATTAAGAAGATGAGGTTTGCAAGATAAGTAAGATTACAGGGGGGAATAAAAAACATAAAGAGAGCGATGAATTTATAGCCTCGACTAGTTAGTCCAGTTCATGATACATTCAGGATTTCTATAAAGATCGGAGCCTTTATAGCTGAAATTTTTAACAGAGAACTTCAACCAAAAGGCCAACCGATGAAAGGTGAGGTTAAAAATCACATCCCAGTCTGGAGTTTTGGAGTCAAAGATCATATGGTTGTGCGCTATCCAAAATGACATGTATAGTCCTTTACAGAGAAGGGTAATTGCCTGACATTGAAATTTTCCTACTAGGCCGGACCATTCCTGAAGGTTATGATTTGGGTCTTTTGGCAGACAGCCTACACACCCAAACCAACTAAAGAGTCGACCCCAGAGAGACCATGATGTAGGACAAAGATGGAAGAGATTATGTATAGTCTCAATCTCTTTGCAATAGAAAGGACAAAGAGCTTCCTCATAATTGATGATTCTCCTCTCAGCTAATAAACCTTTTGTACAGATACTGCCATTTAGAAGAAGCCACATGAACACATCTATTTTCGGAGATGCAAACCCTTTCTAAAGTAGAGCAGGGGAGTGAAGATTTTCTGAAACATTAAAACCATAAAAAAGATGGCACCCTGAGGAGACTATGTAAACGTTGGAGCTGTGGGGTTTCCATATCTTGTTGTCTTCACCATCAGAGAAGACTAGACCACGTTCCACTTCTGCTATCAAGCTTTCACACATGCAGAGCTCTCGGGATCGAGGGGTCTTCTCCAAGAAAGATTGATTGAGTTATCAGTTGGGTGGGTTATGAACTTCTACAATGCTTAATGATTGCTGCAAGGAGAGGTTGTAAAACCTAGGAAACATGAACTGGAGAGGGGTTGCGGAGCCTAGCTAGGAATCGAACCAGAACCTAATGTTTCTCCCATCACACACCTTGAACCCGATATTGGATTGGAGGGAAGCGACTATGCTGTGATTTAAGAAAATTGCAGATACCATGCCTCACCAAATTGGAGATAAAGAATCTGTAAACACAGGAAGGCCATTTGCAAAATATGGCTGGTACTTTTATCAAGGTTCCAAAGCCATTTAAACATCATAGCCAGATTTTTGCTGTGAATAGAACCCATCCTAAGACCTCCAAGGGGCTTACTCTTAATTACCTTGTGCCAAGCAACCTTACAGATACCATGTGAATTTGAGGTGCCCTTCCAGAGAAAACAACGGTTGATGGAGGATATCCTGAAATGATCTCAAACCAGCGTAGGATCCTCTTGGCGTGCAGAAGAGAGGAATAATCATTTGGCAGGAAAATCAGAGTGTCATCTGCATATTGCAGATGGGTTATGTGATGTCTTGGAGAAGTTTGCAAGCCTTTGAAGTAACTTGAATCCGATGCCCTATTGAATAAAACTGTTAGCCCCTGAACTGCTATATCAAAAAGGAAAGGAGATGGGGGGGCCCCTTTGCCTGAGATCCCTCTCTATACTGAATTCTCTATTAGGAGAGCCGTTAATCAAGATGGTCAATTTAGATGTGGACAAACATTCAAAAATCAGTTTCCTCCAATAAGAGCCAAAACCCATATAGCCCATGGTAGAATCAATATACTCCCACAAAATCGAGTCGAAGGGTTTATGAAAATCTACCTTTAGCAAAAACTCGTGGTCTTTCTTACTATGAATACCATAGACAACCTCATTTGCTATCATGAACCCATCTAGAATCTGACGCCCGGCAATGAAAGCAGACTGGTTTACACTTATCACATCTGGCAGAACGCTTCAGAGCCTAATGGACAAGAGTTTTGCCACTATTTTATATAACCCATTAATCAAACTAATTGGTTGAAATTGGGAGAATCTGCTCGGCCCCTTAGTCTTCGGGATCAAAGTCACAAAGGACGAACCGATCCTTTTAGGTAATTTACCTGTTCTGAAAAATTCCTTGACCATCACAAAGATGTCGGAGCTGATAAGATTCCATGCCTTTTTATAGAAGGAGAAGGTGAACCTGTTAGGACCGAGAGCTTTTGAACCGCCACAATCCTATATGGCTTACTTCACTTCCTCCAATGAAGGCAGTCTTTCTAACCAAACTGATATTGCTTCTGAAATTTTAGAGAACCCTGAGCCTCCCATTTCAATTCTTCTGCATTGTGGCTTGGCAAACAAAGTTGAGAAAAAGTTGACAGCACCCTCTTTGATGTCATTTATAGAGACTAAAAATCTGTTGTTCTGCTATGGTTGCGACCATTCCTCAAACTTGCTGAAAGGTGGAAGAAATGGGTGTTTTTATCCCCCATTTTGTACCAGTTTTGGCGGGATTTCTGCCTTCAAATATCCTCAACCTTCCTGCTAACCTCCAAAAGCTCAGAGTTTAGATTCAAGTTTAGCTTTGTTTTTGCAGTCTCAGACAAGAGGCGCACCTCGCTTAAATCTTCGATGGTTGTGATGGAGTTCTGAATGTCTGCAAGTTTTGAATTTTGATTACCGAAGGTGGATTTGTTCTATTGTCTTAGTCTTTTCCCCAGAGTTTCTAATTTCTTTACCAATCTATAGTCACCTGGAAATTTCTTGCAGCTATCAGACCAGAAGATCTCAAAATCAGCTGAGAATGAAGGGTGTGACAACCAACAGTTTATGAAGCGGAAAGGCTTTCATCCCCAATCTACCTTTGGTGTCTGAAGAAGCAATTGACAGTGATCAGACACCCCCCTAGGGTAGCTACAAAGTGATAAGAATGGAAACTGAAGGTGGAACTCTGGAGATGCAAAGGTCGTGTCGATACAGCTCATGAAACCCCCCCTAAACCAAGTGAAACGGCTACCTTGCAGCTTGAATTCAATTAGAGCATAATTGGATAGGAAATTACGGAGAGCAGCTGACCCTGAATGATTAATATAGCCGTTACTTCTCTCATGAGCATGAAGAGTTTCGTTGAAATCACTTATCACCACCATTGGTAATTCAAAGGCAAACTTCAAAGTGGTGATGTCTTCCCACAACTTAGCATGATCTTGCACAGAAGATGTAACATATACACCAACTACCATGTAGTTAAAGGAGGAATTAACATGTTTGTCGCATAGGCTGATCCATTGCCCCCCCCCAAATTCTATGGAATTAACCTCAAAGATAGAGTTATCCCACATCATTATGATCCCTCCTAATTTGCCTACAGACTCTAGAAAAGCCCATTTAACAGTTACAATATTCCATAAATTTCTGATGAAGGAATCGCAGAAGTTATCTTTTTTTATTTTTAATAGAAAGCAGATATCAACATTACTGTTGAGCAACCTATTCCGGATGGAATATTGTTTGTTCAACATACCTAACCCACAACTATTCCAAGCACAAATATTCATAAATAGAGCAAAACCAAGACATATCAAAACTTAACAGGGTGAGGAACTTACAACTTATTAGCTGATGTCCACTCGTCTACTTCTCTGTCAATGTTCCCCCGAACTCCCTCTTCATACCCTATAAGATATTGGAAGATTCCCAAGCCCAGAGCCGTTGCATCATGTAACATTTCCTGAGTCTCCTTTTCTCTATCAAAACCATCAGCTTGATTATTCTTGCAGGCTGTCTAGAACCGAACATTTCCTTACTTAATTCCTGAATTGAGGGAATCAGAAGAGACACCTTTCTCAGTAGTGTTAACTACACTACCATTAGCTTACAACAATTTCAGTTTCCTTGTTTTGCTTTTAGCATTCCTGTTGTTTTCCTTGACTGCTTCTGAGGAGGCCTGCTGGCTGCACTAAGAGCTCAAAGGGGTTGGTAGATGAGCATGTGTATCACTGGTCTCTGTATCCATGGATGCATGATTAGAGGTAATATCTTCATGTTTATAGCAGGGGATGAGTCGTTGTCTTTTATAAATGTGTTTCTATAAGAGTCAGGTACAACATCTGATATGCCACTGTGAGCCAAAACATGTATATCTTTCTTCACTTTCTTCCCTTTTTCTGTATGTGTATTTAGGGCCAAGTCTTCTGGTTCGTCTAAGCTTCTTCCTTTTTCTTTCCTTTAGTTCCATTTCCACTACTTCTTAGGGCTCTGCTAGGTCACGTATGAAATTAGAGAAGGAGTTCTACAATTTATATTCTGGTATAAATTCAAGGTTCTGGCTGTTTTGAAGGAGGGCCATGAAACCTGGGCTGAAGAAGTGTTAAGCCCTATTACACATGGGTTTATGGCCATATTGATTAGCCTTGTTCCTTTCACCTGGCCTGTGATGCCTTTTTTTACAAGGCCTATTCCTGTAACTGAATATGCTGAGACATCTATGCTGCTATCACTGTCAGCTTCCTCTTGCGTGTTTTCCTTTAATTTGTTATCGTGTGGCACTACAGAGGGCGGCGGATATGTAGCAGTGTGCAGTTGTTGATCTTTCGTCTAGAGGTTATGTGTTTCCTTTGTTTTAGGAAAAAGGCAGGCGGTTTTTGAAATTGTGTCAGTATAATCTAAGTTGTTTGTTGGTCCAGTGTGCCCTTGACAGAGGATGAGAGAGAAATCACTCTCCATATCCGCCTTCTATTACTCTGTTAAAGTAATATCCATTGCATAATGGTCACCGCCAGGGTCAGTAATCTTTGTGCCTGCTGTCGTAACCTCATCTGAAGCTGGAAATTTGCTACATGACTTTTCATCTAATGTTTGAATGCCTGTTGCATCCATTGAATGTTTGATTGTAGACAACAGTGGACTAAAATCTGGTTTCATTTCCATGGTTGAGATTTCAAACTCCTCGCCATATAGAACCAGCAAGATGGTTAAGGTTGTGCTCAGCAACACTTTTACTCTCGTGAGAGATCCTTGGCTCACGCTGGTGATGTCGTATCCAACCATCTTCCCTGCTTTCTCAATAATAGATTCAATACATCTGCGATTCCATCCTATCAAAGGTAATCCTAGTATAGACACCCATACAAATCTGTCTATAGCTTTAGCCCCCTTTTCCATGGTTTTAGATGAGAGAATGATGTTTCCAATGCAGAGGATCCATTTACCAGCTCTTTCTCCATAGATTCTCTATTTGTAAAGGTGATAACTGCTTGGTTTGCTCCCAGAAAATGAAAGCGAACTGTCTACTTGACATTTTTTAGAACCATATGCTCAAGGTGAGCATAGTCCATATCTGTGGCTATGAATCCCACTAAACTTCTCAGAAGCCATTCCTTGTCATCGGGGATAGACTCATACACCACCGTCTTCTTTGGATGCTTTGTGACAGAGAGAGCTTCAACAAATGTCCGAATGTCCCTGAAGGTGAGTTTGGGCATGGTTTTTTATTATGGTTTTATAACAAGGTTTGGTTTTTTTTCATCTGGAGGTTTTTGAAATCTGACTGGGTTTGCACGAATTTTGTATGAATCAAACCAATAAGGTTCAAGCTGTCACAAATTTCTGGTTCTTTTAAAATGGAGAGGAAGGAAACAAAACCAAACCGTCTCCCTCGTGATGTTTTTTTCCCGGAGAAAAAAAGATTGGTAACAGGACCAATCTTTAAAAATGTCTTTTTGAGGTCATGGTAATCTAACCATGATGGGAAACGTTCAAAAAAGAACTTAGAAAGGGCAAAGGTCGGGAAGGTTGTGTTAGAAGGATGCTTGTTGTTCTGGACGTTTCTTGTGTGGTGCACAAGTCTCGGTAGGCTTAGTGTAACAGTGACAATGGAAGGTCATTGTAGGTGTTTAGGAGGGGGAGGGTGAGGATCTGTGAGCTTGAAGGTTGTGTTTGCAGGTGTCTGAGAGGCTAGATTATTCAGGTGAGGTTTGAATAACGTTGCTAGGGTCTGGTTTGCAGGGGTGAGCGAATGCTTTTTGGTTGGGAGCATGTTGAAGGCTGGTTGGGCTTTTCTATTTTGCGGCCTCAATCAAGATCTCATGGATGTCGTATGTATGTATTCTATATATTTGGGCTTTTTGACTACTTTTCATAGTTGGTGGACATTCTCAAATACTTGAATTCTCATTATCTTTCTATACTTGCTTCTATTGTAGGGTGTGATCCAACTTAAAAAAAAAAAAAAAACTCTACTTTAACTCAAATTGGAACTGGAATGGATGACTTTTGTTGCCTTGAGCATAAAGACTTAACACTCTTGTATTTATGACATTTCATTCAAATTGGATCTTTGTCATTAAACAATTAGCAACCTAGCCATTATTGACTCTCATCACTGCCATTTTTTGGCGCACCATCAATTATTGTTGTGTGTGGTCCCGCACCATGTGATGGGGGGACCACCACATTAATCAAGAAGAGAGACAACTGGCTGCCTCTTTAATTTAAATGTGTCTACCACTGTAGAAGGCAGACGAGAGAGAGAGGAAGAATAGAATTAAAAGAGAGCAAAAACAGAGGAGAAAAACGTGAGAAAGAAAGAAGAGGAGGCAGCAGAGCAGTCTGTCTTCTTTCTTCGATTTCCAGTTCGTTCACCGTTGGATCGGGCTGAGATTTGGATACTCAGGTATCTCAAAGGTACTTCTAGTTTCAGCTTATGTTTTGGTAATGATAAACCTGTGTTGGATGGATACACAGATACAGATATGGCTGGTGATGTTGATTCTAGAAAGTCCACATCAGGATACTTGATGAAGTTTGCAGGGGGAGCAGTCTCATGGCAGTCAAGGCTGCAAAAATGTGTTGTATTATCCACTATAGAGGTTGAATATATTGCTCTTACTGAAGGGGGCAAAGAGTTGTTATGGATGAAGAAGTTCTTACATGAACTTGGCCTAGTTCAAGAGAACTTTGTGTTGCACTGTGATAGTCAAAGTGCAATCCATCTCAGTAAGCATCCTACTTTTCACTCTCGATCAAAGCACATTGAGGTTAGATATCAATGGATTCGAGATGCTATGAAGATGAAGTCATTTGTTGTTGAAAAGATCCATACCGATAACAACATGTCAGACATGATGACCAAACCTCTACCGAGAGAGAAGTTTGAGTTTTGCAGAAGGGAAGCAGGCTTGTCAGAGCCTCCTAAATTGAAGCTTACATGTTGATCGCTAGTATAGCGAATTCCTCACATGGTGCGTGAGGGGGAGATTTGTTGTGTGTGGTCCCGCACCATGTGATGGGGGGACCACCACATTAATCAAGAAGAGAGGCAGCTGGCTGCCTCTTTAATTTAAATGTGTCTGCCACTGTAGAAGGCAGACGAGAGAGAGGAAGAACATAATTAAAAGAGAGCAAAAACAGAGGAGAAAAACGTGAGAAAGAAAGAAGAGGAGGCAGCAGAGCAGTCTGTCTTCTTTCTTCTATTTCCAGTTCATTCACCGTTGGAACGGGCTGAGATTTGGACAGCAGCTTCTAGACACGTTACTCTTCATTCTGAACGGTTGGATTGAAGATTGGTGGTGTGAAAGCTGGTCGTTTTGACAGAAAACGGGGTTGTCAGTGTTGTGAGCTTTTCTCTAACATTACTCTCTTTAATCTTGTTGTATTCCAAGAATAGGTTGTTCTTGATGATATATATGTTGTAGCCCTTAGTTGAATCTGAGGAAGAACTATTGTGAACCCATTATTTGTGATAGTGGAAGTTTTTAGGTGGACTACAGTCTCGTGGTTTTTCCCGCATTGGGTTTTCCACGTAAAAATCTTGGCGTTGATTTGTGTGATTGTTGCATTATATTTGTTCATTGTTTGATTTTGTTTTTTACTGCACAAAGAGGGAAAAGGATTGGGACTTGTGAATTGTGAATTGTATTCCGCTGAATTGATCCGGTTAGTTGTCCCTAGTTTTCCCAACAATTATAATCCAAATAGATTTGACTGCTGCATTTCTACTCTTTGTTTTTCATTTTTGTAATGTTTCTGCAACAAATCATAATTCCAGTTGCCCACTAACACTCCCAAATAAACACACGCTGTTATTTCCATTTTCTTTCAGTATATTGACAAATATATACATAACTCTGGTTCAGAAGGGCAGTAACAGCATGTGTGCTCCATTGTATGCTGTTTCTCAAGCAAATTCTGTTCTTACCTGTTAACATAAATATATCCGAAGTCCAGACACGTTTTGTGTTCCACTCATTACTTTCATTTCTTTGATGCACATACTGGTGTTCCTTCCGTCCAGAATGTTTTTTCGCTAATTATTCATAGTCATTCTCTTTAATCTTCCATTAATATCTCCCTTTATCTTGTGATTCAGGGGGACAAACATGCAACCAATGTGGCAAGAAATCTGCAAGCCCACAACCTATTCAATGGAAAGAAGAGAGTTCTTTGCTTTGTTGTTAAGGCTTGCAAGCATGTTTGCTCATGCCCACTTCATCTACCTACTTTGTTATTAAGATATTTATGCTGAAGGGCTATTCTTTTGTTTGGAGATGAAGGACTCTGTGGTATGCTCTGAAATCTCCTTTGCTGACTGTTTTGAATCAACTTTTTCATACGTTTAATAATACTTTCTGATGCTTTTCCTTTTTTACTTTGTGTGGTTGTCATCTATTGATTGAAATTGCCATCTTTATTTAGTTTCTGATACCATTTGCTGTTACAGGGAACAATTTTATTATCCGCCGTGTTCATGTCTTCCCAGGAAAACAAAACTTAAAAGCCCTCAGTGGAGCGGGAGTTTAAGCGTCTGTTTGGGAATATAGTTGTACTTGTTTTTTAAAGTGTTTTTCATTCCGAAATATATTAAAATAATATTTTTTTTATTTTTTAAAATTTATTTTTAAGATGAGCGCATCAAAACAATCCAAAACGTATAAAAAAATTAATTTTTAACAAAAATAAAAAATTAAATTTTTTAAAAATATAGATTAGTGCCCGTTTACAAAAACAAATTAAAAAACAAACAAGGCCATAAAAATTGTTAAAATAAGCAGTGCCTCATTCTCTATTTTAAAATATTATGCAAGGACGAAAAAGGAGCAAGAAAAAGGTTAGGAGGTTGGTAAGTGACCGGTGGTTGCTTATTTTTTAGGAGTTTAATTACGTTTTTTTTAAAATAATTTTTATTTAAAAATAATATTTTTTTATTTTTAAAAAATATTTTTAATATCAATACATTAAAATAATTTTAAAATATAAAAAAATTAAATTAAATTAAAAAATAATTTTTTTAAAATAATTTAGAACACAAAAATAATCTTTATTTATATTTGTTCTGATTGGATAATATTTTTATAAAATTTTAATTATTTTATTTTAAATTAAAATTTTAATTATTTTATTTAAATTAAAATTTTTTATGATTTTAAATCATTTTAATATATAAAAATAAAAAATTATTATATATATTTTTAAATTAAAAACGCTTAAAAAAACCGCTTTTACTTCACCGTACAACCATCCCCCATTTAAATTAAATACAAATAAATAATAATAATAATAATAATAATAACAATAATAACCTCGTATAAATAACGGAACATTCAGAAATCCCCAGCCGATCAGTTTTCTTTTATTCTTTTCTTTTTCAAATCTCGGTTTCTCAAATTGTGGAAACGGAAAAATCGAAGGTACGTTATCTCTGTTTTTGTTTTTTTAACCCCTCTCTCAGTTCCTTCAAATTCTTGTTTCTATCGATCTTCGCTAAACCAATTTTCGAATTCAAGACAGAAATATGTAGCTGATTCTTATGTTTCCTGTTGTTGTTGTTGATTTGAGTTGCAGGTTGGTTAGTTTGTTAAAAAGAAAAAATCGAGGATGTTAGAGCAGTTGTTAATATTTACTAGAGGAGGTTTGATTTTATGGACATGTAAAGAGCTCGGAAATGCATTAAAAGGATCGCCCATTGATACTTTGATTCGATCTTGTCTGTTGGAAGAACGATCCGGTACAGCATCCTACAATTACGATGCCCCTGGCGCCTCTTACACCCTTAAATGGACTTTCCATAACGACCTTGGCCTCGTTTTTGTCGCTGTGTATCAGCGAATTCTCCATTTGTTGTATGTGGATGAGTTGTTGGCGATGGTCAAGCATGAGTTTTCCCAGATTTATGATCCCAAACGTGTGGAGTATTTTGATTTTGATGAGACTTTTAGGCAGCTTAGGAAGGAAGCGGAGGCAAGGGCAGAAGAGTTGAGGAAAGTGAAGCCTGTGGGGAAGGGCGTGAATGATGGGAGGAAGCTGGTGATGAAAAAGGGTAGTGGGTTTGGTGGAGGGAATAAAAAAAATAAGAGTGATGCGAATGAGGGTGGTAATGGTGATGATGGGAAAGGGAGGAAATTGGAGAATGGACACTCCAATGGGAATCATAATGCTGTTGTTGTTGAAGGTAATAGAGGGATGGGTCTCGCGAATGGTAAAGAAAATGCGAGTTCCAATAATGAGGCTTTTGATGTCACTAAACTTCAGAAGCTGAAAAGTAAAGGTGGGAAAAAAACTTCTGATACTAGTGTTGTTAGCAAGGGTTCCAACGTGGACCCAAAGAAAAAGGTAACAAAGAAGAATAGAGTTTGGGATGATTCACCTAAAGATGCGAAATTGGATTTTACGGATCATGTGGAGGAGAATGGGAATGAGAATATAGAAGTTGTGGCAGCTGATCAAGGTGAAAGCATGATGGACAAAGAAGAGATTGTCAGCAGTGACAGCGAAGATGAAGAAGATGAGGAAGTCAGTAAGGACAGCAAGCCTGATGCTAAGAAGAAGGGATGGTTTTCATCCATGTTCCAGAGGTAAATCATTGCATCATAATTCTTAGATTGTTATATATTTCTTTGATTACTAGTTCATTACCTCGAGTATCATTAAGGTACTGGATATAGAGTATCTCTTCAAGGTCTAGGTTCTTAACAAACAGTATGCTGCATCTAATCACTTTCACTCGTGCTTCTGGGATTGGTGTTGAAACCATGTTTTTCCTTTTGAGTTTCAAAGCCACTATTTCCTTTCTTCGTGAATAGTGGGTTTCACATGGTGGCATCTGAGGCAATTGCGTATCAATGTGCTTTCTAATGTTAAAGACACTGGCAATAACTATTATCGTTTGTTTTTGGAATGTAAAGTTAGTTTTTGGGTAATTGAGAAGTTATAACCCATCACTATCAATTAAGCTTCAGTAGGTCCCTTAGAGTTCTCTGGCATATCCATGATGTAGAAAAGCTCAATCTTATTCTATCCTTTAATGAAGCAAGGAATTTATCGTGTCATATGACTCACAGCACATA